>ENA-ORXD01000085-ORXD01000085.1-sediment-metagenome-genome-assembly--contig:-NODE-85-length-158646-cov-8.776747_pt1 | contig 158646 bp, 148 predicted proteins | sample MGYA00237862_ERZ511471 | MGnify/ENA metagenome assembly ERZ511471
TATATTCTTAATTGACAGCACTTTGCGTCCTTTGTGTTGTCCTTGGTGTCCTTCGTGGTTGATAATATTTCAATTAATGAGACAGCCCCAGGTATAAACAAGAAACTCTCATTAAATTACCAATAAATCAAAAAATTTGCCCCATAAAAATAATCAGCGCAATTTCTTTTATATGGTATAAAATCAATTATTTATGGTATTTTTTATGTGCAGACCTGAACCGGCCGGGGGTAATATTGTGATATTTCAGAAAGACTTTTGTAAAATAGGAGTTATCATGAAAGTTAAGTTTATAAGCGATCTCAGAAGCTGACATGTCTGTTGCAACAAGCATTTTACGGGCCTCTGCCATTAATTTGTTCTGTATCAGATTTTTCGCACTTATATTGAGACTTTGCTTTAGTATTGTATTAAGTTTTACCTGTGAAATATGCAGGGCATCTGCATAAAAACCAGTATTATGCTGCAGATTATAGTTGGCTTCCAGTAAATGTGAAAATTTAAGTATTATACTATCGGTAACAGAGGATTTTTTTTCCGGCTTTCCCCATTTGAAACTTATTAACCTCATTATCAATATGTTGAGATATGAGCGGATGATGGCTGACGAGTTTGCGGTGTTATGTTTATGAGAATATTCATTATAGATAAACGAAGTGATCTTTTCCAGTTCTGAATATTTTTTACCAGGAACAATTACCGGGGTATTTCTGTCGGACAATGCTGACCTTGCGAATACTTTTAACAACCGGGTAATGTTAAATTCTTCTGTATAAAAATCCTGGCAGAAAAAGACTACTTTACCAACCATGGATGTTTCAGTCACATCATATTCCTCATAAGGAGAAACAAGAATTACCGAATTTCGTTTTAATTCAAACTTACTCCGGTTTACTTCAATAATACCTTTAGCATTCTTAACAACAAAAAGAGTGTAAAAATCCACTGCATGTTTTGTTTTAAACTGAGGGTATTCCGCATGGAACTCTTGAATATCGAAAATGCAGAAACTATAATGGCTTAATTTTCTGAAAACATTGAAATGATATATGTTGCTCTTGAAAGTCATAAATATCAGGGTAACTTTAGTTATGAACAAACTTCAGTATTTTATTATTTACTCTTTCGCGTGTTTCTGAGGGAGTGGGATTTAATTCCCGGGTAGTGAAATTTCCATGTTCGACATCTATTCTCTCAAAAACCATAAGGTACAGGTCAAAAATAATTTCAAGACTCAGATGGTATCTTGGTTCTAGCAGAGGTGAAATTTCTTTCAGCACATTTTCTGTTTTGATACGATATTCATCTGCGTTCAGATAATATTCCCGCATCATATTCCTGAACCCGGCACTTAAAGCAGAGCCTTTTGCCATATTCACCATTTTTTCCCGATTCAGGTTATTTTTTAACATTATGTCTTCAGCGAAATAGTTAAGGTTATTCAGCTGGTCTTTGACAAAATCCCGGATAATATGAACAATATAACTAAACATAGCGCAGGGTGCTGAAATTTCTCTGACATTAAAGGCCGGTGCACGGTATGCATTCCCCTCCTTTTGTAATCCGGTAAGGTGTACGAAAATAGCTGCCGGAGATACTGATGCCCCCTGTGAATATTCGATAAATGACTGCATTGTTTTAAAACCGGTGTGGTTAATATCATACACCATTGATTTTACAAATTCCTCAAGTGGCCAAACAGGTATATTGAATTTTTGTATAACATCCATTAATTCCCGATGGCCGGGGTTTCCATTATTATTGAAGCGTATTGATTGAATCCAGTTTTCTGCACTTCTGATCAGGACTTTCTTTTCGACATCAGAAATAACTGCATGTTCGGCTTTATAATTATCTATCAGGTCGTCAAGTGACCTCATGAACTTATAACAGGTGCGGGCTGCCTGAAATCTATCCTCTTCCCAGAAATTTGCAGCGATCAGTATGTTTGGATGATCCCTGATCTTTTCAAAATCGATGGAATGAAATATGTCAAGATAAATATCTTTGTGGTTAGTCATGTATAGAGCATTATTTGTTTTCATTTTCTGTGATAATTCTATCGGATACTAATTTAGCTGAGAACAATACCATTGGAATACCATTCCCTGGATGTGTGCTTCCCCCGGTAAAATAAAGATTCCGGTATCGTTTATCCCTGTTATGCGGTCTGAAATATCCCATCTGAAAGATGCTATGGGACAGGCTTCCAAAAACCGAACCTTTAGTAATATTAGTAATATTTTCCCAATCGGCAGGAGAATAAAAAATTTCAAATTTTATATGTTGTTCAATATCAGTTAATCCCAGTCCGACGAGTCTGTGAATAACATATTTACGGGCGGTTTTCCGAAGCTCTTCCCAATCCTGCCTTTTCTTCTTTTTGTCGAGATGACCTGCTGCAACGATAACCGATAACGATTCACAACCTTCGGGCGCAGCTCCGGGATCTGATTGAACAGGAGCATGGATATAAAAGCTGGGTGTGTCACTTATTATCTTTTCGTTAAATATTTTCTTCAGGCCTGACTTATAATTATCCGAGAGAAAAACATTGTGGTGGCTGAGCTGTGGGTACACCTTATCGAGTCCCCAGTGAAGAACCATTGCCGAACAGGAATATTTCATTTTATCGAGTCTGGCCGATTTACAACTCCGTGGTAATAATTCCCTGTAAATATATGGGAGATCGGCGTTCCCCACAATTACATCTGCCGTCGCCTCTGTCTCATCAAAAAAGCTGACGTTCTGAACCTTACCCCCTGAAACATTGATTTTCTTTACCGGTTTATTATAATAAAATTTTACCCCATATTCCTTTGCAACCGATATTAGTTTTTCCGTAAGTTTATACATCCCTCCCCGGGGAAAGAAAGAGCCTTCGGATAGTTCAGCAGCAGGGATCATGGAAAACAGTGCAGGAGCGGTATATGGACTCTGCCCTACATAAATATTCTGAAATGTATAAGCCATCTGAAGGTGAGGAGAACGGAAATATTTTCGCGTATAAGTGCTATGCCGGGTAAATACTTTTAATTTAAACAACAGGAAAAGATTTCTCAGATTAATAAATTCAAAAAGGGAATAAAAGTTACGTCCCAGAAGCTTATCAAAAGCAAGTTTATACATTTTATACCCCGTTTCAACGTATCGTTGAGATTTTTCATAACTTCCATTCCCGAATTTTTCCAGTTGTTGTTTCATGATCTCTTTGTCAGCAGAGAAAATCAATCTGGTATTATTGTCAAAGAAGATGGTGTAAATTTCATTGAGGGGGATAATATCCAGGAGTTCATCGATGTTTATCCCGATAGATTGAAACACCTTACGGTACATTTCAGGCATAAGGATCATGGTTGCGCCGACATCAAACCTGTGTCCATCGCGGATGATTTGCCCGCACCGTCCGCCGGGGAAGTTGTTTTTCTCATATACATTTACCTGCCAGCCGTTTTTAGCAAGACACAGTGCAGTGGTTATGCCACCAATACCGGCACCGATTATTATGGCTGATCGTTTTTTCTCCATGGAATAATCAGGGAACTGAACTTTGTTTTTTTTATTGAAAAAGAACAAATATAATAAAGATTGCTAATCCCTTTGATAAGACAGAAAACAAAAATTAAAGTAATTATTATTTGGATTATTTACTAGAGAATTACTTATAAAAGTAGTAGGTTTGGGGGTTAATTTTTGTATATGACTGAATCAAGCCGTGAAGAAAGAAATGCCGCCCTACTTGTAGCATCCTTTGCATCTTTTCTGACTCCCTTTATGGGTTCATCCATAAACGTAGCTCTTCCACTGATCGGGGAATACTTTAATGCTAATGCCATATTGTTAAGCTGGGTAGCCACATCGTATATCCTTGGTGCAGCAGTATTTTTAATTCCTTTAGGCAGGGCAGCTGATATTATTGGAAGGAAAAGGATCTTTTTACTGGGGATAATAATTTTCACTATTGCTTCTTTTTTTTGTGGACTGGCAGGTTCGATGATCATGTTGATCGTACTTCGGGTAATTCAGGCTGTTGGCAGTGCGATGATCTTTGGTGCGGGTATGGCGGTAATAACCTCTGTTTTTCCTGTCAGGGAAAGAGGCAAAGCTATGGGAATTGCCGTGGCTGCCGTTTATATAGGGCTGACATTAGGCCCTTTTGCGGGAGGTATCCTTACTGAACATTTAGGCTGGAGAAGCATCTTTTTTTCAGTTGTACCGTTGGGTATAATTGTGATCTGGTTCGTCCTGAAAAAACTTAAAGGGGAATGGACTGAAGCCAAAGGGGAGAAGTTTGACTGGACAGGGTCCGTGCTTTATGGTGGAGCACTCAGTATGATCATGTACAGTTTTTCAAAAATACCGGAATGCAAGGGATTTATATTAATGGGTGGAGGACTGATTATTCTTCTTTTTTTTATTATTCATCAGTTAAAAGTTTCATATCCGGTCTTTGAACTGAAACTTTTTAAAAATAATATCACTTTTCGCTATTCAAATCTGGCTGCATTGATAAATTACAGTGCAACATACGCCATTGGGTTCCTGCTGAGTTTTTATCTTCAAAAAGTAAGAGGCATGGGAGCCCAGGAAACTGGTCTTATTCTGGTATCCTCACCTGTAATGATGGCAATCCTGTCGCCTCTTGCCGGCCGTCTGTCGGACAGCATTGAGCCACGCATACTTTCTTCCGCAGGAATGGCAATTTCTGCCATAGGACTGACAATGTTAATATCCCTCTCAGATAACACGGGTATTATTTATCTTGTATCAGTATTATTATTTATGGGTATTGGATTTGCATTATTTTCTTCACCCAATACGAATGCCATCATGAGTTCGGTTGAAAAGAAATACCTGGGTGTGGCATCGGGCTCTTTGGGTACCATGAGACTTGTAGGCCAGATGTTCAGCATGGGCATAGTCATGATGCTTTTCACCCTTTTCATCGGAAAGGTGGAAATAAATCCATCAAATCTGGATCAGCTTATAAAGGCCATTAAAATTGCTTTTGCAATTTTTTCAGCACTATGCTTCACAGGAATATTTGCTTCCCTGGCACGTGGAAATGTACGAAATGATTAATTAATGAGTGACTAATAAGGAGGCTTCGCTTATTCTGTTTTCGGATTTTCTTCCATAGCTTTTTTAATGAGCTGCATTAATTGCTCATTGTCTGAGTCTTGTGCCAGAACTGAAACATCATATCCATAAATGTTTTTAGCATAGAGATCGGGATTTTTTGACAGTAAATATTCCACAACCTCTAAATGTCCCATCTGTGCAGCACGCATCAGGGCAGTTTCCCCATAAGGGGTTTTCTGATTTATGTCCACTCCCGCTTCTACCATTTCCTTGACCAGTTCGAGGTCACCTTTTTCTGCTGCAGCTGTCAGTTTGGTTGAAAATATCTTTTCCAGGTCAACTTTATCAGCCTTGCTTTCTGACTTATCAGAGGAACCAGTGCCGCAACTCATTGCAAAGAATAAAGCTATAAAAACCAAAATTAAAATTCTGTACTTTTTCATTTCTTTTTTCTCCTTTTTTAGATTAGTATTGAATTCATACCATCTACCAAAAGTAAAGAATTCATTGCTTAAAATCAAAATAAATAACCCTGAAAGGAAAAACTAACCATTTGACGGGAGTTCCAGACCGTAATTCTGTTGCCGGTCTGCCTGCTTGAGTTTATATGCGAGAAAGATTGAAATTAGCCCGCACCCTACCAAAGTAAGGATAGGTATCAGGTAATTGTATGTCATTTCTCCTGCGCGTATAGCTTCAAGATCATTCCGGTTCACAAAATCAAGTAATGCTCCTATGCCCCAGAAAAACAATCCCAGACCCCAGTTTTGGATTGTAAACATAGAGGCGTAGGCAGTGCCCAGGCGATTTTCGGCCACAATCTTTGCCACTGACGGCCACATCGCGGCAGGAACAAGGGAAAATGCGATACCCAGGCTTAATAACCCTGGATAGGCAAGAAAAGGGCTATTAGAAAGCGAAAGTGAGATATGGGCAAAAATTAGAAGAAATGAACCCAGAATCATGAGAGAAGCTGCTTTTCCCTTTTTGTCTACATAACTTCCGAAGATCGGGGTAAAAATAATCGTTCCCAATGGAATAAGCGCAGCAGTTTTGGGACCGTTCACCAGCCATAAGCCGATAATATCCATATTAAGATAAACGGCAACAGCAAAGAGCAAAATTATTATGAAACGTGCAAGGTTTTTATGGCTTAATTTTTTTAGATTATTAGGGATAAGTGTAATGCCTAATGCAAAAAGAAAGATGATAATATATACCAGGGCGTTCCCCAGAGTTTCACTTCCAAAAGCCTTGATGGAAGCCTCAGGAGGTAAGGCGTAAGTAAATCCGAATTTATTTACAAGCAAATCCGGTGCATACTGAATAAACGGGAACACTGCAGAATAGAAAGCAACACACAATAAAGTTATATAAATAAATGATTTATTGGTAGCCAGTTTTACAAGATCGGAGAATCTGAAATCTTCATCAGTTTCTGCTTCCGCCTTCAATTTTTTAACACCCATTTGCCTATCGATTTTTACATCAAAAAACAGGTAAATGATAAACATTATCATTGTTAATCCGATCAACGATGCAGCAAAAGTAACAGCTGGTGAAACGGAAGCTCCTGCAATATCCAGTGATATAGCAATGGCGAGGGCTGAACCCAGCCTTCCGAATCCCATATTAATGGCCATTGACAATGCCAGTTCATATCCTTTAAACCATTTAACCAGCGCTCTCATTACCACAACACATACAACTTCGAGTCCTGAGCCAAACATAACCCTGCCGATAATTAATCCGGTAAGCAGTGTAGATTTTTCAGTCCCGAAATATCCGGCAGCAGTAAGAGCCGAAACCAGGCCGCCGAGTGCAGCCAGCCCGCCAAAGGCAAGTCCGGCCAATCTAATACCCCATTTATCGAGAATAATGCCCCCGATAATAATCATCCCAAAAACATTGGCAATTGTTGTCAAACCGATCATACGGCCGAACTCCTCACTGGTAAAACCGAAATCCGTTTCCACCAGATCTTTTAATCCTGAGTAAAAGTCCTGAAAATAATAGGTTGAAAACATCAGTCCGCTGACGAGAAACATAACGAGCCATCGGATTGCGGGAATATCGCGTAAGGTTTTTGTGTTTGTGGTGTTCATATAAAGATGTATTTAAATGTGACAAGTGACGAGTGACGGGGGACATAAAATAGAGACATACAAAAAAAATTTGAGAAATAATACCTGTTTTTCAATGATCAGGGGCAAATATAATTAAATTGTCAGAAAAACAAATTTTGGTTTTTACCTGTAAATGAGTTTTATTTGCGCAAATTGTAATTGCCATGAGTAAGAAAAGGATTCCGGATAACACCCCGGAAGCTATCACTGATAGCGGATCTAAAGGGATTATCCGCTGGATAGAGCGCATGGGGAATAAACTACCTCACCCTTACTGGATATTTGTATGGATATGCATTTTAATTGTTATTCTGAGTGGTATCTCGGCTTTAGTGGGGGTGAGTGCCATTGACCCGGGCACAGGAGAGATCATAAGGGCAGTTAACCTAATTTCAGGGGAAGGACTAAGGCGGTTCATGGAAGAGATGGTAACGAATTTTGCTCATTTCGCACCCTTTGGTCTGGTTCTGGTAATGTTAATGGGTGTTTCCATTGCCGAAAGAAGTGGTTTGCTGCCCATCGCACTCCGCAGCGTTGCATTTTCCGTACCGAAAAAAATTGTTTTGCCGGTTATTTTTATTATCGGGGCATGTGGCAACATCGGATCTGACGCAGGAATAGTTATTGTTCCTCCCATTGCAGCATTGATTTTCACGCAAATGGGATTAAACCCTATTGCCGGGCTGATTGCTGGGTATGCAGGAGCTACGGCAGGTTTTACGGCGAATTTTTTTATTGCAGGGACAGACGTGCTTCTGGCAGGAATAAGCACTGAAATTACCCGTCAGATGACCGTTCCCCTGGAAATAAGTGCTACTGCAAACTGGTATTTTATGATTGTATCGACCATATTTCTTTCTATCGGCGGAGCCTATATTGCCAAAAAATATACTATCCCGCGTTGTGTCAGGTTCTCATATGAAGAAAATCATGAATTACCACATACAGGTAATAAACTCACTCCTGATGAGAAAAAAGGATTAAGGCATGCCGGCATTTCAGTTCTCATTTTCACCATTGTTATTTGTATACTGATTATACCGCCAGGTGCGCCGCTCCGTAACCAGGAAACCGGTGGGATCGTTCCTTCCCCTTTTCTGAAAGGTCTTGTTCCCATTCTGTTTTTTCTCTTTGCTATCCCCGGCTATTTTTATGGTAAAGCAACAGGCACAATCAAACAGGCAAATGATATCCTCAGGTTTATGGAGCACGGAATGAAAGAGTTATCAGGATATATTGTATTGATGCTTGTTGTAGCTCAATTCATCAGTTTTTTCAGCTGGTCGAGACTGGATACCATACTGGCGATCCACGGAGCTGATTTTCTTCATTCAACAGGGCTGACCGGACCACTAATGTTCATCCTGTTTATGGTAATTGTAGCGCTTCTGAATATTTTCCTGGGAAGCGGATCAGCCAAATGGGCAATATTCGCTCCGGTATTTATTCCTATGCTGGCGCAACTTGGATACAGTCCGGCTTTTGTTCAGCTGATGTACCGGGTCGGAGATTCCATTACCAATTGTGTATCCCCATTGTATGTGTATTTCCCGCTTTTAATCGGATGGATACATAAGTACAACAAAAATATAGGGATTGGCACCATTATTTCTCTTCTAATACCATACGCCCTGATCTTGTTTATCATGTGGGTAATACTTGTCCTTGTATGGTTTGGATTGAATTTACCAATTGGGATTGGAGAAGGTATTTATTTGTAAAAAGGGGATAGTGGTTGAGTGGTTGAGTGGTGAGTATTTAATTATTGCTGCCTTCTTCGACGCTGTCCGGCAGGAAAAACCGGACAGGTCTGGTTTGGTTGATAATAGAATAACAATTTTTTATATATCACCAAAATCTTTGCAAGTTGTAAAACCTGGCTCTGCCAGCGTTGAATAGGGAAAAGAAAGGGATCAGGGGATCAGAGTAATGAGTCCTGAAATAGGTGAAAGGGTTACCCCGGAGTATAATTTGAATAGCCAGGGGCGATCAACCCCTGGAAAAATGACGATATGAAAATACGCCGAACAGAAACAGGCTCTTAATATCGATTGATTTATTGAGGCGGAACAGATAAAGTTGATTCAAGGAAAAATATTTTAGAACAAACTAATATTAACTAAAAATTTTTAAACTTCTTTTAGGACGATACAATGCTTTGTCCGCTAGGTTTTTATCGAATGGAAAACAAACGTAACTGAACTGATCTACTCAGTTTACTGATCGTTACAGAATCTGGCAATTTCAATAAGGGAAGTGGAATCATATTTAATTTGTTTTCTGTTCATTTTAGTTAAATCATAACCCTTTTGCCGGAAAAATTCAATTATTTTTTTGGCAGACTGCGGAATTAATTCAGGGGTGGTTTCTCCAAAACTCATATAATATAAGTCCGGCTTTTTAATTATTGAGGGAGGCACATAATCCTGGTAAGCTGCTGCCTTTTTTTCCGGTTGATATTCTCTTGATCTTTTTAAAAACAGGCTGCAATTACCTTCAACCAGTTGCAACAAATATCCCTTACTGATATTATCCCGGTCCTGATAAATCAGGAATCTGTAGGTTTCTTCATTCTGAGACAAAAATATAGTATCGATAATATGTTTGTTTTCAACGATAAGGAATTCGTCACTTTCGTCCTTTTCCATCTCCATTTCATCGAAAAGCTCATTATATCTTAATTTTCCGGTCACCGGAGAAGGATTACCCCTGAAATATACCACCGCCTCAGAAAAATCCTGATTTGAATAGGGTGATCCATCGATCCTGTTAAAATAAGAAGCATCACGTCTTTTCGCAATTAAGTATTCCTGATAAAGAGCATCAACATTTATCTGGGCAAAAATTTCAGGAACAAAAATTCCCAGAAAAACTAAAAAGCTGGTAAAGGTTTTCATGCGTACAAATTATTTTCAATGGTTTCTGTTGTCTTTTCTTCCTCACATAAGAATAACGTAACAAGTTAGTAAAAAATATTTAATGTGTAAGTTAGTTTATGAAAAGTTATACTTTTGTATGATAACAAATGTAAAAAGGATTTTAAAAATGGGCAAAGGACCTGTATCAATTACGAAAGCATCAGGGACACAGGAGCCATTCTCACAGCAGAAACTTGAAAACTCCCTGAAAAAGGCCGGTGCTGATAATAATGCCATTAACACGATTATTAAAAAAATTAAACCCTTTTTATATGATGGTGTGTCAACAAAAAAGATTTACAGGAAGGCTTTCAAGCTTCTTGCCCGGCATAAGGGAAGCCTGGCAGCCCGTTACAGTCTTAAAAAAGCGATCATGGAACTTGGGCCTACCGGTTATCCTTTTGAACATTTCATTGGACAGCTTTTAACGAAAAATGGATTAAGGACAGAAGTCGGACAAATACTGGAAGGTAAGTGCGTAAGTCATGAAGTTGATGTAGTTGCAACAGGAGATAAGATGCAATATTTTGTTGAATGCAAGTATTATAACAGTCAGGGGAAATATGCCGATGTCAAGGTGCCCATGTATATTCGTTCACGTTTTGAAGACATCGTAGCTATGAGAAAAAATCTGCCTGAATATAAAGATTTTACATTTCATGGCTGGCTGGTCACCAATACTCGTTTTACTTCGGATGCACTGGCATACGGGAAATGTTCAGGGCTCCACCTGGTAAGCTGGGATCTGCCTGCAGGTCAAAGTCTGAAAGCCATGATTGAAAGGGAAGGACTTTTCCCTGTAACGGTTCTTACCGGTTTAAATAAAGAACAAAAGCAGATTTTGCTTGAGAAAGGTATTGTATTATGCAGGCAGCTATATAATCAGCAGAATATGCTGGATAAAATGGTTCAGAATCAGAATAAGAAACAAAAAATAATTGATGAGATCAAAGATTTAATAGGTATATAGAATTCAATACTTTCGGCTTATCTTGACAAAAGAGGCTGTCTAAAAAGTCAAAATACATTTAACCACGAAGGACTCAAAGGATTACACAAAGAACACAAAGTGCTGTATATCTATAATATAGCTTTGTGTCCTTTGTGCGTACCTGAGTCCTTGGTGCTGTGCCAGTCGACAGGCGGGGTTAAGAACTATTTTTAGACAGTCCGGTTGCAATCACGGAATAGAGTGTGCGGTGAAACAGTATTACTGCTAAGAGGGAGTAAGCTCACTGTCACTTGTCACCCGTCACTTGTCACTTCCCTTTAATAATTGCGCCCATCACTTTTTCCTTATCGAGTTTTTTTGTACAGAAAAACCAGTCATAGCATGTTACATCTTTATCCCTGGTTTCCATACGTTCTTTAGCAACTCCACAGGAACCTGCTGTAGGTACAATTACATCATCTCCAGGCCGCCAGTCGGCAGGAAGAGCCACCGAGAAAGCATCGGCAGTTTTCAGCCCAAGCAGAACTCTGTATAATTCATCAAAGTTACGACCAAGACTCAGTGGATAGTAAATAATAGTACGAATGATCCCTTTCGGATCAACAAAGAAAACCGCCCTTACTGCCTTTGTTGAACTTTCTCCAGGTTGCAGCATTCCGTATTTATTAGCTACTTCCATAGTAATATCTTCTATAAGAGGAAATTTTACTTCAATATCTTTCATTCCCTTATATTCTATCTTTTCTTTTATAGTCCTCAACCAGGCAATGTGGCTATAAAGACCATCAACAGAAAGACCAACCAGCTTACAATTAGCTTCTTCAAATTGCTTTTCCATATTTGCAAAAGTCATGAACTCTGAAGTGCACACCGGTGTAAAGTCGGCAGGATGACTGAACAGAATTACCCACTTCCCGTTATAATCAGAAGGAAAGTTAATAGTGCCCTGAGTAGTAACAGCTGTAAATTCAGGGGCTTTTTCTCCTATACGTGGCATAGAAGTTACTTGATTTTCTTCCATAGTAAAATATTTAAATGATTAATAAATGATGATTCTTCTTATTCTCCCGGAGCGGTTGCTCCCAGATTCTTGCTCCTCTCAATGGATTGAAGGGCCAGGTAATGATCACCGAATTTTTTCAGATTATCTGTTTCCACATCAAACTGGTCATAATGCCTTTCCTCATCAGCCACCAGGTCTTCAAATAGCTTTTTCGACACGGAATCAGCATTCTGGGCACATTCGTTTGCCCACCTGTTGTAATCTTCCATACTTTGTATTTCCATTTTTGCAGCCAGCGCGAGCATTCCTTTAACTTCCTGAATCTTCTCCACTCCATGTGAGCAAACCATCTCTACTTCTCCTTTCAGAAAAAGAATTCGTTCAGCCAATCTTTCCACATGCAACATTTCTTCAATGGCAGTACGTTTAAAAAGATTCGCCAGCAGATCATATCCCTGGTCATCGCAATGAAAATGAAAATACATGTACTGGTGAACAGCACTTAATTCATCAGCTACCGCTTTGTTTAGTAATTCGATACTCTTTTGTTTCATAATTTTTAATTTTTAATTTATTACTACTTAGTAACTACTTTTAATTTTATAAAGGGCACCTCTAAATAAAGCTATTTCTGTTTATTATTTTCCTGAAGGAAACAAACTGACCGCAACTGTTCCGGTAATCCCTGCCAATAGAAGGATAATCCGTATTGTTTTGCTTTCCAGCAATAGAAACCCGGATATTAGAATCATTGTCCACATTATTAATATGACACTTATCTTCAATCTTTTATTCATTCCCCCGGAGTAATTGGTTATATAAGGACCCAGAATTTTATGATTTATCAGCAAAGAGTAAAGCTTTTCCGAGCTTCTTACATATAATCCTGCAGTTAATAAAAGGAAAGGTGTTGCTGGAAGCCCGGGGATAACAATGCCGGCTATACCAAAACCCAGTGAAATAGTTCCTATTAGTATGAATAACACCTTTAGCATTATCGTTTTTATTTTACTATACAGAATTATCTGAAAACTGACCAATAATCTGAACCTTTATGTCTTTAATTGTAAACCCGGGTATTCCCTTATTTTGAAGATATTCATTAACAAGCTTATCAAACTCTTCATCATAGAAATCTTCAATTTTTGATGTTTTTTCACAATAGAGGTGATGATGCCTTCTTAAAACAGCATCATACCGCATAACATCTTTATCAGTGTTAACCTTATTAATAATTCCCCTGTCAACAAAGGTTTCAAGCGTACGATAAATAGTTCCGACTGCTATATTAGGATGGTACTTTTTGATGTAATCAGTTATATGATCTGCAGTAGGATGTATTCTGAGATTGTATAATGCATCAAGCACAGCCAGGCGCTGCGGAGTAATTTTCAACCCTTTTTCAAGTAAAATATCTCTGGAAGTAAGTAACATGCAAACTTGTTATCAGATAATATAAATTCTCATTTAAGAATAAACGAAAATAACAATTATTTTTTATTTTAACAAGTTTAAAGAGAAAGAAAGGAAGAAAATGAATTATTAATTATTACTCTTTAAAACCGGAAATTTCAATCAACACCCAGTCTTTTAAGTCTCCTTCCCAATTTTTCAATTGCCTGTTCAATAGTTTGTTCAGGACGAATAATATTATAATCTCCCCAGAATTCAGGATCTTCAAAATCAGAAACTTTTTCAATCATAATTTCGTCCGGTCTTGTGGTTTCCCTGATTTTGAATTTCACAATGTTTTTATCATCGATATCGGTTACAGCGACCTCTGAGAGTGTATAATAATTTGAACGGAAGAGCCTTCTGTCCCATCTGCATCTGAAATGAACCTCTGACCTGGCATAATTTAGAACCCACTTATCGCCCGTATATCTGTAATTTGTCCTGTATTCGGCCGACATGACATCTACTTTCATGTTAGCAGGTTTTTTTACTATCATAAATTCAGCGGCCTTATCAATGCCAATTTCACTAAGTCCAAATTCGATGGCTACAATAGCTTTGGTTTTAATATCAATATAAATAGTTCCTTTAAAAAGAGGCAGGGTGATATGTTTCTTCTGATCAAATGTTACCGCATAAGCATTTCGCTGGTCAATGGTAATTATTCCTCCCAGGTTAAAATCATAATAGTCAAGAATATCTCCTGAAAGTAAATCTCCCGGATGTCTGGCAACGTCGAGCATGAAAATATAAAATGGCCCGCCCTGTAACTTGAAAAGTACGGTATCCATTCTGGTTACATCCTGACTCTTTCTTCCTTTAAAAATTTTTATCCGGTCATTGTCAAATGCTTTTCCGTACCCGGATTTATAGACATCAAGAACGGCTTCAGAAACAGCGACATAATTCCTGTTTTGTCTTATCGTTTCCCTGTAGAAGGCAGTTAGCATGGAAGGATCATTTCCATAGTTTGCAGGGATATTTCTCAGCACATCCCTGATCAAACCAACGGGATCTATTTTCCTTATCTCAACCTCTTCAAGGTAATAGGAAGTAGGTTCAAGATAAATTTCGTTTTCAATTTCTCCTAATAAACCGATAAAAATGGTTACTGTTCTATAACCAAGACTTGAAAACTCCAGGCTTTCATTTGCGTAAGTCTGAGGTATTTTTATAATAAACTCCCCTGCTGAGTTTGCAACTGTACCAATATTAGTTCCTTTAATGGTGATACTTGCAAAGCTTATTGCATTCTTAGACTGATTATCATATACTTTTCCGGAAAACTCAAGAAAAGCGGTATCTCTTTTTTCGGTTCCCGGAAGAAAATTATTCGATTCGGCCAGCAAGGTAAAATTTACAATAAAACCTGCGACCAGAGTAAAAAATATTGTAGATATATTCTTTTGAGTTTTCATATTTTTTAATTTAAAAAATTCTTCTTTACTTATTCTGATATTAATAATATTTTAGCACAAAAGTACTTATTAAAAACGTAATATGTTAAAATATTACATACTCACCCCAATGATTTATTGTTAAAAATTAGTTAAATAATCCGGATGTCAGATTGAAAATAAGGATGTTATACAGCAGGCTATTAGTATTTACTGCAAATAACCGTATATTTTTTACCTTTCTTTGTTTTAAAATCAATTGTTTGGAAATGACAATCCGTTAAATCTCCGGGTAGAGCATCATATTCATTTATCGGGGTTGCCGGTTCATAGAAGTATATTAAAAAGTAATTAAAGGGTTATAATACTAAATTTATTCTTTGTATTTTGCAAATTATTGATGCGGCTATATTAAAACAAATGGTTTGTACGTTTCGTGGTTAAACTTAACAATCTGAACCACAAAGAACACATAAAGGTACACAAAAGACATTTAAGACAGTCCTTTTAATTTTACTTTTCCCGGAAAGGTTTATCAGACATGGCAAAAATTTACGGTATAGGAGAAACCACAATGGATCTGGTCATAAAGGGTGGCAGGCCTGTTGAGTTTAGGCCCGGTGGTGCCGTACTTAATGCTTGTGTTACACTGGGCAGACTGGGAGCAGATATACATATAATCACATCAACAGGGAATGACCGGCTCGGAAAGATAGTTAAAGCGTTTTTGAAGGAGAACCACGTAAATTTAACCTTTCTTACAGAATTTCAAGGTAATACCAGACTTGCACTGGCTTATCTTGACAAAAACAATAATGCCGATTATTCCTTTTACCAGGATACCGGACATACATTCAGATTTCAAATTCCTGATTTCAGAGAAGGAGATATATTATTACATGGGTCATCCTTTTCACTGAAGGAAGAAAATCAAAATCTGCTGAGAGAGCTTATCTCTGCCTGCAGGAAGAACAATGTGCTGATCCACTATGATCCCAACTTCCGAAGTTCTTATAAAAAAAGGCTTGGCGAGATTATTCCCCGTATCTTGTTTAACATTGAAAATGCCCATATAATAAAGGGTTCCAACGATGATTTCAGTGAAATTTTCGGAACAACTGATGTCTGGAGCACATACAAAAAAATAGATCTTTTAGGGAATAAAATTCTTGTTTATACAATGGGAGCGAAAGGTGTATGGTTAAAAACCCGTGATATGGAGATGTTTGTTGAATCGGAAAAAGTAACCCCAGTGAGCACCATAGGTGCAGGGGATACTTTTAATGCAGGAATTCTCTACGGACTTTTAAGGCATGGAATTACCACAGATAATTTACATAACATTCCGGAAGAGATATGGAAAGATATCTTAGTAAGATCATCGAAATTTGCTGCAAATGTTTGTCTGAGCCTGGATAATTATTTACCGGCAGATTATAAAGATGCTAGTATGCCCATTTAAGGTATATTGACCCCCAGGTAAAACCGCCTCCAAACGCAGAGAGGATGATATTATCCCCTTTTTTCAATTTAGGTTCCCATTCCCATAGACAGAGCGGGATAGTAGCAGCAGTGGTATTCCCAAAGTGTTCGATATTGATCATTACCTTTTCCCTGGCAAGCTTCATTCTTTTTGCGGTAGCTTCAATGATACGCATATTTGCCTGATGGGGAACAAACCATTGTATATCGTCGGATGTCAGGTTATTTCTTTCCATTATTTCAACTGAAACATCAGCCATTTTTGAAACTGCGACTTTAAAAACAGTCTGTCCTTCCTGATAGATAAAGTGCTCTTTATTATCAACCGTCTCGTGTGAAGCAGGATTAAGTGACCCGCCGGCTTTCAGGTATAGATGTTTGTATCCTGAACCATCTACTCCCAAAATATGGTCAATGATACCGTTTTCGTTATCAGAAGGTTCAAGAAGGGCAGCTGAAGCACCATCTCCGAAAAGAGGGCAGGTAGTTCTGTCTGTGTAATCAGTAAGTACAGACATTTTATCAGCACCTATAACTATTACCTTTTTATACGAACCAGACTGAATAAACCGGTTACCGGTTTCCAGGGCAAAAATAAACCCTGAACATGCTGCCAGCACGTCGTAACCCCAGGCATTCACAAGACCGCATTTATAACACACCAGATTTGATGTTGACGGGAACATCATATCAGGTGTAATGGTTGCACAAATTACAAGGTCAACATCTGCCGGTTTTGTACCGGTTTTTTTCAATAAAGCTTTTACAGCTTCAGCAGCCATATCAGAAGTAGCTTTATTTTTATCCTTCAGTATTCTTCTTTCCTTAATTCCGATGCGTTGCATGATCCACTCATCGGAAGTCTCAACCATTTTACTTAATTCATCATTTGTAAGCCGGTAATCTGGCACCCATCCCTGAATGCCTTTAATCGCTGTTATTATTTTTCCCATTTTCCAGAGCAGTTTTTATTTTATCAGTTATGTCTGACCCTGTAACTTTAACTGCCTGCAGGATCATATTTTTAATTGCTAGAGGACTGGAGATTCCATGGCCGACGAGAACCGGCTTATTGACACCCAGTACCGGCGTGCCTCCAAAATGCTCATAATTGAAAGTCTCAAAGAATTCATCATGTATTTTTCTCTTTCTCAGCAAGCGATAAAACCCTTCTGCTTCCTTAAGAATTACGTTTCCGATAAAGCCATCACACACCAGCACTTCTGAGGCAGAATTATAAAAAAGGTCAACTCCCTCAACATTTCCCACAAAGTTAAAGTCGGATGAATCTTTCATAAGATGGTAAGCAGATTTAACGATCAGGCTTCCCTTCTCCTCCTCTCTGCCAATGTTAATAAGTCCAACCCTGGGATTTGTCACATTGAAAATACTTTCTGAGTATGCAGCTCCAAGTATACCATATTGACAGAGAACATCAGGGCGGCAATCGGGATTAAGTCCAACATCCAGCAAAATACTCGGAAACCCTTCAAGGTTAGGAATAACAGCTGCCACTGCAGGCCTGATAATGCCGGGAATAAGATTTATTACCTGGATTGCCCCTATCATAACAGCTCCGGTACTCCCGGCACTGCAAAAGGCATCAATTTCTCCTGATTTTAACTTCCTGAAACCCTTAACAATTCCGGAATCAATTTTTTTTGAGAATGCCTTATAGGGTTGATCATTCATTGCAATAGTTTCAGAACAATGAACAATCTTCATATTACCGATTTCCACATTATTCTCTTCCGCTGTCCGGTTTATCAGTTCCTTGTCGCCAAAAAGAATAATTTCAATACTGTCAGAAACTTCACCATGAGCAAGAGAAGCGCCAACGATGGTACTTACAGGAGCGAAATCTCCTCCCATAATATCTATGCCAACTCTCATCTGTTAATATTGTGTTTGGGATCCGGAGCTTAAATTATTTTGCCCCTGATTCCTTTTCAATCACTAATTTACCTTTATGATACAGATTTCCATCAACATAATACGCTTTATGCCTTTCATGTACCGTACCAGTGGTGGGACATACAGATAATACAGGTTCCTTAAGACTATCATGGCTTCTTCTTTTATCCCTCCTGGTTTTTGAAGTTTTTCTTTTTGGATGTGGCATTGCTTTTTAAAATTTAGTTTAAAATATTCCTTAAATTATTCCATACCGGGTTGATTTCCGGTTGATCAGATGTATATTTATCCAATAATTTCAACATTTCCGCATTGCAGGTAAGTTCTCCGTTATTATCTGCGGGATGAACCTTTTTTATCGGCACACTCAAGGCTGAAAACTCGAAGATATACTGTGCGATGTTCAGCCTTGTCTCACCCTCCGGAATAATAACTACATTATCACTTAATTCCTCATAGGTTTTACCGAAGCGAACATACAGCTTTTGTTTCGATTCAATATCCATATTAAACTCATCCAGGCATCTGTCGCAAATAAGTTTTAACAGCCCGGTTATATGAAAATCGAGTTCTAAAAAATTGTTTTTTTTCAGAAGTATAAGGTGTGTTTTGATGCTACCTCCGATTATGTCCTGATTATTAAACTGTGCAAAGAACTTGTCTTCAGCCCTAAATTCGTACTCATACACACCCTCTTTTAATCCGCCGAAAGGTATTATATATTCTTCCAGTATCATAAAAACACCCTTATTTTTTAACCGTGCAAAAGTATAAATTAATATTTGAATAAAAAAAAACTTATTATATTGAACTCACCTTAAGGTATTCACTTCATTTGTGGGTTTATTGCGCTAAGTTTCCTGAGGGTTAAAGGAAGATGAACACTTCACCTGTAAAAATCTGAGAAAAAAGGGAGCTGCTAAAGGAGAGGAAAATAATATTCAATTATTTTGCATAAGCTTGTCAATAGTCTGCATCAATATATCGACAAAGTAATCATTTTTTGGAATATACTGGTTAGCTCCGTTCCTGATGTATTCAGCAGCCAGGTTGTCATTGCCTTTACCGCTCAGGATGATCACCGGGATATTTTTGTTTTTACGGCGTATGTTTTTAAGTATTTCAAGACCATTCATTGCTTTATTATCCTGCGAATTAAACAAGTGATCCAGGACGATAAGCTGTGGATTGGCATCAAGATGTTTCAGGCATTCTTCCCCTGAAATAAAAGTTCTCACTTCATAACCCTGCCTGTTATTAATAGTATATTCGAGCAGATTCAGAATCATTTTATCGTCATCCACAAAATAAATAAGTTTACTCATAATCTAAAGGGTTCAAACGGGTTTAGTCGCAATTCAAAATTCACTCAAATGTACAAAAAAAATGTTTCTTTTCCATTTTTAAGATAATATTGCAAAACATTGTTAATCTTTTACTTAAAATTACCTGCCTGTTAGATGAACACGCGTCGTCTGACTGATGTGGGCTATGCGGGATTCGAACCTGCGACTTCTACCCTGTCAAGGTAGCACTCTAAACCACTGAGTTAATAGCCCATCCTTTGCAAATATAATAAAATTAAGATTACCGGTTTTCAGCGAAACGTACTTCTTTTGAGTCTGGGTTATATAGATTTTTAAGATCTTTTGATTTCATATTAAAGGTCAACGCGATGTAGAATATCTGTGTTTTTTCATAATCAGAATAGTCAACCGGCAGGCCAAAGTCCCTTCCACGAAAGTCTTTATTCAGGAAATTTCCGGGATAATATTTACACTTAACATTAATCCCTCCGGGGAATTGCATGCCGCAGAATACAGAAGGTGCCAGTCTGTTGGTCCGGCTGCTGAACCATTCGCTGTATTTTGATCTGGAATTTCCGGATATTTGTTTTTGCTTATAATGAAAAAACAGTTCGCACTCTCCTCCCCCGTAGAAATACAGATGGTTGTTAAAGGACCCTATTTTGAAAGCTGCAGGAATACCAAGTGCATAGGATCTTCTTTTTTCCACGTAGTTATCATGATCAGTAATAAAACCTATATTACGCAGACCCAGGCCGGTATATATCCCAAAATTATTATCAAAATCAAAATGCCGTTGCCGTCCAAGATGCAGGAACAGGGTAAATCTCATTTTTGAATTGAGGTTTTCTCCCATATATTCCACATCAGAGAAAGCAAAAATAATCTCCCCGCCGTTTTCAGTATAAGTTTTCTGTGCATCAGTTCTAATTATTGTAACCAGAATAACAATGCCTGTAAAAATTAATGACTTCATTTATTTAAGATATAGTATACATTAGATTTAGTATTTTAATTCCTCTTTATGACTTTTTCCGCAATATATTTTCCGATAGACAATGAAGCTGTTGCAGCCGGTGATGGAGCATTCAAAACATTTACTGCATACTCATTTTCTGCGAAATAAAAATCATCCAGCAAATTCCCCTTCCTGTCGCAGGCTTGTGCCCTTACTCCTGCACCACCAGGAATGATATCATCCTTTTCAATTTCAGGTACAAGCTTCTGAAGTGCACGGGTAAAAGCTGATTTACAAAGAGACCGGTAGTATTCACCTGTTCCCATTCCTGCATATCTGATAATTACTTTACCGAAGCCTGGCCATGAAACATATGACCAAAGATCTGAAATTGAAATATCTGTTTTTTTATATCCTTCCCTTTTAAATGCCAGCACTGCATTAGGGCCTGCTTCCACGCATCCGTTTATCCTTTTTGTAAAATGAACACCTAAAAAGGGAAACTGCGGATCTGGTACCGGATACACCAGTGATTTCACCAGTGATTCTTTTTCCGGTTTGAGTTTATAATATTCGCCTCTGAATGGTATTATGCGTAGTCCCGGATCTTTAACTGTCATCCTCGCAATACGGTCGGAATGCAGACCTGCTGTGTTGACAATCAGTCTGGTCTCAAAAGCTTTCAGGCTGGTTTGCACAACAGGGATGTTCACCTTAATATTAATTCCTGTGACCCTGGCAGAAGTGTATATTTCAGCACCATACCGGGTACGAAGTATTTCCGCAAGTTTCCTGCATACTTCTTTAAAATCAATAATCCCGGTATATGGAAGGTAAATAGCAGCTATTCCGTTTGCATGAGGTTCATATTCAAGTATCTCTTCCTGCTTTAACAAACGTATCTTTGTAAGTCCGTTTTCCATCCCTCTCCGGTACAGATTATCAAGTGCAGGAAGTTCTTTCTTATCCACAGCAACAATAAGCTTACCGCAAAGATCATACGGTATCTCATGCTCATTGCAGAAATTCAGTAAACTGGTATAACCTTCAAGGCAATTTTTCGCTTTAAGGCTCCCCGGTTTATAATAAATTCCCGAATGTATAACTCCGCTGTTATTGCCAGTCTGGTGAGAGGCAAGATCAGCTTCCTTTTCAAGAAGGCAGAGTTTCAGAGAAGGTCTCTTTTCAAGAATCCTGAAGGCAGTAGCCAATCCGACTATACCTCCTCCAATTACACAAACATCATAAATCATAAAAAATACTTCTGGAAATATAATCCTCAATCAGCTTATCATATTCTACCATCAGCTTCTGTAGAATGAAGTTTTTAACAAGAAATCGTTTCCCGTCAATCTCAGATACAGGCAAAATTTTTGGTGATGTACCTGTAATAAAAGCACTCTCACAGTTCAGCGCATCCGATATCCTGAACGCCTGTTCCCTGATTTCGATATTCTTTTCTTTACATATATTAAACACGCATTTTCTGGTTATTCCGGGTAGAATTAAATTTTTAGGCGCAGTTAAAATGGCATTTCCCCTGATCATAAAAAAATTGGACTGGCTTCCTTCTGTTACTATACCCTCGTCATTTACCAGTAATATTTCGAAAACCTCATTTTTTTCCCTGAGTTCGGCAACATTTGCTTTAAAGTCAGGGATCCATTTCTTCACATTTGGCTGTGTCCGCTGAAACTGATGGGTAAGCAGGGGAACACCAAAATTATAATCATCCTGGCGTGGATAAGCATACGGAATAGGATAGGCAAAGAAATAATTGTTCTTCTTATCTGCTTCAAAATGGAAAACGAACTTAATATTTCCTGTCTGCAGTTTATTTGCGTTTATAAGCTCTTTCAGATTACTTCTGAGCATGTTCAGGTCATACCAGACTTTTAACTTTGATAATTCACCTGATTTAACGGCCCGTTCAAAATGGTCTTCAAGAAACAATACTTTCCCCCGTATGATTCTCACAACTTCATAAATATTTTTGCCTTTGTTCAGGAACTGGGGGTTAAACCTTGCAGAAGACCTGAGAAAGTTGTTAATACAATAGTAACGGCCTATAATTTCTCTCATAAATAATTCGGATTATTTTACAAAAATACAATTGGATGGGTATTATGGAAATTAATTTGATATATTTTCAAATAATCACTTTTAGTCCTTCATTTTTTATTGAATAGATAAATTCATTTGAATGAACCGGTTCCGGTTCACCATCGATATGAATGATATTAATTTCATCAAAGGTCTTAATTGTTGCATTTGTAATTTTTCTATGAATTACATAATTGCTTTTATCTATTTTCCCCAGGAAGGATGAAAAAGCGAGAAAAAAGCCCTTCCATTTTGGAAATTTACGAATAACGACAAGATCAAGTGAGCCGTCGGATGCTGATGCACCGGGAGCAATATAAAAATGGTATCCAAGCTGTGAAATATTGGCAATATTAATAAAAAAAGCTTCGGTATCAATCACTTCATCATTAATTGTGATAACATATCTTTTTGGATGGTATGCCTGAAAGACTCTCAAAAAACTGAATGCATAGGAAAGAAATCCCCGTGTGTCAAACCGGCTGTAAACCAATCCTGTTTCAGCGTCAAAACCTATTCCTGCAGTACAAAAAAAGGCTTTCCCGTTAACGAACCCGATATCTATTTTGATATTCCTGCCGATTAATATTTTTTTTACAGCTCCCCGGATGGTCAGTGGTATTCCGAAGTGCCTTGCAAATCCATTTCCCGAGCCCACAGGAATTATAGCCAGCTTTACTTCAGAGAACATGAGAGCCCTGGCCACTTCATTAATTGTCCCGTCGCCACCAACAGCAACGATTATATCTGCTCCCCGGGTTATTTCATTACGGGCAATTTCATAAGCATGACTGGGAAACAGAGTATAGATTTTTTTGCATAAATAATTCTCTGCAGAGAAATATCGTTTTATAATTTTCCCGATTCTGCGTTTATTACGCCCTCCCGAAATGGGATTTATTATGAAAACAATAGAGATCACCAGGTTAAAAAATCATTAGTTATTACCTGAAGCATTGCTTTGGCATGCTCTTGCCATAATTCCGCCTTTCTCCCTGAATTAAAAATGTACATTTCTGCTGAATTATCATAAATCAATTCAACGGAATCACGAAAAAATCCAAATCCGTTATGAAAAGAATAGTATGCAAAAGCCTGTCGGGAAGATGTAAAAATATCCCTGCTATATCTGAACGCAGTATGATCATGTCCGAACTGAGTCATTAATGTTGCGGGCAGGTCAACCTGAGATGAATATGCGTTATTTATTCCCGGTGTCGCCAGCAATGCTCCTCCAAACCACAGCATTGGTATGGAGAATTTTTCTCTGGAATGATTGGGGGTATTGCCCGGACTCCTGGAACCATGGTCTGACATCATCACAATAAGTGTATTATCCCACCATGGTTTTTGTTTCGCCAGGGTAATAAAATCACCCAGGCATTGGTCGGCAAAATAAAAAGCGCTTCTGCTCATATTATCTCTTCCTGAAGAACCGAAAAACGGCTCAACCGGTATATCAAAAGGCTCATGACTGCTTAACGTAAAGAAAGATATAAAGAAAGGTTGCTTTATATTTTCAAGATCGTTCAGGATTCGTTCATAAACATAATTATCCGGCACACCCCATTTTTGCTTTCTGAAGGAACGGGGGAAACTATTCATGTCTACAATATTATCAATTGATTTTCTGGTAAAGTAAGATCTGAAACTGGCAAAATCAAGATTCCCGCCATAATAAAAAGCTGTACAGTACCCCTTATTATGAAATGAGTCTTTAATGAAAGGCAATTTCTGTGACTTAGCGGGGTAATTAATGATGGAAGTAAGCGGTTGTGCCGGAAACCCGCTGAATATACTAACCAGTCCCTTGTCCGACCTGTCGCCGCTTGCAAAGAATTTTGTAAAAAGCATCCCCTCCCTGCATAAATCATTAAAGTGCGGAGTAATTCCATGCTCTCCTCCAAGTGGTTCAATAATTTTGTTTGAAAAACTTTCAAGAATTATAAGAATAATGTTTGCACCTTCTTTTACTATTCTTTCAGAAGTTTCCATATTATCCGGGTACAATTCGACAAATAATTCATTTGCCTTTTCATCTGTCATAAAATGAAATGAAGTATTCATTTTATTTTTTTCTGATAACGAATAGATCGTGTTCCATAATACATTTATTGCGCTATGATTTACAAACCTGTCAGAATGAAAATAAACCGTTCCCAGGTTGACCGGTGCAATTCCCATACCTCCTCTGGCAGGTAATAATAGAACACAAATCATAATGATCATTGCAATGAAAGTTTTCACATCAGTTTTTGTCATTAGTTGAGCAGGAATCCTGACAAACCTGTTGTACAACTTAATAAACAAAATAAATATTCCTGCGAATATCAGTACCAGAAGGATCATTTCGACCAGGTTAACGGAAGCTAACGCATCACCCGGGGTTTTAATATACATAAGAACAGGTGTGAGGTCAAGCTTAAATCCCCAATATGAATATAAGGCCATATCGGCTATTCCCAGAAACAAAATTATAAAGAGAAAAATGTATGTGTAGATATCAATACCTTTTATATAAAATGTATTTCCGGGAACAGCTCCAGACAGTATCAGCATCCCGGGAATAAACATGAGGTATGCTCCGGCAGACAGGTCCAGAAGTATTCCGTGATAAATGATCTGAATCCAGACAGTAAAAGGGAGTTCAAAAGATTCTCTGTAATTATATAACATAAAAAGAATCTTCAGAACGATGAACAAGATCATCCAGAATGCATACAGTTTCAGAAAAATAACAATTCTATTCTTCATCGGTAAAAATTGACTACAAAGGTAATGTTTATTAAAATCCATTAAGGGCTAAGATTGCAATAAAAATTATCAGTAGTAACCGAGTAATTTATTTAAATGTAAATGAGATTAACTTCGTTGAGCTCGCTAAGGCTCGGTTCTTCGCTTCACTTCGTTACGCTCAGAATGACAATTTGTTATGTTCTCTTTAGGGGAGAGAAGTTGGGCGAGCTTTATTGTTTCTTTGCCCTGAATGGTTATTGTTATATTTGCAAAAACATAAAATACATAATGACTGAAAAGGAAAAAGTACTGAACACGCTTAAAAAACTGGGGATAGGTTTTGAGATTCATGAGCATCCTCCTGTTCCCACTATTGAGGAAGCCAGAAAATACTGGAATGGAATTGATGCTACCCATTGCAAGAATTTATTCTTCCGTAATCATAAAGGAAACCGGCATTACCTGGTAATACTTGAACATTCACAAACACTTGACATTCATGATCTTGAAAAAAGACTGAAACAGGGGAAGATCAGTTTCTCCAGTGACCAGCGGATGATAAAATACCTGGGCTTAACCCCCGGTTCGGTTTCCGTCTTTGGTCTGATAAATGATACCGATAATCATGTTCACGTTTTCATAGATGAGAAAATTAAGCAATCTGTCCGTATCAGCGTTCATGCGTACAAATCTTAATTATCTTATTGAAATTCAAAAAGTTATATTTCTTAATGGTCTGATGGGCATGGAACCCCCATTTTTGTTCATGTACTTGTTGTGTACGATAGTGCATGGGGGTTTCACCCGAATATAAATACAGCTTCAGTAATTATTTCTTTTGAGGATTTTACAAAATTTTTAAACTGGACAGGAAATACATATGAATATCTAAGATTATATGATTAAAGGTTTATTAATTTCTAATTATTGTAACTTTTAATCCTTACAGACGTCTTATTGTTAAAAATATATCCTTCATGACCGTAAAGGAATATAACAAAGCGGTAGATCATTTTTCCGACGGAGTATTCAGGTTTATTCTCAAAAATGTCCATAATGAGAATAAAGCCAGGGATATAGTACAGGATACATTTGAAAAACTTTGGATTAAGAGAGATACGATTTCAGGGGAAAAAGTGAAATCCTATTTGTTTTCAGCTGCGTACCATACTATGATTGATCTGATCAGAAAAGAAAAGCGTCATGCTGAATTTGAAAAAATGTTACAACCTGATTTTAAGCATGAAGAACAATATAGTGATCTTAATGAAATTCTCCATGCTGCAATAAACAGGTTACCGGAGTCCCAGAGGGCAGTGATAATGCTTCGGGATTATGAAGGTTATTCGTATGAAGAAATTGCGGAGATAACCGGTTTAACTGAATCACAGGTAAAGGTATATATTTACAGGGGCAGAATGTTCCTTAAGAATTATATAGGAAGTCCAGAAAGAGTTATATAGTAATACTAAGATATTTTCGGATGCAAATAACCAGAAAAAATTACGAATTGTTCTTCATTGAATATCTGGATGGAACACTGAATGAGGTTCAGATTTCAGAATTGGAAGATTTTCTGCTTATTAATCCGGATCTTAGGATAGAACTTGAGGGAATGGAAAAAATGATGCTTGCTCCTGAGAAGTGCATATATCCTCATAAGTCTCTTTTATATAAAATTGACACCGATGGCAAGATCCGGGAAGAGAACTTTGATGATCATTGTATTGCCTCCGTGGAAGGTGATCTTTCCACTGAACAGTACGCTGATTTCAAATTGTACCTCGATCAGCACCCGGAACGCAAAAAAGATCACGAATTATATATAACAGTTAAACTTAACCCGGATAATACAATTATTTACAGTGGTAAATCAGAATTAAAAAAGAAACAACCTGTAGCGGGGCGTATCCTTTTATATTCTTCTCTTTCAGCCGCTGCTGCCATTATGTTAATTTTACTTCTTTTGAGGCCTTATCACATATCTGAAAAAACAGGGATACCATTAACAGCAAAAACTGAAAGTCCGGTCGGTGATAGGAACGAAACCAAGATAATTCCAATGATCCAGGATTCTCCTGCACCGCAAACTTATCTCCCGGAAAATATATTGGCTGATACCAGAATTATCAACGAAACAAAAAGGATCGTACAGGACACAAGACCTCTTCCGGTTACCAGCGAATCAGCACCTCCGGAGGAAGATAAAGAACTGGTTGATTTCACGCCAACGCTTGCCACATTGATCTTACCCCCGCCAGAATTAGAAAGGGCAAGACCGGATAAAATTGAACGCTCCCGCAATATCATTGTACATGTTGAACAGGGTGTAATTGAACAGAATTATCTAAGCTTATCTGATATCGCAGTAAGGTATATGAATAACAGAATCTTTAAAAAGGAAGATGTGCCGCCGGATAATGCCGAAATCACATTCTGGGATGTTGCACAATCAGGTATTGCCGGAATTAATCGCCTTACAGGTTCTTCTGTCAGACTTGACAGACAGCCAACAGATAATGGAGACGCCTCTGTTGTCACTTTCGATGCAGGAGTGATAGGCTTTTCCCGAACTTTCAGATAAAATTTTATCCTTCCTGTAACATTCTGCCTGTCTGTTCGTCTTACCTTAAAAATCAAATCAAAGGTTTAATTTAAAAATGATTACCATGAGAAATTTAATTATTTTACTTGCAGCTACACTTATAACCTTTCCGTATTTTTATGCATCAGCCCAGGAAGAACCGGCTTCTGAGATTATGGAGGTAACGGAGGATTCCGTTAGAACTACTGTTACAATAGACGATGATGACCTGGTAATTATTGAGGATGGTAAAGATACCACGAGGATAAAAATAGGGAATAAAGGTATTGAAATCATTGAAGATACCGATGGGAGTACCAGGATAAATGTAAAAGACCTTAAAGACACCAAAGAAGTAACCAGCAAAAAGAAAACGAAATTTAAAGGACACTGGTCGGGCTTTGAACTGGGATTGAACAATTATGTAAACAGTGATTTCAGTTCCTCATTGGATCCTTCATTTAAATATATGGATCTTAATACCAACAAATCCTTAAATGTAAATCTGAATTTCATCCAGTATGATCTGGGATTTGGTACCGATAAAGCAGGACTCGTAACAGGTATGGGATTTGAATTCAGCAATTATTTCTTTGACGGGAATAATAATATACGTAAAGATGAAAACGGTCAGATCGTAGAATTTATACCTGCATTTGTGACTGAGCCCGGGGCAACAATGATTAAATCGAAATTAGCAACAACCTGTCTTACTGTCCCGCTTCTTATTGAGTTTCAGATACCTGCCGGAAAGAAAAGAATTCATCTGTCTGGTGGTGTTATCGGAGGAGCAAAAATTGGCTCCAGCACAAAGATAGTCTATAAGGAAAGAGGTGACAGGCAAAAAGACAAAGTAAAAGACGATTTCAATATATCACCTTTAAGATACGGATTTACATTAAGGGCCGGCTATAGAAATTTAAATCTGTTTGCCAATTACTATCCGGTTCCTTTATTTGAGAAAGGTAAAGGCCCTGAACTTTATCCATATAGTGTAGGATTGAGGTTGTTGAGTTTTTAAATTTCAGATTCCAAATTCCAAATTCCAGATTGCACTTGGATAAGTTCTAGCCCGCCGGCTGAGCCTGCCGAAGTTGCTATAGTCCCGGTAACTGAGCCAGCCGAAGATACCGAAGCCCGGGAGCCGGTTTGCCAACTGCCATTTGCCAACTGCCAGCAATTTACAGACCTCTGTTAATAAAACACTATTCCCAACTCTTTTACAGGTTCAAATCATCTTATAAATCTTCGTAATTTTACCTGTTGAAAATGTTATTCCTTAATCAGGATCAAAAGAATGAAAATCTGGATATATAATAATCCTGATTAAGGAAATTTAATGCTAAACTGATTCGTTTATCATAAAAAGTGCAGATTTGGCAAAGCTTCTAAAAATAACAGGTTATCTTCTTATCATTTTATTTCTATTCCTATTTTTATCGGCAGTAACAGGATTAATTGTAATAAATAAATATGGTAATGAGATAAAAAGTTATGTAATCCACCGTCTGAATAAAGAACTTGCCGTACGCGTGGAAATACGGGAAGCAGATATTTCATTCTTCAGGACATTTCCTTTTATCAGCATGGTACTGGAAGACATTGTTGCCTTTTCAAACAAAGAACTTAATCCCATTGATTTCCCGGAAATTAATACCGACACACTCTTCAGAGCGGATAAAATTTATATTCAATTTAATATAATTGATATTATACAGGGGCAATATATCATTAAGCGAATACTGGCCAACAACGGGGAATTAAACCTGTTTACCGACAGTAGCGGATTTATTAATTATAAATTATTTAAAAAAGCTTCCTCCGGAAAGGATAATGAACAAACACTTGAACTTGAATTTTTTAAATTAAAGAATTTTAAGGTCTTAATGAACAACAAAATTAAAAACCTGTATACCTCAGGTAATGTGCAGGATATATTGTTTAAAGGGAAATTCGGGAAAAAAGAATTCTCCTTAATAACCGGAGGCACAGTATATCTTGAGACATTTATTCGCGAAGACATACTTTATGCAGAGAATTCGGACATTACATTAAAAGTCATTTTTACGGCTGATGATTCTGTTTATGCAATTGACAGAGGTGTTTTGGTTTACAATGATCTTCAGTTTGAAACTGCCGGATTTATCATATCAGGAAATAATATTTTTTCAGATCTTCAGGTAACAGGTAAAAATTTGAATATTAAGTCGCTGATAAAAGCCTTACCCTCTTACCTTACAAAGTGGAGTAATGAATATTCACCCGATGGAAGGACAGATATCAACCTGTCAGTAAAAGGCAACATTACCGGGACAGATGCTCCTTTGATCAATGCTGATTTTAAAATCAGGCAGGGAAGCTTAAAATATCCGGGATGGGAAACACATCCGAAAAATATCAGTCTTTCCGGAAAATACACAAATGGAAAGTTGCGTAATGCAACCAGCAGCATTTTTGAATTTAATAATATTCATGCAAATAGTAACGAATCCTCTGTATCCGGCAGCCTTACAATTAATAATCTGATCTCTCCACAAATTTCTTCCAGTCTTAAAGGTATTATTCAGGTAAACGATATTAACAATTTTATTGACAGTAATATATTTTCATTTAAATCGGGAATTTTGAAACCTGAACTAAATGTATATTTATCACTTAATTCATTTAAGGACTTTGATTTTAAAACCATTCTGGCTGAAAATGTATCCGGCAGCATTGACATGGAAAATCTTTCATTCAGGATAAATGAGGAATATCCGGAAATTACCGGTTTGAATGGAAATGTGCGTATAACAAATGATTCATGGATGAGCATGTTTAATTTTTTATCGGGGAAGAGTAATATACAATTCAAGGGTCAGATAGATCACATAATAAAGCGATTTGTGAGAAAAACCAGCTCTTTATGGATTCAGGGTGATGCATCAGCGGATTATCTTGATTTATCATTTTTAATAAATAATCAGCAACAGAATGATAATGAAAAATCCTTTATCCTTCCGGATAAATTATACATTAAACTGCACCTGTTTGTTGACGATTTTGTATTGAACAAATTCACTGCTTCCGGTATAATATCAGATCTGACGTATAAACCCCGCTTTCTTACAATAACATCATTAGATCTGAAAACAATGAAGGGAAGTTTGAATAGCTACGGGGGTCTGATCCAGGATATGCAAGGCAATTTATTACTCAGGACTTCAAGCCGGCTGACGAAAATTGATATCAGGGAGATGTTTGAAACATTTAATAATTTTAAACAAAATTTTATCGTCAGTGAAAACCTGGAAGGTTATATTTCAGGCTCAGTTGACTTTTCAGTTAATATTAATTCCCTGCTGGAACCGGAAATGGAAAGCATTTATGCTGTATCCGATGTTACGATTGAAAATGGAGAGCTCAAAGATTTCTCACCTTTAAAGAGTTTGTCTAAATTTATAGAATTGTCAGAACTTGAGCATGTAAAGTTTAAAACGCTTAAGAATAACATTATTATCAGGGAACAAAAAGTATTCGTCCCGGAAATGAGCATTAATTCTTCTGCATTTAATATTATTGCTTCCGGCTTACATGGATTTGACAATAATTTCGAGTACAAGGTCAGAGTTAACCTGTCAGAGATCCTTGCAAAGAAAGCTCGTAAAAAGAAAGAAAATGACGAATTTGCCGTATTGGAAAAGGATGGACAACGAGTTACAATTTTTCTGACGATATTTGGAAATCCTGATGATTTTAAAATAAGATATGACAGAAAAGAAGCAGTTAATCAAATCAAAGAGGATATTAAAACAGAGAAACAGGAATTAAAAACCATCCTATATGAAGAATTCGGATTATTTAAAAAACAATTATCAGACAGTGTAAAAAGGGAGGAAGGCAAAGATCCGGGCCCGCAATTTATTTTTGAATGGGATGAGCAGAAGGATAGTGTTGAGACTCCTGACAATAAAAGAGGGAAAAAAGAATTCCATAAGAAGGAAAAAGAATTTAAATTTATTTTTGAATAATCAACGTTTTACGCCTTTGCCTTTGCGTTTTCTTTTAACTTAACGAACTATTGTATTAAATCTTATACTAAGTAATGTTTAGAAGAGTTTTTGACATATATGAAAAGAAACAATACTGGAAATTTACCTTATTTCTTGTCGCTGTTGCCATAGGGGTTGGATCACTTACCTATACCAACCGCCTTGTGAATGCTTTATCATATCAGGAACGAAGGAAAGCTGAATTATGGGCTGAAGCCACCCGGGTATTGATTCTCGCGGAACCCCAGACAGTAGATCTGAGTTTCCCCCTGTCGGTCATACAGAATAATACCACGGTACCTGTTATTCTTACTGACAGTTCGGGAAATGTAGTTTCTTATAAGAACCTGGATTCTATTCGCATTCAAAAACCGCAATATTTGGAAAAGCAGTTAAGAATAATGCGTGAAACAAATGACAGTATAATGATTGACCTTACCGATGGAGACTGGAATGTCATATTCTATGGTAACTCAATCATTTTAAACAGATTAAAACATTTTCCGTATATTCAATTAGCGGTGATCATCCTCTTTATTTCTGTTTCTTACATAGCTTTCAGCACTTCGAGAAAAGCAGAACAAAATAAAGTATGGATAGGTTTGTCCAAGGAAACGGCTCATCAGTTAGGCACTCCCACATCCTCTTTAAATGCCTGGGTTGAACTTCTCCGGGGAAGAAAGGAGGTGTCAGACATTGTTGAGGAACTTGAGAAAGACTCCCAAAGGCTTATTAAGATAACCGACAGGTTTTCAAAAGTTGGTTCAAAACCAACCCTTCAACAGACCAATATCATTGAAATAATAAATGAGAGTATCCATTATCTTAAATCCAGGACTTCTGATAAGGTGATCTTCAATCTTGAAGTTTCCAACGGTGAAATAATGGTTTTATTAAATGATTCATTATTTGAATGGGTATTGGAAAATGTTTTTAAAAATGCCATAGATGCCATGGATGGTGCTGGTATTATAAATATCCTGGTTCAGAAGCAGAATCGCAACATAAATATAGATATAGCTGATACCGGAAAAGGGATTCCCAAGTCGAAATTCTCCACTATTTTTAAGCCGGGTTATACAACAAAACAAAGAGGCTGGGGATTAGGGCTTTCACTTTCAAAAAGAATTATTGAAGAATACCACGGGGGGAAAATTTTTGTTTTAAAATCAGAATTAAATAAAGGAACAATTGTACGGATAATGTTGAAAAATAACCCTACATAATTTTTTGTTAAAAAATATCTGCTGTTTTCGTTATACGGGTACTATTTTACTACATTTACCAGTTAATTTTATTTTATTCGACGATTTTTTACCCGGAATGAAAAATTTAATGTATTTCAAAACTGCAGGAAAGTTAACGACAGTTTTTCTACTTTCATTTTTTATTACTTCTATTTTTTTTACCGCTTGCAACACCAGGCAAAACAAGCAACATGCAGCAAGAAGTCAGCGAGCCGGCAGGGTTCCTGTTGAAGTTATGGTTGTAAAGCCCAAGGTACTTGTTAATGAAATTTATACGACAGGAACTGTTTTAGCAAATGAAAGAGTTGAACTCAGGAATGAAATTCCCGGAAGAGTGATGAATATATTTTTTGAAGAAGGAAGGGAAGTATCAAAGGGTGAATTACTATTAAAAATCAATGACAGTGATCTTAAGGCTCAGTTAAGTAAAAATGAGGCACAGGAGAAACTTGCCGCACAGGAAGAATTCAGAAAAAAAACCTTACTTGAATTAAAAGCCATTAGTCAGGAGGAATATGATATAGCAAATAATCAGCTCAAAACCTTACTGGCAGAGAGAGACCTTATCCTTGCACAGATAGCGAAGACAGAGATATATGCTCCCTTTAGCGGGAGAATAGGATTAAGACATATTAGTCCTGGCAGTTATCTCGTAGCCAACTCATTAATAGCCACACTACTGCAAACAGATCCTGTGAAAATTGAATTTTCTGTGCCTGAAAAATACAGCAGGATAATAAAAACCGGCTTGACAATAAATTACAGCCTGGAGAATTTTTCTCAAACTTTCAGCGGGAAAATATATGCCGTTGAATCTGAAGTCAATCCCCAAACCAGGACAATAACCGCCAGGGCATTATCTCCCAATCCTTCCTCACAATTATTACCGGGGAAATTTGCAAGGATAAACATCATTTTAGAAACCATACCCGATGCAATAGTGATTCCGTCGGAAGCGATAAGCACAGAATTAACAGGGAGTTTTCTTTATATATGTAAAAATAACAGGGCAAGTTCAGTAAAAGTAACCCCTGGCATACGTACATCTGCTGAGATTCAGATCCTTGAAGGATTACAGCCTGGAGACAGTTTAATAATTACAGGACTTCTTCAGATCAGTGAAGGGACACCTGTGGATCCGGGTCCATCAAAAAAATTGATGATTTCTGAAGTTGAATAAAGGAGAGTAAATATGAATTTTTCCGAGATTTTTATAAAACGTCCTGTTCTCGCAACTGTACTATCACTTACCATCATACTTTTTGGTTTCATTGGATACACATTTTTAGGGGTAAGAGAATTCCCCAGTGTAGACCCCCCTGTTGTAACAGTCAGCACTTCTTACCCCGGCGCAAATTCAGATGTTATTGAGAACCAGATCACTGAACCTCTTGAAGAGAGCATCAATGGTATTGCAGGTATACGCACTCTGACATCCTCTTCGCGTGATGGATCCAGTAATATTACCGTAGAATTTGAAGTAGGGACAGATATGGAAGCAGCTGCCAATGATGTTCGCGACAGAGTTTCAAGGGCAATACGTAATCTGCCTCCCGATATTGATCCGCCGAGAGTGATTAAGTCAGATGCTGATGCAGGCTGGGTTTACATTTTTACCATCCAGAGTACCAGGAGAAATCTTATGGAACTCTCGGAATTTGCCAATAATTACTTTAAGGAGAGTCTGCAAACCATTCCCGGAGTAAGTGATATAAGGGTTCTGGGAGAAAGGCGGTACTCAATTAAACTATATATTGATCCGCTTAAACTTGCCGGATACGGTTTAACTCCGCTGGATGTTCGTGATGCCCTGAACAGGGAGAATGTTGAACTGCCTACCGGAAGAATTGAAGGGTATAATACGGAGCTTTCGGTAAGGACCTACGGCAGGATGAATACAACAGAGGAATTTGATGATATGATCCTCCGTGAGTCAAATGGTATTTTGGTTAGGTTCAGAGATGTAGGCCGGGCTGTTATGGCTCCCCACAATGAAAGATCAATAATGCGGGGTAATGATAAAATCCCGATGGTAGGCCTTGCCATAAGTCCGCAACCCGGGGCCAATCATATTGCCATAGTCGATGAACTTCACCGGAGGCTCGAAATCCTTAATAAAGATCTCCCCGAAGATATTATGCTTTCAACTATTGTTGATACCACCATATCTATCAGAAATGCCATTAAAGAAGTAAGAAATACCATCCTTATTGCTTTTTCCCTGGTAGTGATGATAATTTTCGTTTTTTTAAGGGAATGGAGAACTACTCTGATACCTGTTTTTACCATACCCATTTCTCTGATCGGGGCATTTTTCATAACCTATATTTCAGGCTTCACCATTAATGTGCTTACCCTCCTGAGTATTGTCCTCGCTGCCGGTCTTGTGGTTGATGATGCCATTGTTGTACTCGAGAACATCTACAGTAAAATTGAAAAGGGCATGCCTTCTATTGAGGCTGGTGTAACAGGCATGAAAGAAATATTTTTTGCCGTTGTCTCAACCACAGTTACCCTTGTGGTTGTTTTTCTGCCTATAATTTTTCTCCAGGGACTGACCGGAATGTTATTCAGGGAGTTTGGAATAGTCCTCGCCGGAGCAATCATTATTTCAACTTTTGTATCTCTCACACTCACTCCTATGTTGAGCACACACTGGCTTCGCAGAAAGAGAAAACATAGTAATTTATATAACCGGACGGAAAAATATTTTGTATGGCTGATAGGACATTATAATTCTTCACTGAACAAATTTCTCAATAATCGCTGGCTTGCAATTATCGTAATATTCATCGCTATATCAATGGTTGGAATAATCTGGCCGCTGATACCCGGAGAGCTCGCTCCTCTTCAGGATAAAAGCCGCCTGCAGATATCTTCCACAGCTCCTGAAGGAGTTTCTTTCGAAAGAATGGATGAGTATATAATGGAAATTATTAACACCCTGGATACCCTGCCTGAAAAAGATGCTTTTATTGCCATTACCTCTCCCGGTTTTGGGTCATCATCATCGACTAATTCAGGCTTTGCGAGGATAGGATTAATTCCCCCCGGTCAAAGAAAAAGGTCTCAGCAGGAAATTGCAGATTACCTCACCGGTATTTTCAGGGGAAAAACTTTTGCCCGTACTATAGTAACACAGGAACAGACCATTGGGGGATACAGGGGAAGCGGGCTTCCCGTGCAATACGTAATACAGGCCGGTAATATTGATAAAATAAGGGAAATATTACCCACATTTCTTGACAGGGCTCAAAAAGACCCCGCTTTTCAGATAGTTGATGCCAACCTGCGGTTTAACAAGCCGGAGATGACCATTACAATTGACAGGGACAGAGCAAGGACCCTTGGTGTAACAGTAAGAGATATTGCAGAAACCCTTCAATTATATTTCAGCGGTCAGCGAATAGGTCACTTTATTAAAAGCGGGAAGCAATATGAGATCATCGGGCAGGCCGACCGGCAATTCCGGGATAAACCTCTAGATTTAAGTACTGTATATGTACGTAACCGGCAGGGTAATCTCATACAACTCGATAACCTGGTTAATGTTTCGTACAGGAGCAGTATCCCACAGATTTACCGGTTTAACAGGTATACATCCGTTACTATCAATGCTGCTCCCGCTAAGGGTTATACATTAGGCCAGGGAATTGCCGCCATGGACCGGATAGCTGAAGAGGTACTTGATGAAAGCTATACAACCAGCCTTACCGGAGTTTCCAGAGATTACCAGGAAAGCAGCAATACCCTGATGTTTGCATTCCTGCTTGCCCTGGTATTGATATATCTTGTATTATCCGCTCAATTTGAGAGCTTCCGTGATCCTTTTATTATCATGTTCACTGTTCCCCTGGCCCTGGCTGGAGGATTACTTTCCCTGATACTGTTAAACCAAACCCTGAACATTTTCAGCCAGATAGGAATGATTATGCTGATTGGTATTGTAACCAAAAACGGTATCCTAATAGTTGAATTTGCAAATCAAAAGAAATCACTGGGGCAATCAGTCTATCAAAGCGCCCTTAATGCAGCTACACAACGCTTCAGACCCATACTCATGACCAGTATGGCCACTATTTTAGGCGTACTCCCAATTGCCCTGGCCCTCGGAGCAGGCGCTAAAAGCCGCATTTCTATGGGAATAGTAATTATCGGCGGTCTTCTTTTCTCTCTTATACTTACATTGTATGTAATCCCGGCATTATATACATACCTCTCAAGTTCGGGCCGAAATATCCCTACCCGGGAGGATAAAATAATTTAACCGGATTGAAAATATTATCAAAATGAATCTGAAGCAATTTTTAATCACCACTTTTTTATTTTCGATTTCTCCGGGACAGCTATTCCCGCAAGATACACTAAGCCTTTCCCGTGCAATTGATATTGCGCTTGATAATAACTTTGGTATTATCCTGGCACGAAATCAATACAACATGACAGAGATCAACAATCATCCCGGAACAGCAGGTATGCTTCCAAAAATTGATATTTCCGGATCAAGAAATTACCAGGTGAATAATACATACCAGGAATATTTTGACGGAAGGATACGTGAAAGCGATAACGCCAAATCAAACAGTTTTAATACGGGTATACAGTTAAACTGGACATTGTTCGACGGATTTAATATGTTTATCAAAAAAAACCGGCTCGAAGAACTTCAAAATCTGGGAGAAACACAGCTGCGTGCACAAATTGAAAACACGCTGGCCGACGTAATAATAGCTTACTTTAATATTGTTATACAATCAAAAATGGCTGATGTATATCATGAATCCGTGAATATCTCTGCCGAACGAAAAAGGTTTGCTGCAGCCAGACTAAGTGTGGGCAGTGGTTCTGAATTATCTTATCTACAGGCTTCCGTGGATTTAAACGCTGACAGTGCGGCCTGGATCGGGCAATTAATGTCACTTGACAATTCCAAAACAAGTTTTAACCGGCTTTTATGCCGCGACATCTCTGAAACATTTATTACTGAACCGGATATTCCCCTGAGAAATGACCTTATTTACGAGATCCTGCTTCATAAAGTGATGGAAGTAAATCCGGAACTTATCTCAGCGAGAATAAATCATTCCATAGCAAAACTGAACCTGAAAGAATCCACAACGGTTATGTATCCCCGAATAAATTTCAGTACCGGTTACAATTTTAACAGATCGCTTTCGGAAGTAGGATTACTTCAATCAAACAGAAACCTGGGTTATTCTGCAGGAGTAAGCCTGAGCTATAATATATTCGATGGTTTAAATACAAGGAGAAACATTAAAATTGCCAGAATCAGGGAAGAGTCAGCACTGATTGAAACACAGCAAACTGAGATAGGCCTGCAAACAAGGTTGCGGCATCTGTACAATGACTATGAAACCAATCTTCGGCTAAGCATACTGGAAACAGAGAATCTTTCCCTGGCAGTAAAAAATTATAAAATCGCTGAAGAAAAGTACCGTCTTGGAGCCATTAGTGACATTGAACTCCGTGAGACCCAGAAAAAGATGATGGATGCAGAATCCAGATTTCTTTTATCACAGTACAGGTGCAAAGTTGCTGAAACTGAACTGTTATTGTTAAGCGGAGAATTATAATCAGGATCCTCATCTAATTTAGAATAATTATTAATTTAATGTGTATTTTTAAAAAGCATTATTTATTGTTATTCATTTCACAATAAACCATTATATTTGCGGTCTGATATTGTTATTCAAATAACAATATATGCTCAATTAATATTAATATTCACTTAAAACAAAAAAAATGTCGGAAATAAATGATCTTGTGAAAAAGCTGGCGGATAAGCACGGCAGGAAAAGGGATAGTCTCATACCCATATTGCAGGATCTGATAGAAGAAAACAGGTATCTGTCAGATGCTGCAATGATCAGTGTAGCTAAAGAGCTTGATCTCTCAGCTGCGGATGTATTCGGGACTGCATCGTTTTATACATTTCTGGATACAGAGGTGCGGGGGAAATACATAATAAGAGTATGTAAGACTATCAGTTGTGCCATGAAAGGAAAGATAGATGTCCTTCATGCCATTGAAGACACCCTGAAAATTAAGGTTGGGGAGACAACTACTGACCGGAAGTTCAGTTTACTGGAAACGAATTGTATCGGCTGGTGTCATAAGGCGCCTGCTATCCTTATCAACGATACTCCCTATACTGAGTTAACACCGGAGAAAGTAACTGAGATATTACAGGAGTATATGAAGAAGTAACCCTATTTAGAAAAGTGAAAAAAATATTATAAAATGAAAAGCAGTGCATTAAAAAGAGTTGATCTTATTTTTGAGAAATGTAACGTTAAAAGCATTCTTGAAAATTCATTGAAAAAGAAGCCTGAAGATATTATACAGGCAGTATTGGATTCGGGTCTCAGGGGAAGAGGAGGCGCCGGATTTCCAACAGGTCTGAAATGGAGGTATACTGCAGCCGAAAAAAATCCTGATAAATATATTGTCTGTAATGCAGACGAAGGAGAACCCGGCACTTTTAAAGACAGGCAGATCCTTGACGAGGTTCCCCGTAAGGTATTTGGGGGAATGGCCCTTGCAGGTTATGCCATCGGGGCAAAGGAAGGATATATTTACCTCAGGGGTGAGTATAAATTTTTAGTTCCCAAGCTGGAAGAAGAATTAGACTTATTCCACAGTATGTTAAAAGACCTGAAACTTAAATTTAAAATTCATCTTCGTTTGGGAAGCGGGGCATATATCTGCGGGGAAGAAAGCGCTTTATTTGAGTCTATTGAAGGTTTCAGGGGAGAACCCAGGAACAAACCCCCCTATCCTACTGTTTCCGGTTTATTTGGAAAACCGACTGCAATTAACAATGTTGAAACACTTGTTTATACGGTGATGATATGTGAATACGGGGCTGAACATTTCAAAGCTCTCGGCACAACCGATTCGCGTGGTTCTAAGGTCTTCAGCGTTTCCGGTGATACTCCCAAACCAGGTATTTATGAACTCGAATTGGGAATGACCGTTGAAAGGTTTGTTGAAGAATTTGGTGATGGAGATACAAAAGCAGTTCAGGTAGGAGGAGCTTCAGGGTTTTGTGTTCCCAGAAAAAAATTCAGGGATACCATTATCGGATTTGAGGGAGTACCTACGGGTGGATCAATGAAATTGTTCAACAGTTCACGTTCTATGTATAACGTACTTCATAATTATCTTGATTTCTTTACAGAAGAATCCTGTGGACAATGCACACCCTGCCGCGTCGGATGTCAGCAACTTTTACTTGGGGTTGAGGCAGTAAAACGTGGTGATAAACATTCCAGATACCTTGATGAGCTCATCAAGCTGGCGGGTACAATGAAAGTTGCCTCAAAATGCGGGCTTGGACAATCGGTTGGAAATGCTTTCAAGTCGATTGTTGAGAATTTCAGAGAAGAAATTATTTACTAATCTTTTAAGTATTAAAATCATGGTAAATTTAAAGATAAACGGCCTCCCTGTTTCTGTTGAACCGGGAACAACTATTCTGGCGGCAGCAAAAAAGCTTAATTTCAGGATTCCCACCCTCTGTAATCATGATGATCTTTGTGTTGCAGGAAATTGCCGGGTTTGCGTTGTAGAACAGGAAGGGGCAAAAGGTCTGGTTGCGGCCTGTGCCGTGCCAGTAAGTGAAAACATGTCCATCCACACCAATACTTTAACAGTCAGGATGGCAAGGAAACATATTATTGAACTGTTACTTTCAGAACATAACGCTGACTGTACAAAGTGTTATAAAAACGGTAACTGTGAATTGCAGAGTCTTGCCAATGAATACAGTGTAGGAGATCATATTTTTATTGATCTGTTGCAAAACAGGAAGCTGACTATTGATAATTATTCCCCTTCAATTATAAAGGATGACAGTAAGTGTATACGCTGCCAGCGCTGCGTAAGAACGTGTGCTGAACTTCAGGCAGTAAATGCCCTGACTGTAGCCAATAAGGGTGCACATCAGAAGATCAGCAGCTTTCTCGACAGACCTTTGGTTGAAGTGGTATGTACCAATTGTGGTCAGTGTATAAACCGTTGTCCAACCGGAGCTTTGGTTGAGAAGAATTACATTGATGAAGTATGGGATGCCATTCTGGACCCCACAAAGCATGTTGTTGTACAGACAGCTCCTGCAGTAAGGGTTGGATTGGGTGAAGCGCTGGGGTTAAACGTAGGGGAAAGAGTAACCGGGAAAATGGTGTCTGCTTTGAAGAGAATTGGTTTTGACAGTGTGCTGGACACAGATTTTACCGCAGACCTGACGATCGTTGAAGAAGGTACAGAACTTCTTACAAGACTAAAAAAAGCCCTGGTAGAGAAAGACACGTCAGTGGCCCTTCCAATGACCACATCCTGCTCACCCGGCTGGATCAAATTCATTGAGCATACATTTCCTGAGTTTCTTTCCAATGTTTCTACCTGCAAATCTCCGCAGCAAATGTTCGGAGCCCTGGCAAAAACATATTATGCACAGAAACGTAAGCTCAGCCCTAAAGACATTGTAAGTGTCTCCATTATGCCATGTACTGCAAAGAAATTTGAAGCAGACAGGCCTGAGATGCGTTCAAGTGGTTATAAAGATGTTGACTATGTACTTACCACCAGGGAACTGGCGAAGATGATCAAGCAGGCAGGGGTTAATTTTGCTAAACTTGAAGAAACAAAATACGACAGCATAATGGGAGAATCCACCGGTGCTGCTGTAATTTTCGGCGCTACAGGTGGTGTTATGGAGGCTGCACTGAGAACTGTTTATGAAATTGTTACCGGACGTGAAGTGCCTTTTGAAAATCTGAATATTACCCCGGTTAGAGGAATGGAAGGTGTAAAAGAAGCTAAGGTAAAAATAGAAGGTTGCAAACCTGAATGGAGTTTTCTGGAAGGTGTTGAAGTGAGTTGTGCTGTTGCACACGGCCTTGTAAATGCAAAAGAAGTAATGCAGGCTGTAAAAGACGGAACGCACAGTTATCATTTCATTGAGATCATGGCATGCCCCGGCGGATGTCTCGGGGGAGGCGGACAACCTATTCCGACAAACATGGCAATAAGGAAAAAGCGTACAGAAGCCATCTACGAAGAAGATATGCATATGGCTATCAGGAAATCACATGAAAATCCGGAAATCACAATGATTTACAAGGAATTTCTGGGAGAACCCAACGGTCATAAAGCACATGAATTGCTGCATACTCATTATACGGAGAGGATAAGGCACTAATTAATCTGACTATTATCCTGAAAAAAGCCGTCTCAATGTTATTTGAGACGGCCTTTTTATTTTTTTACATGGTAAACCACCACCTCAGGAAAGTTTCGTATATGCTCAAGATGTCCTGCAAAATAAAGTATAGTTAAACTTTTTTGTTGGTATCATGATATTGACTGTTATTAGGTATGCATCTCATTGCTCGGGCTGAAAGCCCGGATTAATTCAGCCCAACGGCAACGCCTTGGGTTAACCAAGTTTAATATTCCCTTCCCGTCACAGGTCTGCCGACGGCAGACCTGTGACGGGAAATGATGATTGCGCGATTCTAACCCAAAGGCGTTGCCATTGGGCTGAATTAAATAGCCCTTTCAGGGCAAAAACAACATGCCTCTTCATATATTTTTATTTTGAATTATATAGAAATAATAAGAAATTCTTGTTATCTCAAACTCACGATAACTTAAGTTACATATTTATTGCTAAATAAATGGAGATTAACATCAAAATATTCCAATTTTTGTAAGATGCCAACTTATACCTAATTTTGCAATATGATTACTTCCAGACATGATATAGAATTAACAGCCCCTGCCGGTTCCTTTGAATCATTAATTGCAGCTGCTCGGGGAGGCGCTGATTCTGTTTATTTCGGAATTGAACATCTCAATATGCGGGCCCGCTCTGCTTCCAATTTTAAAATACATGATCTTAAAAAAATAGTTGCTGCGGCTACAGATAACGGACTTAAAAATTATCTTACATTAAATACGGTAATTTATAATCATGAAATTCCGTTTGCCCGGAATATTATAGACCTGGCGGCAGAAAGCGGAGTTTCCGCCATTATTGCCACAGATCATTCCGTAATTGACTATGCGCTGAAAGCAGGCATTCCGGTACACATTTCCACACAAGTCAATGTAAGCAATGTTGATTCCCTGCGGTTTTACTCCCGTTATGCCGATGTAATTGTACTTGCAAGAGAACTCAATCTCGACCAGGTGAAGGAAATAGCCACTGCAGTTGAAACAGAGGATATACGTGGCCCTTCAGGACAGAAAATAATGATTGAGATGTTTGTTCATGGTGCATTATGTATGGCCATTTCCGGAAAATGTTACCTGAGCCTTCATGAGCATGATCATTCAGCCAACCGGGGTGACTGTTTCCAGGTATGCAGACGTTCATATATAGTAACTGATATAGAAAAAGGGAATGAACTGGAAATTGATAATGAGTACATTATGTCGCCAAAAGATCTTTGTACCATACACTTTCTCGACAGAATTATTGATTCTGGTGTAAGAGTATTAAAGATCGAGGGAAGAGCACGGCCGGCAGAATATGTTAAGACGGTTGTGTCGTGCTATAATGAAGCAATTCAGGCCATTGTTGATGGGAGTTACAATAAAAAGAATATTGAAATATGGGAAAAAAGACTTTCCTCTGTTTTTAACAGGGGATTCTGGGATGGGTATTACCTGGGTCAGCGACTGGGAGAATGGAGCGCGATTTACGGATCAAAATCCACTAAAGTCAAGTCATATATCGGGAAAGGCACAAATTACTATGATAAATTAAAAGTGGCTGAATTTCTGCTTGAAAGCGGTGATCTGCAAAAAGGTGATGAAGTGATCATTTCAGGGCCTACAACAGGAGTTGTGGAAGTCAAAGTTCAGGAACTTCATACTGACAAAGGTCCTGTTGAATTTGCCAGGAAGGGGGAGAAATGCAGTTTCCCGGTTGACACATTTATCCGGAGATCAGATAAACTGTACAAGCTAACTGAGAGGGATCATACGAAGTGAATTTAACCATAACCTATATAATCTGATCAATAGTTGGATTTAATATAATTTTGTCATCCGTCTGTTTAGATTTATCTTAAAACATGTTTGAAAAGCGGCCATTATATAAAATGTTTTCCGGTGTTTCTTCTTCCTATGATATAATAAACCGGTTATTAAGCTTTGGATTTGATCAGATCTGGAGAAAAAGAGCAGCACACGAGTGTTTAAAGCACGCACAAGAACGTGTTCTTGATCTCTGTTGCGGCACAGGCGATCTGGCAATCAGGCTCAGTAAAAAAGCATCCCCGGAAATTACTGTATTTGCTCTTGATTTCAGCGAAGGCATGTTGGAGACAGCAAAGAAAAAGGCAGGAAAACGAAACCTGAATAATATTGACTTTTACCATGCTGATGCTGCTGTTATGCCTTTCCCGGATGGTTTTTTCGATTCAATCGGGATAGCTTTTGCATTCAGAAATTTAACCTATCATAATCCTGACAGGAGTAAGTTCCTGAGGGAAATACACAGAGTATTAAAACCAGGCGGACGTTTTGTGATCATTGAAACAAGTCAGCCGGATAATAAACTGATCCGCAAGCTTTTTCATATCTATCTTGAAGTGATCGTTCCGGCAATAGGAGGATTAATATCCGGAAAGTACGGAGCCTATAAATATCTTGGACATTCGGCCAGTAACTATTACCATAATAAAGATATTAAGGATCTTCTGTTAAATGCAGGTTTTAACTATGTTGAACAGAAACCTTTTTTTAGTGGAACTTTAAGTCTTCACATTACCGACATTTTACAGCCCCAGGAATTCTATAGAAATTCCACATAACAAAACTGTTGCACCTGCAATTGCGTGCATAAATCTTTCAATGCTAAATGCCGGTAATAATCTTACTCCATACATTGTCAGAGAAACAATCATCAACATTGTTAAAATTGTGGTGATTCCAAATGTAATGGCAACAAAAATTGCATCGGTAAAATTGCCTTTTACTGCAGGATAGAAAAGAAGGGGAATAAAAGGTTCACAAGGCCCAAAAACAAAAATAACAAATAAAATCCATGGGGTAAGTTCTTTTAACTGTTTAACATCATGAAAATGCGAGTGTTCTTTAAAATGTTTATGTTTATGAACATGAAGAGTGCCGTCAGTATGATAGTGTAAATGATCATGTTCTTTTTGCTTAACAGCTTTTCCTAATCCCCATAAGAAATATACCAGTCCAAAAGCAATCATCATCCAGGCGGCGATTGAACCTCTGGTAGTTTCAATGGCCCCCAGACCGGTAAGGCTGCTGCCAATTAAAAATCCGGCACCACCAATTAATACCGAGCTACCTATGTGACCTGCACCACAAAGGCTTGTGATGATAAGAGTTTTCCTGAATGACCAGCTTCTGGCTCTTGAGATGATTATAAAAGGGATATAATGATCAGGCCCAAGTAAAGTATGAAAAAACCCAATGGATACAGCAGATAATATTAATACAACCGTTTCGTGTTGCATTCTTCAATAATATTTATAAATACTTTCTGTCTTCTTCCGGAACATCAAAATACTTTCTGTATATATCGGCATTGGGGCCTGCTTCTTCAATCTGCTTGTCCTTTACAACATAAGTACATTGTTCTTCAGCAATATTTGAAAAGAAAACATCGTATTCATTACCATCTTCGTCAACCATAATAATTTTAGCCAGATTGTGCTTATCTTCCACATTTAGCTTCGCATGACATATCGGGCAATAAATGGTATATTCATCACCCGCTGTAATTTTAAAAGAAGGATGTGTAATTTTCGTATAATCACCAATTTTAGGATCAAGAAACATTAATCCCTTTTCATGTGATTTTGATTTAACAGAGATCACAATATTACTTACAAGTCGCATATGACCTCTGCAGAGCGGACATAAATAATCATTTGCCATAGTCAGCCTCCTTATTGATTAGATTTATTATTAATGAAGCGGTTTTAGCAACAATATACGAAATAGTTTCCCCAAAATCAAGACTTCCCGGTTGAATACCCAAAATAAAAACAGGCATAAGAAAGAATTCAGACAATCTTTTCAGAGAAATATTATGCGTATTAAAGGTTAAATCTTGTATATCATTAAGATGCAAGAACTTATATGTGCCTGGTTTTGAACCCAATTCCGCACTGTCTATTAAAACCAGAATGTCGGGATGTAAACTGTTAATTTTACCTATATAGTTTTCAATACTAACTTCAACTGTTAAAACATCTATATTTTGAGATCTGCGAATATTTTTGCTTATGAATACCCCTACCCCGTCATCACTTTTTAAAACATTTCCTATACCTACAAAAAGTATCTTTTTATCTGTTAAATGTATCAATTCGTTAAGTTCCTTTTCAACAGGTGAACACATGCGGTTAGGGTTTAGTTAGATAAGAATCAGTATTTCAAACACATCCATTGGTATTTTAACGGCAATGCCCCCTAATAACTTAATAACCCAATAACTAAATCCTTTTGCCAACTGCCAACTGCCCTTTGCCAACTTGTTGTATAATCCTGATTTATTAAAATGTAATCTTCACCAGTGTTTGTCTCAGGCAATTTGGACAAAGTACATTAAACATGTCTTTCCTTTTCAGTTCGTCCTTAATTTTAACCTGATAATCATGGCCGGCAGCCAGTTTTAATCTTTCATTCAACATATTCAGATTCAATACTGAGGCAAAAGCTTTTGGCCCTAATTTTTTATGAAGAAAATACATATGTTCTTTAGTAGTAATTACAGCATTGCAATTTTCACAGATAAGCAGTTCTTTTTCCTGATATTCTACAATTTTTTCTCTTTCAAATACAGCCATATCATAAATCTTATCTGAAAGTTTTACCCCTTTACCCGTAATGCAATGCTCTTCGCATTGTCCGCAAAAAATGCATTTCCCGTAATCTCTTCTGATAATTCTCTTTCCTGTTGTTTTATCATCCTCAAAAGTAATCGCATTGGGAGGACATACATTTGCACAGGTTTCGCATCCCACGCAATTTTCATTATCAACTACCGGTTTACCCCTGAATTTCTCAAAGGGGATATGAGGTTCTTTCGGAAACTTAGAAGTATAAGCCGGTGTCAGTAATGAAATAACCGCTTCTTTCAATTCTCTTAACTTTGGATACATCATTTTACAGCATCTTTATAATCATCTTTTACACTTCTATCTCCCAGTTTGACTCCAAACCGGTAAGCTCCTTTAACGAGAGCATGGGCTGCCACGGTAGCACCGAAAAATAATAACGGAATAGCTATCAATGCCTTTACACCTGCTTCTGTAATTCCATAATGAAATACAACACCCAATAAGATGCTGCATGTTCCCAGGGTAACGCATTTAGTAGCCGATTGCAGCCTGTTGTATACATCTGGTAACCTTATCAGTCCTATACAGCCGAAAAGGTTAAACAATATTCCAATGCATATTAATATAAAACTGACCATATTATTCATTTAATTTTTTTCCGCTCAGGTATTTGGCAAGAGTTAACGTTCCTATGAAACTCAGGATTATCCATGCGATGCCGATATCGAGGATAAAAGCCTGTTGTGTCCGGATAGAAAGTATCGCACAAATTCCGACCACAAGTATCCCAAAAATATCAATACCCACCATTCGGTCGGCAATAGAAGGACCGCGGATTATTCTGTATAGACAAAAGGCGCACATTCCAATCTGAATGTAAAGAAGAATATCCAGGTTTTCCATCATTCAAATATCTTTTTAATATATTTTTCAAATCGTCCGGAAATTTTCCGGCTGTAAATTTCAGGATCTTCCGAGCTTACATAAATCCAGTGCACATAGATATAATCATCTGCAATATCCACTGAAATAGTGCCTGGTGTCATGGTAATGGAATTGGCCAGCATGGCACGTGCAAAATCTGATTTAAGTTCCAATTTCACTTTAACAATACCAGGTTTGATAGGCATTCCGGGATGAAGAACACGATAAGCCACATCGAAATTTGCTATAATACATTCCCATATGAAGATTACAAGGTAAACAATCAGCCAAAAATATCTAACCGGCTGCAACAATTTGCTTACACCTGATAAAAAGTATTTTGCAAACATAAGCGTCGTAATAAGTGCTGCAGAAATACCAATAATAATATTAGCCCATGTAAGGCTGAAGGTAATAAGCAACCAGAAAATCAGGGACAATATAAAGAAGGTAATATATTTCATTTTTTAGTCAATTTCATTAGTTACCGATAATTTGCAGGGTATAGATTTCAGATTGCATTAATATATTAACTGCCGGTGTAAGTATGGCTTCCCTCACACCCGGGAAAGCGAGCATACTCAATGCCAGACAAAAGAAAGCCAGCACAGCCATGCTAAAGATCATTGGAAATGGAACTTCATTTATAGCTCTATTTTTTCTGTCCGGTTCTTTATTCTGAAAAGCATACCTTTGGAACTTCATAAAAGAAGCGAGAGTAACAATGCTTACAATAACAGCCAGAAGAGCCAGAAAATAGAACCGTCCATATACTGCAGCAATAATAATAATAAGCTTACTAAAGAAACCATTAAAAGGAGGAATTCCTGAAATAGACATGGAAGCTATAAAAGATGTTGCCGATGTTGCAGGCATAACCGGTGCAAGTCCTCCCATTTCTTTCAGGTCTCTTGTTCCTGTTCTGTATTCAATAGCTCCGGCATTTAAAAACAACAGCCCTTTAAAAACAGCGTGATTGATGAGGTGAAAAATACCACCGGCAATGGCTAACGCTGCAACATCTGGTTTTTTCCCTCTTGAAATCAGGATCATGCCTGCACCGACAGACATTACCACATAACCCATCTGACTGATGCTGTGATAAGCTAGTAATCTTTTTAAATCCCATTGCCCAATAGCAAGGAATACTCCTATAACCATTGAAAGAGTACCCAGGGTAGTGATAAGTATAGCTATTTCAGTGGTTATCATAAACATATTAAAAAATAACCTTATTATTACGTAAATCCCGACAGCCTTGATCAATACACCTGAAAGCATGGCTGAAATAGGCGACGGGGCTGAGGAATGGGCATCAGGAAGCCACGCATGAAAAGGGATCAATGCGGCTTTCAATCCAAATCCGCTAATAAACAAAATCTGAATAAATAAATAGAAAGGTATGGAATATTCTGTGTTTAATACCCTTTTTACATCAGCGATATTCAAGGTCTTGGTTTGCCAGTATATCAGGCTTATGCCAAGTAATATTAAAAGTGAAGCTAACCAACCGAGAACCTGGTATTTAAATGATGCTTCAAGTTCGTTTCTCCCAACTCCAAACGCTACAAGTGCATACGAAGAAATAACTGATATTTCAAGAAAAACAAACAAATTAAACAGGTCTCCGCTTAATACAACTCCGTTCATACCGGCAATCATCAGACACAATAATGCGTAATAATTATTCTTTGCAGTGTATTGCCTGATGTATGAAACAGAATATAAAGCGGAAATAAACCCTATTAAATTGATAATGCATAAAATAATCACGGAGAAGCTATCGAGAACCATGTATATAGCCACAGGAATGGTGTTTATGGGTTCCCAGCCTCCTGCTTTATATATTTGTAAACCGTTTTCTACATATATGAACGCATAAACACTTAATATGGCAAGCATTAATGTCGTAACGAAAGAAATAAATATATGAAGATTCTTAATGAACTTTCCGAATATCATGATAAGAAAGGCTGCTGCCAATGGTAATGCCACGAATATTGGAATTATTGGGTTCATAATCATCCTCTTAAATTATTTATTTCTCGAATATCAAATGTTCCGTACTTCCCGTACAAACGAATCGCTATGGCTAAAAGAAGAGCCGTAGTGGCAAGTCCTATTACGATAGCTGTTAAAACCATTGCCTGGGGCAGAGGATCAACATAAGTTTGTCCGATTGTATCCGGACGTATAATGGGTGCAATGCCACTATCAATATATCCTATCAGGGCAAGCATGAGGAAAATACTGAATTCCATGATGCAAAGCGAAATCACTATTTTAATGAGGTTCCGCCTTGTAATTAAACCGTATAAACCCACCAGAAACAATATGAAACACAATATGTAAACTGTCATTTTGTACTCTCCTCCTTAAAAATTACTAATGCAAGAAATATTGTTAAAATTGCCGCTGCCACTTCTATTCCAATAAAGATATTATAAAGTGGTATTACTCCGGCACTTATGAGTTTCCCTGCCGTTCCCACGGGCAAGTAATTTATAAAAAAGACTTTAGCTCCAAAGAGAAGGCCCATTACTGCGATGAGCAAAACCATTAAAATGGCTATATTTTCTGTAATTGATGAACCGGTTTCCTCTTGTTTTAATTTTAATATATCACTCCCAAATGCAAGTATTAAAAGAATAAATGAGCCTGCTATCAGTGCACCTCCGGCAAATCCTCCACCGGGTGTTAAATGACCGTGAATAATAATGTATATTCCATACAGAAATATAATTCCTGCAATTAATTGTGTTACTTTTTTAACAATGACAGACATTCCTTGCATAGTTACCTAATTTTTGCCTTTTATTCTTAATATGGTTATTACGCCCAAAACTGCCGTAATAAGTATAACCGTTTCCCCAAGTGTATCGTATCCTCTGAAGTCGAAAAGAACTCCGGTAACCAGATTGGCGCTTCCCGTTTTTTCAGCTGCACCGTCAACATACGCATTTGCCATTCTGAGGGCATGGGAGCCTAAATGATCGAGATGCCGGGTGGCAAGAGTAAAGAAATAAAACAATACAACAACCACCAATACCCCTGTCAGAGTGCTTATTATTTCATTACTTCCGTATTTCACTTTTATCTCCTCACGTGTACTGCTGAGCACAACAGCTACCATTATAACAAGAGTGATTGTTTCCACTACGATCTGAACTATGGCCAGATCAGGTGCCTGAAGCAGAAGAAAGCATATCACCAGCCCATATCCAACTATTCCGCAGGAGATAACGGCCGACAGGAGATCTTTGGCATGTATGGCAAAGATGGCGCCTGTAATCATGAAGATCAGTATTATGGAAATGGCTAATTCCATGTTATATTACTTTATTTTTATATCAAAATCAGCATCATAATCAACAACCCGGCCAATACCCATAAAGTATAGTCGGTTAAAAAGCCTGTATGCGCATTGCTAAAGACTTTGCTTATCCAAAGTGTTCCTTTTTTCTTTATATCATATATATCAAAGAATTTTTGTTCTGCCTTTCGGTACATGAATTCCAGCCATCTGAATTCCATAAAGGTTTTGTAATACTCGGTTGCCGGATACCCGGTCTCTTCCCGAAATGTTTCTCCGCCGATAAAACTGTCGGAGGTACGAAAACCATTAATCCTTCCCGCCAGGTAAATAATTATTCCCAAAATGATGGAGACCAGGATAAGAATTGATACGCCAGTGGAATCCCACAGGCCCGAAAACCGGAACTCACCGGTAACCGGCATGAAAAGTTTGGGAACAATGAGGTTAGTTGCAAAAACACCAAATGCTATGCATAACAAAGCAAGTATTACAACAGGCAGCCACATTGCTATATTTACTTCACTCACATCTGTAAATCCGGGATTACGGCGTCCAAGAAATATTCCTCCGATAAACTTAATAAAGCTGGCCAGTGTCAGGGCAGAACCCAGCACTGTCAAACCTAACCAGATTACCCAAAGCTGGTTTGCTATTCCGTTTCCGGCTCCAAATTCGATGATACCCTGGTAGATCATCCATTTTGAAGCAAATCCGTTGAAAGGAGGGATACCTGATATAGACATGGCAAATATGAGCGCAGCAATAAATGTAATGGGCATTGCTTTCGAAAGGCCTCCCAGATCTTCGATCAGGCTTTTTCCGGTACGTTTTTCAACAGCACCTGCTGTTAACATTAAACCTCCTTTATATATGGCATTATTTATCATATGAAATAATCCTGCGGCAATCCCAATCAAAGATCCGAGTCCGAATCCAACAACCATATATCCTACCTGCGACACGGCGTGAAAACCCAGAAGCCTTTTATAGTTATGTTGAATTAATGCCATCATCACTGCGGTAATAATGGTTATTACACCTACAACAAGAAGCAATAAGCTCAGCCATTCATTCAGTTCAAAAAGTCCGGTTGTAATACGGGCAAGGAAGTAGATACCCAGAAGTTTATCGAGTGAAGCGGGGAGAAGGGCTGAAGATGAAGCAGGTGCACTTTCCGCATAATCAGGAATCCATGAATGAAACGGGAAAGCCCCGGCCTTGGCAAAACTTCCGATCAGTAAAGCTATAAAAGCTGTTACTGACAGCGCATTGGTAGTTGGCAGGGATATCCCGTTCATGCTGAGAGTCCCTGTCATTTTCCAGATGATAACTATACCAAGGATCATTATTCCGTCGGAAGCTCCGATAATAATAAATGTTTTCTTAGCGGCTGCAGAGCTTATTTCGTCATATCCGCGCAGTAGCCGGTAGAGGGTAATTCCCAGTATTCCCCAAAAAATTATAAAAAGCAATAGGTTATCCGCTAATACTGCCCCCAATGATGCCCCCACAGTCATCAGGAAGTAAGGATAGTAACACGACATCTTTTTATCAGGTGTAATGTACACAAGTGAATACAAAGAGATCAGACAGGCAAAGAGGCTGATAAAAAGAATAATTAGCCTGCTTAGATTGTCAAGCGTAAAAAATACATACCGTTCAGGATCTGAGAAAACAGCCAACCCTAAGTATCTAAAAAATGAAATATCCGTAAACGCACTGAATTTTATGATATCCTGGCCGGTTCTAAAGATTACGATTGCAATATAGAATGTGATAATGCTTATGATAACTGAAGTTATGCCTTTAATCAGCCGGTATTTTTCGGGTATTAGAAAAAGTAATAAACCAACTATTATCGGCAGGGTTATTATGTTGAAGGCTTCGGTCATTATTTATATAATTTTTTTTTTATATTATAACTACATCAATTTCTTGTTCAAGATAAATCACATTTCTGTAACCCTCTCGTTTTATCAACCGATGCTTTAATCAACTCCTCTGCATTCATTATTCTTTCTCCTTTATGAATGTCATACACTGATGCCAGCCTTTCTGTACAACAGTAACATGGATCCACAGCTGCCAGTGAAATGGTAGCATCCGAAATAGTTTGTCCGATGCAAGATTTTTTAAAAGTTGCAATGTTGGTGTAACTTGGCGCTCTGATCTTATGCCTTACCGGTGAGTTTGAACCATCAGAAATCACAAAATGGAATACTTCTCCTCTTGGTGCTTCTGCACGTCCTGTTCCCATTCCTTCAGGTATCTCTTTTACCTTCACGGTAATATCCCCTTCCTTTTCCTTTTTCAGCCCTTCTGTACATTGTTCAATAATGGAAATAGATTCGTACATCTCGAGGAGCCGTACTTTTGCTTTTGCAAACACATCCCCTTCCTCAGCCGTAATTACTTTCCAGTTCACCAGCGGATATGCGGCATAGGGATCGTCTTTCCTTACATCGATTGCCACTCCCGATGCTCTTGCAGTAGGTCCTACTGCAGCAAAATCGATAATATCTTCTTTAGTAAGAACACCAACGCCTTTAGTCCTGGCATGAATCACCGGGTCATCCATTACTGCACCTGTAATAAGGTCTGTTTTTTTCTTAAGCTCATCCATTACCTTTTGTATGGAGGGTATTTTGTTATTTTCAATATCTCTCCGCACACCTCCCACTTTAAACATTGCGTAGCTGTTACGGTTTCCGGTTATCATTTCAAAAAGGTCAAGCACCGGTTCCCGGTATTTCCATGCCCACATAAACACAGTGTTGTAACCGAGAAAGTGACCTGCAAGTCCAACCCAAAGCAGGTGGCTGTGTATTCTTTCCAGCTCCCCGATAAAAGACCTGATATATTTTGCCCTGTCGGTAATTTCAATTCCGGCAATTTCTTCCACTGCATTTGCAAAAGCAAATGGATGCGAGGTAGAACAGATACCGCATATCCTTTCCACGAGGAAAAAAACCTCATCATAGGTTTTCGATTCGCTTAGTTTTTCAATCCCCCTGTGGTTATATCCTGTTTCCCATTTAACGTCTTTCACGATCTCCCCGTCACAATAAAGTTTAAAGAGTTCCGGCTCTTCCTGAAGGGGATGATAGGGTCCTACCGGTATGATGGTCTTTTTGCTCATTCTTTGTCCTCCGGAATATTGTCAATAAAATTCTTTCTGTAAGGATAAACCCCTTCTGCCCAGTTTCCTTCCGAGAGAAGTTTCTCCTGATTCGGGTGATGCAAAAAATTGATTCCTAAAAGTTCATGCATTTCCCTCTCTATCCAGTTTGCTGCCTCCATCATATTTGCAAGGGACTCGATTTCAGGGTTCTTTTTATCGAGTATAACATGCAGGTTTAAAATCAAACTCTTGTTATCCAGGCTGAAATGGTAGTATGTTTCGAATCCCTTCCTGGTGTGGAGGGCTGAAGCGATAATAAAACGAAATCCCAGTGTTTGAAGCAAATATTCAGCCATAGAAAGTAAGAGGTCCGGATTAATATGAACGGTAACTCTTTTATTGCTACTGATCAGAACAGAATCAATATCACTGTCAAATTTCTGTTTTAATTCCTGTATGATCTTTTCTGTATCCATATCTGCTTTACGATTTATTGATCAGTTTGACAATACCCGCAATCAGAGCTTCCGGTTTAGGCGGACATCCCGGAATATAAGCATCTACGGGAATTATATTGTCGACAGGCCCGGCAAAGGTATTTCCTTCGGCAAATATACCCCCGGTACAACCGCATGCCCCTATTGCCACTACAAGAATGGGTTTAGGTGCCTGGTTGTAGATTTCAAGTAATCTTACCTTATCTTTTTGATTAATAGACCCGTTAACCAGCAAAACATCAGCATGCCTGATACTGCCAACCAGCAACATTCCAAATCTCTCCAGATCATGTCTGGGAGTTAAACAGTCGAGAACTTCAATATCACAATTATTGCATGAAGCACCTCCGAAATGAAAGAGCCAGAGCGATTTTTTAAAACAATAGCTGCCTAATCCCACATTATATAATTTTAATAACCAAAATAAATCAGTACAATAGCGATTATTACCAACAGATTTATCCAGATAAAGAAAAATCTGATGGCCTGTTTAATTTTAAGCCTTGGATTCGTATTACGTATCAAGGTAAGCAGAAGCACGATGCCCAATATTTTAAGAATAGTCCATAGGAAATGAATTCCTTTGAACTGAAACCCGCCTAATAATAAACCCGTAATAAACGCAGGTAAAATAAAAAACATAACATATTTTGCCAGTTTTATCATCGCATAAGCTGAGCCTGAATATTCGATATAGATGCCTTCTGAAATTTCTGTTTCGGCTTCAGGCATATCAAAAGGGACCAAAGCAAGTTTGGCCTGTACGCAAAAAACAGAAGCTATAAATAATAATACTCCTGATACACTCCCGATAAAGGGCCCTTCTGATTGCTGTAAAATAATTATACTGTATATATCTATGCTCTGACCGGCTTTCAGAATGATACCGGCAAGAACAAGTAAAAATGTAAGTTCATAGCTTATAATCAGTTTCATTTCCCTTGATGCGCCAACCGCTGCCAAAGGATTTCCGGAAGCTATCGCACCAATGATATAGGAAAGAGACGGAATAGTGAGTAAATAGAAAATAACTATTATATCGCCTTTAAACCCTGTCTGAATATGTAATAATGGCAGGAGGATAAACACACCGGCCATAACTGCGCCAAATACTGAGAATATTGGAGCCGCCAGAAATACAATTTTTGACCCGTGTTTTGGAAGAATTGTTTCTTTAACCAGTAATAATTTAAAAAAATCATAAAAAGGCTGAAGTAACGGAGGCCCTTTTCTGAACTGAACATAGGCCGTGATCTTCCGGTCGAACCAGGAAAGAAAAGCTCCTGCTACTACAGTAAATAGTAATCCGGGGTAAATAATAAAATAAAACAATTGCTCAGCCATAGTACATGCATTACAAAATATCAGCATCCCATGAATATTCTTTTATCAGTATGTGTTCATTTAGCTTATAAATATGTTTTTCAGGATCCTCATCCATTTCAACCAGTTTAACAGCATCTTCAGGACAACCCTCAATAAATCGCTGCAATTCATTTTCGTCTGTCAATTTAAAATAATTTTCCTTAGCCCTGTGGTGATGAAAAAAATCTGTCATCATCGTACCGAAAGGACAAATAACCACACAGGATTTACAGGAAACACAAAGATTTGTGGATCTGTTGATAACTCCATTATCATCTTTTTCAAGGGCATCTGCAGGGCACGCTTCAATACAGGGGGCATCGAGGCATTTCCGGCAGGTGAATTGAAAAACGGCCAGTTCACGCAATGTTTTCAGCCCGTTGGAATTAGCAGTTAAATAGAATAGCCCTTCAGGAGGAGACTGATCACAGCTTCCCTTAAACGGTGAACGGAATTTTGTCAGATCTATTAAAATCCTTTTTGTCATAATTAGTTCCAGATATCCGGTTGATCCTTTATTTCATCATAAGTAAATACAGGGCCGTCTTTGCAGACAAAGTACTTACCCATCATACAATGTCCGCATTTACCCAGTCCGCAGGACATATTTTTCTCCATTGACAGGTATATATCATTCTCAGGGTAACCCATTTCAAGAAGTTTCATTGTACCGTATTTCATCATAACAGGCGGTCCGCAGACCACTGCTACCGAGTTGCTGATATCTATCTGCACTTCATCAAGAAGCACAGTAACCACCCCCACCGTTTCAGTCCAGCTTTCATCGGCCTGGTCAACACTTCTGTAAACCTCGAATTTCGGTGTTTGCCTCAGTTCGGTTATATAAGGTTTGTAAATACAATCTTCCGGAGTTTTGGAACCATAACAAAGGGTAACTTTTCTTAAATTATCCGATATAGCTTTCAAATTGTACAACAACGAACGAATTGGAGCAAACCCACAGCCACCTCCAAGAATAAGTACTTCCTTGTCGTAAAAATTCTGAACCGGATAGCCTCTGCCAAAAGGCCCCCTAATACCCATCATATCTCCCGGTTTCATCGTATGCATTATATCAGTAACATATCCTGTCCTCATTACGGTGATTTCCAGTTGTTTTGTTTCCAGGGGCGAAGAAGAAGGAGTAAAAGGTGCTTCACCAATACCGTCAACCGTAACCTCAATGAACTGGCCTGTTCCAAATGAAAATTCCTCCTCAGGAATCAGCACAAAAGTCTTGATAAGGGGCGACTCATCAATCACCTTTGTCAGTTTTGCTTTTACAGGTTTATATATATTTTCCTGGTTCATTTTTCTTTATTTTGCCAGTTCCAAAAATATTTCATTTTTATTTATCTTCCCGATACAGGCTTCGATGCATCTGCCGCATCCCGTACAGGCAACTGATTTGAATTTCTCAGGTTTCCATAAATACTTACACATATACCGGTTACGGAACCGGACAAACAGCTTTTTCAAAGGATCCTCCCCTCCCGCCACTCGCATAAATCCGGGATACTGGCAGGCATCTGTCTGCCTTACCTTTTCAAAATGAGGCTGATCTATCAGTAAAAAACATGAACAGGTAGGGCAAATGGTGGTGCATGCCCCGCATGACACACAGGTGGATGCATATTTTTTCCAGATACTGTCTTCTGATCCGTTTATTAATTCACCCGTCTTGCGATATCCGGGGAGATCTTTATTTTTATTATCTAGCAATTCAACTATCTCTTTATGTTTTGCCTCAACCGGTATAAGAACAGAAGAATCTGTTTTTTCTGCAGTACAATGCGATGAAATAAGTTCAATGAATTGTGCTCCTTTTTTACTGAAAACTTTCATATAAACCATATTTTCCAATACAGCTATTGAGGCATCAGCATGATTTTCGGAAAAAGGTTTAATATCATAGCTTGTGCAATGACAATGTTCCTGCATGGTAAAACAATCGGCAGTAATAATGATGCTTTGTTCCCTCCTCAGACGATATGCCGGATCAGGAAAATCTTTATCAAGATATATCTCATCAAGAATAGCAAGACCTTCCATATCACAGTTAGGTGATCCGATTATTACTACCGGATTTTCACCGATAATTGCAGAGGTCAGGTTTTCTTTAACCGGTAGAAAAAAATTTTTAAGGGGTGTGGCAGGTTTCGGTTTATTGTAAATAACCGATCCTATATTATCGGGGGTGATAATTTCATAATCCAGGCTGTATTTATTCTGAATAACAGCATAAATAGTTCTTATTGTAAGCAATGCTTTAAGAGCTTTATCCCATTCTGTTCTTGTTATTGAATAACAGTCCATAAGAATATGTGATAAAATTCACATAATAAAAATAAACCCTGAGATAACAAAAGTCAACCCTTATCTATGGCACCATCTTAATAATTAATTGAAGGCTGTCGTATACCAGTTGAAAATACTATATATTCAGGGATTTTTTTTATACGAAAAAAAACATATAACTTGTATGGAATTTCATAATAATGATTATTTATTGTGAAAAAAATCACAAAATATATTATAAAAAAAAGTCTTAAAAGGATACTTCATTACAGGGCTTGTCTTTTAAGATATAAAAAAATGGGGATTAAGCGGGTTTTTTCCTATATGATGGGACAGGAAACAGGGGTTTCTCCCGAACAGGTAAGGAAAGATTTTTCTGAATATAAAATAAGGGGAAGCCAGAAAGGCGGATATAAAACCGACGAATTGCTGAATAAAATGGACCATTTATTTCACCGGAATAATGGTCACCATATTATTCTGATTGGCATGGGAAATATAGGAAGAGCCCTAGTAAATTACAATGAATTTATTCAGAGGAAGATAAATATTGTTGCGGCCTTTGATATTGATCCTGCAAAACATAGTGCGAAATCAGATATTCCGGTATATTCACTGAACAGGTTAGAAGAAATAATAAGTCGTTTTTATGTTAAAGCAGCTATTATTGCGGTACCGGAAACTGAAGCACAAGGTGTATGTGATTCACTTATAAGATTTGGAATTACCGGAATAATGAACTTTGCGCCGGTTGTACTGAAAGCACCCGAAGATATTATTATTAACAATGTGAATTTATGTTATGAGCTGGAGAGTGTGTTGTATTATGTTATGAGGGGATAGGGAAAATGTCTGCACCGGGATTGAAGCAGATTTATCAGATTAAATAGAGAACGCAGATTATAAAAAATTATTAGTGAACACCTCATGCTTTGAAATATTAGTAAAAGGCCGTGTACAGGGAGTGGGATTCCGGCCGTTCGTTTATCGCCTTGCAAAACAATATGGCATTAAAGGGGAAGTAAGGAACAGGGTTGATGGGGTTTATATTGTCATCGAGGGAGATAAACAAACGGTAAAAATTTTAAAAAGGGATATTAGGTTGCATGCTCCCTATGCATCTGACATTAAATCTTTGCATATTAAAAAGATTTCAGTGAACGGATATCCTGATTTCAGGATAACTCCGAGCATAAAAGGTCCTCTGATTGATACGGAAATAAGTCCCGACATTGCTGTTTGTGAAGATTGTTTAAAGGATATGAAAACGCAGGCTCACCGGTTGAATTATCCCCTTGTCAACTGCACCCGATGCGGGCCAAGATTTTCTATAATAACTGAACTCCCTTATGACAGGGACAAAACTACCATGGTTCCTTTCCCAATGTGTGATATCTGTTCCAAAGAATATCATGATATGAACGATCGCCGGTTTCATGCCCAACCTGCAGCATGTAATCATTGCGGACCTGTTTATACTTACACGGACAGTAAGCAGATTCTCGGAAATATGGATCAGATTATTCAGAAAGCTGCGGAACTTGTTGATAATGGTAAAATCGTTGCTCTCAAAGGGACAGGCGGCTACCACCTCATGTGTGATGCACTTAATAATTCTGTTGTGAGTTTGCTGAGGTACAGGAAACAAAGAGATAATAAGCCGCTTGCTGTTCTTTTCAGGGATATCAGTACTGTAAAGGAATATTGTTATATGGATCATTATGAAGAAGAGGCATTAAGTTCCTGGCAAAGACCGATTTTAATATTGAGAGAAAAAAAACCTTTGGCAGAATCTGTAAATAATGGTCTGTTGACGATAGGTGCTATGCTCCCCTATATGCCGTTTCATTATCTGTTGTTCGAAAAACTACACACCACGGTAATAGTCCTGACAAGCGGAAATTTATCGGATGAGCCGGTGATAATTGATGATGAGGAAGCTGAAAGAAAATTTAAAAATATAGCAGATGCCATAATCAGCTACAACAGGAAGATACACAACAGGGTAGATGACTCTGTTGCCAGGATAATCAATAAGAAAATCAGTATTATCAGACGTGCGAGAGGTTTTGTTCCAGTACCGATCGATCTTTCGGTAAATACAGAAGGAATTTTAGCTTTCGGAGCCGATCAGAAAAACTGTTTTGCCATTGGAAAACAGAAAAAGGCAATCCTGAGTCAACATATTGGTGATTTGAAGGATATCCCTTCTTTTTCATTTTTCAACGAATCATTAAGAAATTTTTCTTCCCTGTACCACTTTACACCCGAAATTATTGTCTGTGATTCCCATCCTGCGTATATCTCATCAGATCATGCCAAAGCCATGGCAAGGGAATCAGGTTTTATACTGCAGGAAATTCAGCATCATCATGCACACATAGCATCGTGTATGGCAGAACATGATATGGATGAAGAAGTTATCGGGATAAGTTTCGATGGTACAGGTTACGGAACTGACGGAAATATATGGGGAGGGGAATTTCTGATAGCAGATGCATTTACCTGCACACGATATGCGCATTTCGATTATATCCCCATGCCGGGCGGTGAGATGGCAATAAGGGAACCCTGGAGAATGGCGCTATCATTTCTTTATCATTATTTTGGCAAGGATGCAGAAATCCTGAAACTCCCCTTATTTCAAAGGGTAACAACGGAAAAAACCGGGCTTATTTTAAAGATGCTTGAAAATAACATTAACTCACCGCTGACTTCTTCGGCCGGTCGATTATTCGATGCGGTTTCAGCGTTAACCGGATTATGCCTGGAAGCCGGTTATGAATCAGAAGGCCCTATGCGCCTGGAATCCTGTATCATAAAACCGGATAAGGAATATTATCCTTTCTGTGTGAAAAAAGATAATATTATCTGGGAAGATACATTTATCCATTTGATCCATGATATACGGAAGAATGTGGAAATTTCACAAATCTCCGGCAAATTTCATAATACTATTGCCTGGGTTATCAGAAATATCGCTGTAATGATAAGGGAAGAACGTGGATTAAACAAAATAATTTTATCAGGAGGTGTATTTCAGAATAAATATCTGCTGGAAAAATCTACAGATCTTTTAAAAAAAGACCATTTCCGGGTATATACCAACCACAGGGTATCTGTCAATGACAGCGGCATTGCGCTGGGACAATTATATATAACTGCAAAAAAAAGAGCATTATGTGTTTAAGTATTCCTTCAAAGGTAATATCTATTGATGGCAATATGGCTGAGGTATCTGTAGGAGGTAACATTTTCAAAGCCGGGATGCAATTGCTTGATGATGTGGAGGTTGGCGATTATGTGCTGTTGCATGCCGGGTTTGCGATACAAAAGATAAATGAGGAGGAGGCGAAGGAGATGCTGAGGGTTATTGGGGAGGCAGGGGTCTGAACCATGATTATAAGGATTAACCATAATAGCCATGATTTTTAAAATAAAGGAAAATCGATTAAAATATTACATATAATCAGGAAATCATGACAATCAGGCATAATCATGGTTAAGACATTTAATTGTATGATTATAACTACTATGAAATATATTGACGAATACCGGAATAAAGAATTAATAATAAAAATATCAGAACAGCTTCACCGGTTCAAAGACAGGAAGTATGTATTTATGGAAGTATGTGGGGGGCACACTATGGCTATGCACCGGTTTGGGATCACATCACTTTTACCTGATAATATACGGCTGATTTCTGGCCCCGGCTGTCCTGTTTGTGTAACCGGGAAGTCCTTTATTGACAAAGCTATAGCTTATTCCAGAATGTCAGGGACCATTATAGCTACATTCGGGGATCTTATTCGTGTTCCGGGATCAATATCTTCGCTGGAAAAAGAACTCGCCAATGGAGCTGATGTACGGATTGTTTTCTCAGGCCTGGATGCACTGGATATTGCTAAAAAAAATCCTGATAAAAGAATTATATTTTTAGGTATCGGATTTGAAACGACAGCTCCGGGTACAGCGGCAGTAATTAAAGAAGCCGTTCAATTAAAAGTGGATAACTTTTTATTACTCAGTGCACATAAAATTATGCCTCCTGCAATGGAAGTAATAATCATAAACGGCACTTCAATACAGGGGTTTATTTGCCCGGGACATGTAAGTGCCATAACAGGATCGAAAATTTATAATTTTATTTCAGAAAAATACGGATTGGGATGTGTTGTTACCGGTTTTGAGCCGCTTGATATATTACAGGCAATACTTATGCTTGTTCTTCAGATTGAAGAAGGAAGGCCGCATACAGCCATTCAGTATAAACGTGCTGTAACTGAAGAGGGTAATTTACAGGCTCTGAAATATATGAATGATGTATTCGTTCTCCGGGATGAATACTGGAGAGGTTTTTCCATAATTAAGAACAGTGGTTTGTGTTTACAGGATGAATACAATTCCTTTAATGCTGAAAAAGTTATACCTGTAACCATTAATAAACCTGAAGATGATGGTGCGTGTATTTGCGGAGCCATCCTGAGAGGACAGTCAACACCGGCTGATTGTCCGCTCTATGGGACAACCTGTGTGCCGGCCAGCCCTGTCGGTGCATGTATGGTTTCCGGCGAAGGGGCATGTCAGGCTTATTATAAATTCAAAACACATGTATAAATATATTACTTTGCACCACGGCAGCGGGGGAAAACAAATGCAGGAACTAATCCGGTCCCTGTTTGTTAAAAAATTCGGGATGAACGAAATATTGACCGATGCGGCTGTTGTGAAACTCAGGAAAAATAAATGTGCATTTACCACAGATTCTTTTGTAGTACATCCCATTTTTTTTCCCGGCGGAGATATCGGGAAGCTTGCTGTTTGCGGTACCATTAACGACCTGGCTGTTACAGGAGCTATACCTGAATTTATTTCCGTTTCATTTATAATCGAGGAGGGGCTCCCTTTTGAAGATCTTGAAAAAATTGTGGATTCCATGGCAGAAGAGTCTAAAGTGGCAGGTGTTAACATAATTACCGGTGATACCAAAGTAGTAGAAAAGGGGAAATGCGACAAAATCTTTATTAATACATCTGGCATAGGATCTTTAGACCACACATATGAAAACATCAGTACGGGAAGCGAAATAAAACCCGGTGATAAACTGATTGTGAACGGAAAAATCGGGAATCATGCCATTGCTGTCCTTGGTGCCAGGGAACAACTTGGTTTCACGTCAGATATATTATCTGATTGTGCTTCCCTGAACAAGCTGATTCACAGCGTGCTTGAAAGCGGAGCAAAAATCCGGTTTATGCGTGATTTGACCAGAGGAGGACTTGCAGCCGTATTAAATGAACTTTCCGCAATCACCGGTTTTGGCATTGAAATCAGTGAAGATAATATCCCCATAGAAGAACCGGTGAGGGGATTATGTGAAATACTGGGATTTGATCCCCTGTACCTTGCCAATGAAGGCAAAGTATTATTTGTTGCCGGAGAAAATTATCACAAGAAGGTTCTACAAGTCCTGAAAGATCATCCTTTAGGGCTTAACAGTGAAATGATCGGAGAAATAGTGGAGGCGCATCCAGGTAAAGTCATGTTAAATACCGCCATTGGGGGTAAAAGGTTGTTGGATATGCATGATCATATTCAATTGCCGAGAATTTGTTGATTTATAACTCTTCAGGTATGTTAAAACTTTTTTCTCACTGATGAATTCACCGGCCGCCATAGGCTTGCCGACGGCGCTGCGCAGATTAAATAGCTGAATCAAACAGAACTTAACAACGGCATTTAACCGAATCTGCCTATAAATATGAGAGAATCTGCGAACAAAAAAAGCAAATATTCAGGACAATATGATTTGTTTTCAATTATATTGTATTGTCGAAGAGTTATTAATTTTTTAATGGTAAACGAATAGTTTATGCATGAAATCAGCATAGCGGAAGATTTACAGAAGATCATTCTTAAAATATCTTGCCAGAATGATTTAAAGAAGATAACTAAAGTAAATTTACAATTCGGGGAAATGGCACAAATTGTTCCGGATATATTTCGCATTGCATTTGAAGAATCATCGAAACATACCATTTTTGAAGGAGCTATGCTGGATATGGAGATATTGCCGGTAAAATTAAAATGTGAAGTATGCCATCATGAGTTTTTTATTAAGAAGAGCGGTTCTTATTCCTGTTCTAACTGTCATTCCAATAATATTGAAATAATACAAGGTAAAGAAATATTAATTAAAAGTATAGAAGGAGAATAATAAAATGGAAATAAAGATCATGAAAAACATCCTCGACCGCAACCAAAATAAAGCGAACGAGGTAAGAGAGATGTTAAAGGAAAAGAGGGTCTTAATGGTGAACCTGATCAGCGCTCCCGGATCTGGTAAAACATCCCTGCTGGAATATACCATTGAAGCTTTAAATAACAATGTCAAAATTGGTGTGATTGAGGGAGATGTAACCACCGACCTGGATGCTCAGCGTTTAAAAAAATACAATATCCCTATTGTGGTTATCAACACTGAAGGCGGGTGTCATCTTGATTCACATAGTATTTCAAAAGTCTTACCTGAGTTTGATCTGGAAAAGCTGGATGTTTTATTCATTGAGAATGTTGGTAATCTGATATGCCCTTCAGGGTTTGATCTGGGGGAATCATTTAAGGTGGCTATGACCAGTACGACAGAAGGAGATGATAAACCTGTTAAATATCCGTTGTTATTCAGGGAAGCCGGGGCGGTTATTTTAAACAAAATTGATCTGATGAAATACACCAATTTCAATTACAATCACTTTCTTAAGGATCTGCGGCAGATTAATCCTTTGATCCCATTGTTTCCCTTATCATGTCTAACGAACGAAGGGATGGATAAATGGTTGGAATGGATATCGGATAAGATTCTGGCGATGAGTTAATCAGAGGAGTCAGCAAATTTTTTATTACCTTATTATGGTAATAGAGAAATAATAAAATATTTTTTCAGATTATAAGGGATTTCTTTGAAATATTAATAATACATAGATTAAATATCCCCAATACTCGCTAAATAATTGACCGGGAAAACATAAGATCATGTAATTATTTCATGCCCTGAATACCAAAAATCTTCCCGAAAAACCTTTTAATGTTTTTCTTTACTTTTTTAAAAATACTTTTCCTGTTCTCTTTTGCGTATTCATGCTCCGGTTCATGAGACAAATTAACAATACTGCCTTTTTCTGTACTAATGACTTTACCTTCCCCCGTAATGTCAGTGTCCGTAACCTCTTTGTGATCTGATCCGGAGTTAATTACAGGATAGGATTCACCGACAGACCGGTCATTGCCTGAAACATTTAATTCGGCATGATATCTAAGCTCGTCAGGAACCGTTGGTTCTTTCCCCGCGGGTGAATCAAGTTGTACTTCCGTCAGCGACTTTACTGAATTTAAGAAGCCTTCAAGCATGACCGTATCGTTTCCCTCCTCATCAATCGCCCCGCTGAAAAACCGATTTCTTAAAGTCGAGCAAGTAAAGTATCCGGTGCTCTATGGAACCTTTAGAAATAAAATTGAACACATTTATCTGTTGCTTTTGCCCCAGACGGTGTATCCTTTGAGTTTTCCGTGTTCGTCGAGTATCTGGTGGTTGTTCAGGAACCTGAAAAGCGGGCCCAGTCGGTACCTGTCAACATATTCAACTATCGAATGCAGCTCATCAATCCTGTTTTCCATAGGTGTCCCTGTCAACACCAGCTCGTATTTCGATTCAATTTTCTTTACTGCTTTGGCAGTCTGGGCTTTTTAGTTTTTTATCCTCTGGGCTTCATCAATGATGACCAATCCGGGTGACCAGTCATTTATCTGGTCATCGTCGTAACGGCATAACCCGTAGCTGATAATTTTGATAAAAGAATCCAGGGAATACAGTTCATGTCGTTTATGTACCATCCCTTCCACTATCATTACATCACGAGACGTAAACTTTTCTATCTCTCTTTTCCACTGGTATTTCAGGGAAGTCGGACAAATTATCAATACCCTCCTGATATTCAGGAATCGGGCAAATATATCTACTGCAGCGATAGCCTGGATTGTTTTTCCAAGTCCCATTTCATCAGCAAGTAATATCCTCCCTGCCTCAATTATCTTTATCACACCTTCTCTCTGATATGGAAATAAATCCGTGCTGATCAAGCCATTAAAAATTTCACTTTTAATCCCATCCGGAAACAGACTGCTCACAAGTTCCTTTCTTCTTTCGGTCTCTTTATACTCACGTATGTAATCATAAACATCGGGATAAACCCTGAACCCTGTATCTATTTCGACTGCTTTGCTGATAAATTCCCCGACAAAATCTGTCATGCCGGGCAATAGATACCCCTTATCATCAAAGCAGCAGGATTCGAAACCATTAAATGAGATTCCTGCGGCCTTCTTCAGCCTTATTCTTCTTTCCTTGCCATAATGGATGCTTAGCGACGAATAAGCCGGTTGCTGTATCTGATACCTTATGTAGAAACATTATAAAATTAAAATATTTACTTCATCCAATATATTATTTTGGATCTCTTTTCAAAAACCAGATTTTAAAATCCCGCTTCCGGTTATACCATTCGTGATACACATCAAAACCAACATATCTGTATAGATTAAGTACTTTCGGCATAGCAGTTTCAATGATCAGCGGCAGATGTGTGTCCCTGGAAAGGCCAAAGAGATGATCTCTTATTTCTGCAAGAGGTTTCAGGCCTTGTCCGCCGGGAATACTTGCCAGGATCCAGACATAGATATAATCAGGAATATCAGGCCGCTGTTTTTTTATATGCCGTTCCCTTAAGAAAGTTTCCCATGCTTTGGACAATTTAATGCACTTGAAAAACATGGTATAATAATTTACCAGGTCTCTGAAACTCTTTTTTTCCTGGCTTTTTCTGAAATACATGAGTATGGTGCTTTTATCCGACGTAAGAAAGAGGCCATCCCTCTTTAATACAAAATCATAGGCATATAGAGCCATGTTTTTAATCCTGATCTCAGTATTGCCTCTTTTCAGTGTAGATATGATCCTGGGATTATCGAGAAAGGATTTTGAAATAATTTCAACAATTCTGTTTTTATCCGGCATAAATAGAGATAAAGTTGTTTAGACTTCTAAGATACAATTTTTGACAAAATCCACAGCTTTGTTAAGATATAAATGATTTAAGTTTCGCATATGCTCAACATGTCCTACAATGAAAAGAATAGTTAAACATTTTTGTTATTAATAGTAGTACACTGGTTAAAAAAATATGGCCTGGTCAAACATACATTAAATTAAAACTTATCCTTCAACCTGGCCAAAATTTCCCTGACAGAAACTTCAATATCCCTGAATGTAATGATTTGAGAAGAGTTGTAAATAAATATTAGCAATATTTTTCTTTCTCTTTCAGCTGCCTGGTTAAACAGGTCCTGTTTATTTAGTCTGTACGCTTCTCTCAACCTTCGCTTAAGCAGATTTCTTTTTACCGCACTTTTAAATAACTTTTTCGAAACAGAGAATCCGGCAAGAACAGGGGGCGTTGATTTTTCAATGCTGATAAGATATTTAGCTCTTACAGGAGGGTAATATAATGAGTCACCGAAATTAAACAATTCAGTAATATCCTTATTACTCTTTAACTTTTGGTTTCCCGGAAATGTAAATTGCATAGTTTACAAAACGCAACAAAATAATAATAGAGAATTAACTATTTAAAAGAAAAACAACAGTTTACTTTTTACAGTTTTTATTAAACTCTTTAATAAAAAGGTCGAGGGCCATTGGCATTGAAGGAACATCGGGAAGAGGAGCAGTTATATCAAGTCGGAGTCCGGCCTCCTTGGCGGCTTTAGCTGTCTGATCTCCAAAAGTTGCAATTTTAATATCATTCTGCTGAAATTTCGGGAAATTTTTCATTAATGATTTAATTCCGGAGGGGCTAAAAAATACCAGTACATCATAATTAATTTCAGAAAGGTCGGAGAGATCGCTTGACACAGTACTATAAAATACGGCCATATTGAATTTAATCTTATGCTTTTTCAGTAATTCAGGGATTTCATCTTTGTGGGTATCAGAGACAGGTACAAGAAATCTTTCATCTCTGTGTTTTAAGATGGGTTCAATAAGATCACAAAGATTCCCGCTGGAACTGCAAAATATTTTCCTTTTTCTGTATATGATATATTTCTGCAGATAAAAAGCTATAGATTCTGATTTACAGAAATACTTCATTGTATCAGGAATGGTAATCCTGAGTTCATTTGCGATCCTGAAAAAATGATCGATAGCGGTTTTACTTGTAAAGATAACCGCCGTATGCATTGAGATATCAATTTTTGATTTTCTGAAATCCTTGGCAGTAACACCTTCTACCTGAATAAAAGGACGAAAGTCAATTTTCAGATTATTTTTTTCAGCTAAATCAAAATATGGGGATTTGTCATTATCTGGTTTAGGCTGTGAAACCAGAATTTTCTTGATTCTTGTCATACACTTTTAGTATAAATGGTTCAAGAACCCTGCTCCAGGGATAATAAAAACTTGATAATAACCATAAATGGTGCTATTTCAAGGACACAAAGGTACAAAAATAGATAGAAAATAAAAATTACATTTTTCAACAGAAATAGAATTACTCTTACTAATTTAAACAAATACACGAATATAACTGCTATAATGCCAACATATACAATAACTTCCTGTAATATCCCTTCTGTATAGGGGATAAAAAAAAGAAATGGGATGAGCAATATCCCAAGCATTTTATTATACAGGTAAAAATGAAATAAAAATTCAGAAATTATTTTATTTTGATGAAATAGTATTGAAACCAGATACATAAGCAGCAATCTGAAGAGAATGAAAAAAACAAGTGCCGAAAGTGACAGTAACAGGAGACGTATTCCTGACAGATTAAAAGGGGAAAGAGCAAAGAAATGAAATAAATTATAAAGAAATAATGCTCCGGTGATCAGGTAAATTATATCCAGTGTCAGACCTACACGTTTTCCTATTAGTCCTGTTTCATTATAAATTTTATGAGCTATCTGGTAACTTAACGCAGAAGAAAAATAATTAGTTAAAAATTTCGGGTATATGAGTTTTATCCACACTACTGATATGACCAGCGAGATAAGAACAAAAAAATACCAGTCAGGAATAACACTCATATTTGTATGATACTTTGCGGTTTAATATAACAGGCTTGGCTTACAATATCTTTACACATCATCCAAAACAATTCAAAAGATTCTAAAAGTACATGCCGGCAAGCCTGAATCTATTCTTTATTCTTTGTATCAATGATAATTGTTACCGGACCATCATTCACCAGAAATACATCCATATGATCCCCAAAAACTCCGTTTTCAGGTTTTTTCCCTGTATCATTTAATAACTGGTCCAGAAAATTCTCATACAGAGGGATAGCTATGGAAGGATGTGCTGCCATAATAAATGAAGGGCGGTTTCCCTTTTTTGTTGATGCATGAAGTGTAAACTGTGATATTACCAGTATTTCCCCGTTTACATCAAAAAGAGAAAGGTTCATGGCTCCATTTTCATCGTTAAATATTCTTAATCTGCTGATTTTATTACTTAGCCACTTAACATCATCCGTACTATCATCAGCTTCAATTCCAAGAAAAACAAGTAATCCCATATCAATGGAAGCAGTATAACCGCTTTCGCATTTAACCGAGGCGTTTTTAACCCTTTGAATTACTGCACGCATTGGGAAAAAGAAAACACAAAGATATTGAAAAGAAAACAGGCAGCAAAGGGAAATATGATTCATTCCCGCGATATATGTTGAAAATTATACAGATTCGGAAAATAATTTTATCAGAAGTTGTTTTATCGCTTCGACCTTAACTGGTTTAGTCAGAAATTCATTCATTCCTGCCTGTCGGGCGTCATTAATGGAATTTTTATCATCTGCAGCGGACAAAGCAATCACAGGTATGGTTTTATTAAATTTTCTGATTTCCTGAGTTGCGGTAAATCCGTCCATTTCGGGCATAAGCAAATCCATAAAAATGATATCGTAATTTTTTTCATTTGCCATTTTCAGGGCTTCTGCTCCATTTACTGCGATATCAACTTCATAACCCAAGTGTTTAAATACAGCCCTTATAACCCTTTGATTTATGATATTATCATCAGCAATCAGAATATTAAGTAAAGGACGTATTTGTGAGATTTGGGATTCAACATATGTTTTTACGGGTATCTCCCTGAAGTTTTCCTGAAGAATCTTAAATACTTCATTGGATTCATAGGGTTGTATAAGGTAATTATCAATCCCCAGGCTTCTTGTTCTCACATAATTACCCGGCTTATCATTTGAGGTGACCATAATAACGAGAAAATTATCCATAATTTTCTTTTCTTTCAGTTTTCTTGCCAGAGAAAACCCACCATTATCAGGTTTATCTTTTATTACGATTATCTGATAGATATTACGCTTTTCTTCTATATGATGAATTACATCATCTATTTGGTCATCATCGAAAAGGAGAAAGTTGTAATTAATTCCAAAACTATCAAGAATGCTGTGTATTCTGTCTGATTCATCTCTTACCTTGCTTAAAATAATTGCTGAAATCTGGTGATAATGAGTAATTTTTGTGAAATCATATTTCTTTTTCAGTTTCTCATTCGAATATATTTCTATAGTAAAACTAAATTTTGACCCTGGGTTTTCGGGATTATTGGAAATACTTGATGGGCTTTCCACCCAGATTTCACCATTCATCATTTCTACCAGTTGTCGTGCAATTGACATTCCAAGGCCCGAGCCACCATAAATCCTGGAGGTAGAAGCTTTTATCTGTTCATAGGAACTAAATAATTTTGAAATATTTTCTTTTGAAATACCTATGCCTGTATCTTCAACCGAGAAAAGCAGAGTAAGTGCGCTATAATGTGAATCTATCAAATCAACAGTAACAACCACTGTCCCATTTTCGGTAAATTTGATAGCATTGCTGAGGAGGTTTGAAAGCACTTGTCTAAGGCGAAACGGATCTCCAATAAGGTTAAGTGGAACCGCAGATCTTACAGAGCTCTTTAATTCAATATTCTTTTCGTCAGCAAGGGTTTTATACAGGTCAAGGATCAGGTTTAATTCATCACGAAGATTAAAAGGTATCTCCTCAAGCATCATCTTACCTGCTTCAATCTTGGAGAAATCGAGAATATCATTTATTACATTCATCAACAGGGCAGATGATTTTTTTATAATTCTTACCTGTTCTCTCTGTTCGTCAGGCAAATCATGACTTAACAAGTTATCAGACATCCCGATAATCCCATTCATGGGAGTTCTGATTTCGTGACTCATTTTTGCCAGAAAATCTGATTTGGCCATATTTGCCGCTATTTCCTGCTTTCTGGATTTTTCAAATGGAGATACATCAATCAGTGCGGAAATAGTTAATTCCTCCCCCGCGATAAATGTTTTAACCTCTTCCCTGTAAATGACAATTTCATTTCCATCTTTTTCATAAAGTAAAAAGTGATTATTATCAAGAGGAAGATTAATGGGATCTTTAAGGAGATATTTATTGGATACCAGGAAGTGGTCTGAAAAGTTTTTACCTATTATATCATGATGAGTTTCAAGAAAAAGCATCTTCTGCGCGGTAAGATTGATATTGGTAATAATACCATCCTTATCGAGAATCAAAATTCCAACCGGAAAATGTTCAATTATCATTTTCTGCGACAAGAGATTAAGTGACAGGTTTTCATTCTTTTTTATCTCTTTTCTAAACCACAGGCTTCCTGTAATAAAAATAACAATCAACAGCAGGATATCAACAAACAGGAGCAACCTGTATTTTCCAAAAAACGGAGTAATAAGTTTATCCATAAAAGTTGAGAAAACAAGACTAAGATCATTATTCAGTACAGACAGGGGATAATAAGCTGAGATAATTTTCTTTGTGCCATATTCAGGATCGTTTAATTCATGGATCAAAACCCCTTCATTCTCGTTATTTATTTCGTTGGCTATTGAATCCAGCAAACTTAATTCAAAATATCTCTTATCATAAGAAAGTGCAATTTCTGAATTCACATTAGCAATCCATTGCCATTGAATATTTTCATGATAAAACAATTTAAAAACAGAGTTTAAATATCTCTGCAGATTAATTTCCGCAACCACATTTCCAACCAGTATATTATCCTTATAAAAAGGGAAATAACTAAGATACTTCCCTTGTATTCCTTCTATCATATCTCTTGACTTAAGTACATTTACCCGTTGCCGTGTAAAAGTATCAACCACAAACTCATCGTTATCTTTAATATAAATACCGAGGTAATTAAAAGAGTTATCATAAATGGCAATGTTGCTCAGGAGGTGCCTGTATTTAGCATAAAACTTTTGTAGCTCAGCAAGTATTTCGTTGGTGATCTTTTTATCAGTAAAGATCAGGTGTAAATTTTTATTATTTAGAAAAATTATCCTGTTAAGATCATTCTCATAATTGGAAATAGTTGTCTCAATATAATTGGCACACAGTTCGGTCTGATTATACAGAAAATTCTTATGAAATTGTACCTGTTTATTCTTTAAATGATACAACAGAATAACATTTAATACAATAATAATAAGCAAGAAAGCTGCAGTTATCTTAATAACCTTCTTCATCCTGTTTTTTTCTAATAATAACTAATATGTTTTCTGAATATGTAACTTTTTGAGTCCCTTCCGAAAAGTGTAAGAACTTGTTTTAATTGATATTCGCCAAACCTTCCGGTGTTCACCCGCTGCATTCTTTTATTACGGGAAATATAGCAAAAAAGTTATAATTATTTTAACGATACTTACCATTATCATCATTCAGGATACTAAGATAGCTTGAATACCTTGAATAATGAATTTTACCTTCACTTACTGCATTTTTTACAGCGCATCCTGGTTCGTTAACATGCATACAGTTTGAGAATTGACAATTGGCAGAAACTTTAAATATTTCTGGGAAAAAATGGTAAATCTCATTTTTTTGCATATCAATTACCCCAAATCCTCTTATCCCGGGTGTATCGATAACATAACCACCATTCTGCAATTCATGCATTTCCGGAAAAGTGGTGGAATGTTTGCCCTGCTTATGATATTCTGAAATACTCATTATTTTAATATTTAACTCCGGGTCAATCGCATTAAGAATACTGGACTTCCCGACACCTGAATTGCCTGTCAGTACATTTATTTTATCCTGAAAATCCGCTTTAAGCAAGTTAAGATTAATATTTTCCTTAACTGAGACCTGGAAACATTCGTATCCGATTTCCGTATACATTTTTATTTGTTCAAGCAGTAATGATTTCTGGTTTTCATTCAGCAGGTCAATCTTGTTATAAATAATTTTTGTCTGAATTCTGTATGCCTCAGTAGTAACCAACAGTCTGTCAATAAATTCCGGGAGAGTTTTGGGGGCAACCAGGCTGGCTACAATCCATGCTGTATCAATGTTTGCTGCCAGGAGCTGATATTCTTTTGAAAGGTTGGAAGATCGTCGTATAAGATAGTTCTTCCGGGGATGCAGAAAGGTAATTCTGCCTGATGTACGATCAGAATTCAGTGAAAAATCCACCATATCTCCAACAGTAACCGGATTTGTGGCTCTTATGCCTTTAATGCGGAACGTGCCTTTAATATTACAGTTAATATATTCCCCTTCTTCAGTTTTAACCTTATACCGGCTTCCTGTTGATTTAATAACAATTCCAGTTTTCACTGTTTAAAAAAATATAATGTAAAAATACTAAATATCAAACGCTGAACACAGATGTTCCAAAAGATTATCCTTTATTTAGCCATACGGCATAAAAACGCCTATATTTGTATTGATAAAAAAATATATCGAAGGGGTATAAAAATATTAAAGACTGATTGCGTGATTCGTATTATCTCCTACAATGTAAATGGACTAAGGTCGGCTTTGGGAAAAGGATTTTATGACTGGTTACGGGAATGTCAGCCGGATATATTATTCATTCAGGAAACAAAATTACAGGAGAATAATCTGGATAAAATGATATTTGAGTATGCGGGGTATCACCAATACTGGAATTTTGCCGGGAAGAAAGGGTATAGCGGGGTTGGTGTTCTTTCAAAAAGCAAGCCTCAACAAGTAGTGTATGGTCTGGGTTTAAAAAAATTTGATGTGGAAGGCCGGGTTATCAGAATTGATCTTGGGGATATAAGTCTTATCAACTCATATTTTCCTTCAGGAACTACCGGTGATATCAGGCAATCTTATAAAATGGAATACCTTGAGGCCGTTACATATTACCTCGACGAACTGAAAAAAGATCGTCCGCATATTATTCTAAGTGGAGATTTTAATATTGCCCATAAACCTGATGACATTAACCATCCTGAAAGACATAAGAAGAGTTCAGGATTTTTACCGGAAGAAAGAGCCTGGATGGACAGATTGATCAATTCCGGTTTTGTTGACACATTCAGGGAATTTGATAAAAGACCGGGGCAGTATTCATGGTGGAGTTACAGGGCAAATTCCAGGTATAAAAATTTAGGATGGAGAATTGATTATCACATGATAACAAATTCTCTTACTAATCGTTTAAAAGGAGCAGGGATAATGAAGGATGTTATACATTCCGATCATTGTCCGGTGTGGGTCGGGATAGTATGATATAACATGAAATTAAAATACAATGAAGACGATGAGGTTAAAGAAAACAAGCATAGTAATAACAGCGGGCATTTTGTCACTAATATTATCTTTTGGATTTATTAAAATTTATGACAGGGATTTTGAGTTAGTGAAGCATCTTGATATATTTTACACTATGTTAAGAGAGTTGTCCCTGTTTTATGTAGATGATATTGAACCTGAGAAGTTAATTAATGAAGGAATAACTTCAATGCTTAATTCACTGGATCCTTATACTGTATTTATACCAGAGTCAGATCTGGATGATTTTAACTTTATGACTACAGGGGAATATGGTGGAATCGGAGCATTAATACGTCATTCAGCTGATTATGTGATAATTGCAGAGCCATATGAAAACAGTCCTGCTATGAAATCAGGCATAAAGGCAGGTGACAGGTTAATATCTGTGGATGGTTACAATACACGGAACAAGCCCCTGGGAGAGATCAGCGAAAGGTTAAAAGGTATACCGGGAACAGAGGTAAAAGTAATCATTCAGAGTCCTGATGAAAAGAAAAGCCGTACAATTAAAATTATCAGGGAACAGATCAGGATTGATAATGTATCATATTACGGGAAAATTGATGACAGAACAGGTTATATCCGCCTTTCCAATTTCACAAATGGTGCAGGTGAAGAAGTGAAGAGCGCTTTTACTGATTTAAAAAATGAGGGTATTGAGCAGGTTATCCTGGATTTACGTAATAATCCGGGGGGATTGCTAATCGAGGCGGTTAATGTTTGTAATATTTTCATCGAAAAAGGGCAATTAATTGTCAGTACGAAAGGGAAAATTAATCAATGGGATCATAATTATCACACTTCTGAAGCGGCTGTTGATACTGAGATTCCTCTTGTTGTAATGATAAACCGGAGTTCTGCATCAGCTTCAGAAATCGTTGCAGGGGCTATCCAGGATACTGACAGGGGATTATTAGCAGGACAAAGAACATTTGGGAAAGGGCTCGTACAGACCACGCGCAAACTTAAGTATAATACCCAGTTAAAAGTAACAACAGCGAAGTACTATATCCCAAGCGGTAGATGTATTCAGGCACTTGATTTTACTCACAGAAATGATGACGGAAGTGTTGGTTACATTCCTGACTCATTAATCACTGAGTATACTACCAAAAATGGGAGGAAAGTTTACGATGGAGGGGGAATTATTCCGGATATAACAGATACAGATTTGCCATCATATAGTCAGATCACGGCGAATCTTTATGTTCAGAATTTGATTTTTGACTTTGCCACAGATTATTACACAAGGAATAAATTACAGGATACGGACCCGGTAAACTATACTGTCAGCGATGAAGAATATGACAACTTTAAGGAATTCATTAATGAAAGGAATTTTTCCTACACCACTCAAAGTGAAGATGCTCTCCGTAAGCTTGTTGAAATAGCGAAAAAGGAAAAATATTATGACGCTGCCGAGAAAGAATTCAATGAACTAGCCAGCAGGTTATCGCACGCAAATGATAAAGATATTGAATTATATAAACAAGAAATAATACAATTACTCAGTGAGGAAATAATGAGCAGGTATCATTACCAGAAAGGCAGGATAAAGAATTCCATAAAATACGACTCCCAGATATCCAGGGCGATTGAATTATTAAATGATCAGGATGAGTATCAATCCCTATTACAGGGAAAGGGGCCTATCATCAGGTTTAAAAAGGCATCCTGATCTAATGTGCATCAAGCCAGTTTGAACCATGGGCAATTTCCACTATAAGAGGAACATTAAGCATTACCGCATTTTCCATTTTATCTCTTACTAATTCTGTTACTTCATTTAATTCGGTATTTTTCACATCAAAGACCAGTTCATCATGAACCTGTAATATCATTTTGCTTTCTAATTTTCTCTTTTTAAACTCCTTATAAATATTGATCATGGCCAGTTTAATAATGTCAGCAGCTGAGCCCTGTATAGGGGTATTAATTGCATTTCTCTCTGCCATTCCCCTTATAAGCGAATTCCGGCTGTTAATATCATTCAGATATCTTCTTCTTCCCATGATTGTGCTTACGAATCCATCATTTCTGGCTTTCTGTACAGACTCTTCCATATATGTTTTTACATCAGGATAGGAACGGAAATAACCTTCTATTAATTCCCGTGCATCAGTGCGGCTGATATTTAATCTCTGTGAAAGTCCGAATGCAGAAATACCGTAAATAATTCCAAAATTTGCAGTCTTTGCATTTGTCCGCATTTCTCTTGTAACATTTTCCAATGGAACATTATATATTTTTGCAGCAGTAGCAATGTGAATATCTTCTTTATTAATAAATGCATTCATCATATTTGTGTCTCTGCACATGTGGGCCATTAATCTGAGTTCAATTTGTGAGTAGTCAGCAGAAAGTAATACAGAATCATCATCAGAAGGCACGAAAGCTTTCCTGATTTCACGACCTCTTTCATCCCTTATCGGTATATTTTGCAGATTCGGATTATTTGAGCTAAGCCTCCCTGTAGAAGTAACAGTTTGATTATATGATGTATGTATTTTGCCAGTAACAGGGTCAATGAGTTTAGGCAGCACTTCAACATAAGTGGAAAGTAATTTTTTAAGCGATCTGAATGTAAGAACTTCGTTAATAATTTCATGTTTATCTGCCAGTTTAACAAGAGTTTCTTCAGAGGTTGAAAATTGCTGTGTTTTGGTCAGTTTACCGTTTGAACTAACTTTCAGCCTTTTAAATAAAATGTCACCCAGTTGTTTAGGTGATGAAATATTAAATTGTAATCCTGCCAGTTGATATATTTTCTTTTCCGAGATCAATATTGCTTCATTTAGCTCCTTAGCGTAGTCATTTAATGCTGTGTTGTTAAGTTTCACTCCGTTATGTTCCATATCAGCCAGAACATAAATCAGTGGCATCTCCACTACTGAAGAGAGATTATGAAGGTTATTTTCGATAATTTTTTTACTGAAAATCTCATACAGCTGTAATGTGACATCAGCATCTTCACAGGCATAATCCCTGATCAGTTCGATAGGAACATCTCTCATGGTTCCCTGATGTTTTCCTTTTGGTCCTATTAATTGTTCAATTTTAACAGTGGAATAATTCAGGTACGTGAGTGCCATATCATCCAGGTTATGTCTTTGTTCAGGCTGAATGAGGTAATGGGCTATCATAGTGTCAAATAACTCACCATTAATTTCAACATCATAATTATTCAGGATCTTTATATCAAACTTCAGATTTTGTCCTGTTTTTTTAATATGTTCATTTTTAAAAATGCCGGTAAAAGGATTCAGGATAACTGAAGCTTCCTTTTTACCTGGCGGAACAGGAAGATAAAATGCTTTATGAGGTTCGGGAGAAAAAGCCACACCTACTAATTCTGCTTCATTCGGGTTTAGTGATGTGGTTTCGGTATCAAAACAGAAAAATCCGGCTTTCTCAACCCTCTCTATAAAATTATTTATATCATTCTCGTTATCAAGTATTTTATATTCCTTTGATAAAGTTTTTATTGTGTTATTACTAGTTATATAACTGATTTCATTATTTTTAACATCAAAAAGAGTTCCCTGTCGGGGTTGATCAGTAACCTGATCGGGAGACGTGGAATATTTCCTGATCAAGGATCTGAATTCGAGTTCTGTAAAAAGTTTAAGAAGTTTATCCGTATTGGGGTTAGAATATTTTAACTCCTTCATATTAAAGGCAATGGGTACGTTCGTATTAATAGTGACCAGTTTTCTTGACAGGTAAGCCTGTTCTTTGAATTTAATCAGATTTTCTTTAAGTTTTCCTTTGAGCTGGTCAATATTTTGATACAGATTTTCGATATTTCCAAATTGAGAAATAAGCTGTCTGGCTGTTTTTTCACCAATACCGGGTACTCCGGGAATATTATCCGATGTATCTCCCCATAATGCGAAAATTTCAATCAATTGTGCAGGATCTGAAACCATGAACTCTCTGCAAATATCCTCTACAGTAATAACCACTGCTTCAGCGCCGCCTTTTTTGGGTTTAATTACAGAAATATTTTCGGAAACAAGCTGTCCATAATCCTTATCGGGGGTCATCATAAATACTTTCAGTCCATCCCCTTCAGCCTTTTTAGCCAGCGTACCAATAACATCATCAGCTTCAAAACCGTCTGCCTGGAAGACAGGAATATTGTATGCATCAATGATTTCTTTTATAATAGGTATTGATTCCCTTATATTTTCAGGTGTTTCGTCCCGGTTTGCCTTGTAATCGGGATAAATCTGATTTCTGAATGTAGGAGTCGGCGGGTCGAAAGCAATACCGATATAATCCGGTTTTTTATTTTTGATTACCTCATCTATTGTATTAACAAAACCAAAGACAGTAGAAGTATTAAAGCCTTTTGAATTTTTAACTGGGTTAGAGATAAATGCATAATATGCCCTGTATATTAATGCATAAGCATCAAGCAGAAACAGTATATTTGATTTTTCCATAATGCATTAATTATCATCTGCAACCCATTCTGCAAAAGAAGTTTCAGTCTCCTGAAGTTTAAGTGAATGTAATTTCACATTATCAGGGATACTTCTTTTAAGAATATCAGCAAAATGGATGAGAATATTTTCGGCAGTTGGCTGAAAGCTGGTAATTATCAGTCTGTCAGACAACTGATTTATCAGAGGAGTATGTTCACTTGCTGCTTCCTGCGAAATTATAAGAGCATGATCAAATTTACTTATTATGGTTGATTTTACAATTTTACTAATATCAATGAAATCCAGAACCATCCCGTATTTAGGATCAGTGCAATCGTTGACAGGAATTCCGGTGATAGTAACATATAGCTTGTAAGAATGGCCATGGATATTTTTACAGTCACCATCGTAATTCCACAGGGCATGGGCCATTTCGAAAGAAAATATTTTAGTGATTCTTATAACTGACATGGTAAATATATTAGCGAACAAGAAAAAAAAAATACATTTTTAAATACATTCTCAGAATAACGCAGCAAACAGGATCATGGTTATTCAAACAAGCCGGATGATCATGTACATTTGTTTAAACAATCAATAATATTAGTCAGTTTATCATGTCTGAGATAATAATATGTATTTTTACCTTCACGGTGTGAGGCGAGAACGCCTTTATCCTTAAGTATTCCCAAATGATGCGATGTGGTAGATTGCTCAATCTTCAGCAAATCGTGAATTTCAGTAACAGTCATTTTTTTTCCGTCTTCCAGATAATTAAGAATTGCTATTCTCATCGGATGAGCTATCGCTTTCAGCATATTAGCGGCTTTTTCCAGTTGTTCAAGGTTGAGAGTATTAAATTCCATATATATGAATTTTATTTAACTACTTACCGGGAATTTTTCAGACAGAGATTTGAAATCATTCATTAACAAATACAAATATATAAATATATTTAATGAATGTTATAATGGAGACTTTGAAATTCAATTCATGTTGTTAACTTTGTTTCAAAGAGCTAAATAATGAGTGGAATAGCCCAAATCAAGGAACCTGTTAAAGAAGAGTTGAAAATATTTGAAGATTTTTTCAAAGACAGTTTAAAGAGCTCTATTCCGTTATTAGGGATAATAACCCGTTATATATTGAGAAGGAAAGGTAAGGAAATAAGGCCCGCCATGGTTTTGTTATCTGCTTCACTACTGGGAACGATAAATGAGTCCACCTATACTGCAGCAGCACTTATAGAATTATTACATACCGCATCACTTGTACACGATGATGTTGTAGATGAGTCATATGAACGCAGGGGTTTTTTTTCCGTGAAGGCCTTATGGAATTCGAAATTAGCCGTATTAACCGGTGATTTTTTACTGGCCAAAGGATTATTATTATCGCTGGAAAAAAAAGAATATCTGTTACTGGAGACAGTATCAGAGGCGGTCAGGGAAATGAGTGAAGGAGAGATCATGCAGATACAGAAAATCAGGAATTTAAATATATCAATGGAGGATTATTTTGAAATAATCCGGAAGAAAACGGCAGCTTTATTAGCCTCATGTGCAGCATGCGGAGCAAAATCTGTTAATGCAACGGAGGAAGAAATCAAACAGATGAAAAAATTTGGTGAGTATACTGGCATAGCATTCCAAATAAAAGACGATCTTCTTGATTATCAGAGACATGGCAGAACCGGGAAACCGGTTGCGAATGATATTAAGGAGAAAAAAATGACTTTACCTTTACTATACTCTCTGGCTGAATGCTCCGGATCAGAGAGGAAAAAGATAAGAAAGCTTATAAGAAAAGAGAATCACAATATGGAGAAGATAGAAGAGATAATTGAATTTGTACAAAAATCCGGAGGTTTGGAGTATGCAGAAAAGATGATGACCATTTACAGGGATAATGCTATTGAAGTCTTAAAAACATTTCCGGATAATAGTTCAAGAAAAGCTCTTGTTAAGTTAGTTGAATATGCTACCTCAAGAAGTAAATAAGGAATAACAGCGTTATAGTCGCCTCAATCAGATTTGAAATACTTTGCAATAAGATTTGCTTTATGTTTTCCTATTATTGATTCCATGGTTTTTATACTTGCATTTTTAATATTTTCAATAGATTTAAATTCTGTCAATAATTTCTGAATTGTATTATCACCAATTCCCTTAATGTTATTTAATTCCGTATTAATCATAGAATTATTTCGTTTGTTTCTATGAAATTCTATTCCAAACCGGTGAGCTTCATTTCTTATTTGTTGAATCAACTTAAGAGATTCTGAGTTTTTATTAAGAAAAAGGGGGACAGGATCATTTGGGAAGTAAATGATTTCAAGTTTTTTAGCTATTCCAATGACAGAAATACGGTGATGCAGATTCAGTTTTTCCAGACCCTGTAATGCAGCATTTAGCTGAGGCTTTCCGCCATCTATAATTAACAGTTGTGGAAGGTTTTTAGTATTTTCAAGCAAGGATCTGTATCTTCTTTCAACTATTTCTTTCATTGAAGCAGCGTCATTTGCTCCAACCACTGTTTTAATATTAAAATGGCGGTAATCTGATTTACTTGGTCTTCCATTTTTAAATACAACACAGGCTGATACTGCCGATGCGCCTTGAATATTACTGTTATCAATACATTCAATATGATCAGGGATACATGGTAATTTCAGATCTTGTTGAAGAGTTGACAGTATCCGGGTATGGGATTTTTTTTCTTTAATTAAACTTCGCTGTTGTTTTTGAGCCAACATATAGAAATTTGCATTCTTTTCTGAAAGTTCCAGCAACTTTTTTTTCTCTCCTTTTGAAGGTATTGTAATTTTTGTTCCTTCCGGAATATTTTTAATGATAAAAGGCAGAACCGTTTCTTTAGCATTGCTGTTTAAACGTGAACGTAACTCTGTCAATGCAAATTCCAGTAAGAGTTCCTTTGATTCCTCCAATTTTTTAATGAGTTCAACAGAATAGGTCTGAACAATGGCTCCATTAATAACTTTAATAAAATTAATCCAGGCTGATTTATTATCATCAATAAATGAGATTACATCTACATTATCTATTCTATTACTTACAATAGTTGATTTCATCTGAAACTTTTTCAGGCTATCTATTTTTTCCTTTATTTCCTGGGCTTTTTCGAAATTGTATTGATCAGAAAAATTTTTCATTAATTTATCCAGATAATCCAGCAGTTCTTTAAGATTTCCTTTAAGAATATGATTAATTTGTTTAATGGAGAGATCATAATCTTCTTCTGTCTGGAGCATTTCACAAGGTCCTTTACAATTTCCGATATGGTATTCAAGACATACTTTAAACTTTCTTTTAATTCTATTATTATACGAAAGATTAAGGTTACATGATCTAAGCGGGTATAATTTTTTAATAAGTGACAGAAGAGTCCGTGCCGTTAAGGCTGAAGTATACGGACCATAATATTTTGCAATGGTTTCGGAGTATTTACGGGTTATGAATATTCTTGGAAAAGGTTCATCTTTTATACATATCCACGGAAAGGTTTTATCATCCTTAAGATTAATATTATACTTCGGTTTATATTTTTTAATCATATTATTTTCGAGTAAAAGAGCATCAGCTTCTGATCCAACAACAATATGATTTATGTGATGTGTATTTTTAATTAATATTTTCAGTTTATTATTTTGATGCTTATTTTGATTAAAATAGGAAGATACTCTCTTTTTAAGGTTTTTAGCTTTCCCGATATAAATAATCTCATTATTTTGATCGATAAACTGATACACTCCGGGCTTACCCGGAATGATTTTCAGTGTGTTCGCCAGATGATTATCAGGTATGTTATATATATTTCTCACCTTAGGCTGCAAATTAATGATCATAAAGATCCGTGAATGAAAAACTCTTTACATTGAACAATCCCTTATTGCTTATCTTTAATTCAGGGATAATGTTCCACGTGGAACATGTTTCACGTGGAACATTATCTGCCCATATATAAAAGCAAAACATTTACATCTGAAGGTGATACTCCGCTGATCCTTGATGCTTCTCCAATTGTTGCCGGTTTAATTTTCGTCAGTTTTTGTCTGGCTTCTGTTGAAATTGATTTAATCGTATTATAATCAATTTTATCATATATTTTTATATCATTCAATCTTGATATTTTTTCAGCAACTATTTTTTCTCTTTCTATATATCCTTTATATTTAATTTCGATTTCAACTGATTCAAGAATTTCACTTTTTTGTTTTTTTATTGAATCACAAATAATTTTTAATTCGCTGTCATTTTCAATTAAGTGCTGCATAATAATCTGCGGCCTTTTTAAAATATCAATTAATCTGGTTTTTTGAGTTATCCCATTAGTTCCTAAACTTTCAAGCAGGGTATTTATTCTATTCGGACTCAGGCTATTTTCCTTTAAGTAATTCATTATTTGGCTTTTATAAAAATTCTTATCTGAAAGTAACTCTAATCTTTTATTATCAGCAAGTCCCATCCGCACTGAAAGTTCAGTAAGTCTTTCATCAGCATTATCCTGTCTTAATAAAAGGCGATATTCCGCCCTGGAGGTAAACATCCTGTATGGCTCATCCACCCCCTTAGTAATTAAATCATCAATTAAGACACCAATATATGCCTGATCTCTATTTAGTGTAAAATTATCCTTCCCCATAATTTTTAAGGAAGCATTAATTCCTGCTATTAATCCCTGAGCTGCAGCTTCTTCGTATCCTGTAGTCCCGTTAATCTGGCCTGCAAAATAAAGATTTTCAACTATTTTGGTTTCCAGTGTATTGTATAATTGTACCGGTGGAAAGTAATCGTACTCTATAGCATAACCAGGCCTGAAGATTTTAACATCCTGAAGTCCTTTTATCTTTCTTAATGCCTTGTATTGTATATCAAGTGGCAATGAAGAAGAAAATCCATTAATATAATATTCCACCGTATTCATACCCTCTGGCTCAAGAAATAACTGGTGCGAATCTTTTTCGTGAAATGTTCTTATCTTATCCTCAATACTGGGGCAATACCTGGGACCTATACTTTTAATTGTTCCATTAAATAAAGGGGATTCTTCAAATCCGGTTTTTAAAATTTCATGAACCTCTTTATTTGTATAGGTAATATAACAACTTTTATGATTTTTGTAATCAATGTCATAATCAAGATATGAGAATTTCCTTTTCTCATTATCTCCTTTTTGCTCTATTAATTCATTAAAATTTATGCTTCTGCCATCTAATCTTGCAGGAGTTCCTGTTTTCATCCTTCCCACATCAAATCCTGTGCTTTTTAATTGTTTACTTATTCCTTTTGATACCAGATCAGATGCTCTTCCTCCTTCAATCTTAACAGATCCTATATGCATTATACCGTTTTCAAACGTTCCATGCGTTAGTATTACTGCACTGGACTTAAAACACATGCCCATTCTGGTTTTAACTCCGTTTACCCCGCTCTTTTCAATTAACAGCTCTGTTACTGTGTCCTGCCAGAAATAAAGTTTATTTGTTTTTTCCAATAATTCCCTCCATTTTAAAGAAAATAATGCTCTGTCGCATTGCGCTCTTGGACTCCACATAGCGGGTCCTTTTGATTTATTCAATAATCTGTATTGAATCATTGAACTGTCGGTAACAATTGCAGAATATCCTCCCAACGCATCAATTTCCCGAAGTATCTGACCCTTTGCAACTCCTCCCATGGCAGGATTACAACTCATCTGTGCAATTTTTGTCATATCCATGGTTATCAATAACACACTACACCCTAAATTTGCGGCTGCTGCAGCGGCTTCACAACCAGCATGTCCGGCTCCTACTACTATAATATCGAATGTATTTATCATATTTCTAATTTGCATCAAAGTTAGTGATTTAATAAAAAAAAATTTTAATTTAATGTGAGAGGGATGTAAAAGAAGAGACCATAATACATGATTAGCTTCAGTTTCATCAAAATAAAAGAGTTTCTAAGCCTTTAGCCTTCTTTAAAGCCAACTCTTCAGCTTGTTGCATTTGATCAATTTCTGCATCGCTACGATCATTTAAACCTATAAGATGCAGAATTCCATGAATTATAACCCTGAGCAATTCATTTGATGAGGAAACAGCATAGGTATTAGCATTTTCATTTATCCTGTCAATACTAATATACAGATCACCCGATATATATTTACCTTCATTGAAGTTAAAGGTTATAATATCTGTAAAGCAATCTTTTTTAAGGTAAGTTCTATTCAGATCAAGCAAATAAACATCACTAACGATAATAATACTAATCTTTCCGGGTAACTTGTTGTAATCTTCTATTATTTCTTTAATCCATGATTTTAAAGCATTGATATTCTGGTATTTAATATCCCCTGTTAATGAAAAGAATTGTATAGCCAAATTATCGGGTATTAAATTTTATTTTAACCAGACTTCCCTCATCAGAAAATTCAACATCATCAGCTAATTTTCTTATAAGAAATACTCCACGTCCATTTGCTTTTTCTATATTTTCCGGAGCTGTTGGGTCCGGTATATTATTAAAATTAAATCCTGTTCCCTGATCCCTTATTATGAATGTTAAATATTTGTCCTCTGTTTTCACTTCAATCTCAACATTCTTATTAATATCATTCTTATTTCCATGAACAATTGCATTTTTTGATGCTTCCAGAACAGATATAAGGATATTTCCATATATTTCATTGCTCAGATTTAACTCTGATGTGATATCATCAATAAATTTTTCTACTATCCTTAAATTTTCAATTTTTGAATCTATTTTAATCATCTTTTTCATATCTTAATTATCATATATGACTCTTATACATTAAAATATTTAAAAAAGTTACCCATATCATTGATTTTTTGACAACCATTTTTCAGGGTCCAGATTATTCTTATCTCTCCATATCTGGAAATGCAATTTTGTTGATTTATTTGAATCCGTATAAATGGTTCCAAGATTATCTCCTTTTTTAACCATATCACCAGTCTTCACCTTAATATTTACAAGATTTTGATATACTGTTCTGAACTCTCCATGCTTTACAATAATTGTATTATTGGCACCCATAATAGCAATAATTTTTGTTATTTCACCATCAAATATTACTCTTGCAGGTTCTCCTTCCACTGTATTTATATCAATTCCAATGCTTTTAACTTTTATTCCTTTAATCACAGGGTGATCATGTTCACCATATTTTCCGGTTATAATTCCTCTGTTGACCGGCCATGGTAATCCTCCCATATTTTTTAAAAAATCACCAGAGATAATTTTTTCAGCAGGTGTGAGAACAGAAACATTTATTTCTTTAGATCTTCTTATTTCCTCTTCTATTAATTTCTTTATTTCAAGCTCCAGCCTATTCTGTATTTTTTGCTTTTCACGCAATTCTGTGATCAATTTGCTTTCCTGTGTTCTTAACTGATTAATATTCCGTTGCTTCTCTATTTTTTCCCTTCCTAAAACATTTAATTCTTTTTCCTTTTGCTGTAGTATCTTTTCTTTCTCAGAAATTAAATTCCTAAGTTCATTATTTTCAATCTCAATAGCCGTAATGCTTTCAATTATTTCATTATAAAGCTTCTTTCTGTAATCCTTGATATACTTAAGTTGCTTTATTCTTTGATAACTCTGGTTAATATCTTCGGCGCCCAATATATATTCGAGGTAACTTTCCTTTTCGATGTTTCGGTACGTTGCTAAAATAAGCTTTTCATATTCCGATTTTAAAAATTCCAGATTCTTTTCTAATTCAATAATTTTATGACTATTAATTTCGATAGAATTTTCAAGATATTGAATTTCCTCTTCAAGTTTTATTATGAGATCTTCTCTTCCAGTGATACTTTTACTCAGTATGTTGATCTGATTGATGGTAACATTCCTGGATCGTCTTGTTCTATTCAATAATTCCTGAGTAAATTCTATTTGTCTGGTCGTTTCTTCCTTTTGCTTTTCCAATAAATTTCTGTCCTCAATTTTTTGAGAAAAAACCTGAGTTCCAAAATATAAAAACAATATAAATAGTTTTATTTTAAAGCTTAATTTCACTGTACCTGTTATTGATATTTACATCTGGCATTTTTATTGTCTTATTTTCTATTTTACCGGTATTAACATTTATCTGGTACTTTTGATTTTGTATAATAATTTCTGAGTTAATATTTTCAACCCTGGTATTCTTGCTTAAAATCTCCGCAAACAGGAATATCATATTCACATTATCTTGATAATTAAGCTTTTCCAGATATAATCCCGATGAATAATACATAGTTAAATTTCGACCTTTTGAGATAGCAGGTTTGAAAATAATATACTCATCTTCCGGTTTCATATAAATAATAATTCTTTTGGGATTCACGCCGTCAGGTATAATTAAACCATTAATAAGAAGATGCTGAATAAAACTATAGCTTATTTTATCAAATATGATCTTATCAAGTTCTTTGTAACTTAGAAATAAATATTTTCTTTCGATTCTATTTACATACTTAAGGGAGTCCTCTGTCAGCAGTATTCTGGCAACTTCAAATCCCAGGTACTGAAGTGTGATAAATATGAACTGATCAGGGTTTATATATAATTTGCCATTTAGATTAAAATTTTTATCTCCTATAATTTCAACTCTCATTTTTTCCAATGAGAAATGCCGGTTGGAATTTTTTTCAATTTTTTCCTCAACCATACTTTTAATGTCAGCTGTTCTTGTACGTTCAACTTTTTTGACCGGACCGCAGGAAGTTAAAAACATTAATGCAATAAAATAAACTATATTAACAGATAAATTATTCATTTAAACAATTTTCTTTTAAATTAGATAATTTCGTTCTAATTATTTCAGCTTCCTCTTTTTTGTCGTTTTTTAATAGTATTTTCACCATATGTTCAAGTATCTCCTGATTATCGGATTCAGCATATTCTATGGCTTTTCGAATATAGTATTCAGCCTTGTCAAATAATTCAAGCTTATAAAGGATCCACGCATATGTATCCAAAAAAGTGCTGCTTTCCGGGTTTTGCAAAATAGTTTCATAACTTAATTCTTTAGCCCTTTCCAGGTTACTTCCTTCTAATGCCATGTAATAGCTGTAATTATTTTTCAATATCATATTTTCCGGATCCAGACTAATTAAAACTTCAAATTTCTCGAATGATTCAAGAATATTTCCGCATTTATAGGCTGATTCAGCAAGCAGTATATCTCTTTGTATTTCAATATCCGGTTCAGTAAAATTTTTTGTTGTTTCCCTGAGAATATTGTAGCTATTCTGATAATCTTTCAGATTAAAATAGGCCATTGCAACAAAAACTCTCAGATCATCCTTGTTGGGGAAAATTTTAAGTGCTTTTTTCCCAAGCTCAATTACTTCAATATACTCTTCGATTTGTATTCCATTATATAATGCCTGAGCCCAGATTATATAATTATCGTTTCTTAACTCAGTAATTCTTCTTATAACTTTGAAAGCTTCGGTAAGCTCGCTAATCTTGAAATAATAGTCATATACTACAATAAGAAACTCATAATTATCTTTTTCTTTTAAATAAAGGTATTCAATTATATCATGTATATATTTCCCGTCATTTTTGACCCTGTTTTCATCTGACAATAAGAACGAAAGTGTCTGAATTTTTTTATTTACTCCTATTTCTTCCGATTGAAATGTTTTTAATAAAAATTTATATGCTTCTTCTTTTTGTCCGATTTTCGCATATAATTCTGACAGGTTTGTGATGGCATAAATATTTTCCTCATCTTTGGTAAGCACAAATTCATATTTTTCTATCGCTTCATGATTTAACCCTCTTTCCATAAGATATTCAGCATACATTATATTAAAAGTGAGATTTTCAGGATCCTTTTCAAGTATGTTATTAAATGCCTTTGTTGTTTTATTATGATTTCCCAGAACTTTTAATATTTCAATTTTTCTGGCAGTGATCAGTTGGCTGTAACCATATTTTTTTTCTATTTCATTAATGATTTTAACCGATTTATTGTATTCACCGAGATCATAATGATTCTCTGCTATTCTGTATTTTAAAAGGATCTCTTCGGCAGGAAAATTTTTTAATGCTTTGTTTAAAATTTTAATTGCTTCCCTGAAGTTACTGTTTCTATTTAACAGATCTGTATAGGCAATAACATACCAATAGTTCGTCTTATCAAGTAAATATGCATTATGTAAACATTTTTCAGATTCCGCTTCAAGTCCTGAACCTGAATAAATTGTACCTAGTTCATACCAGGCAACAGCGCATTTAGGGTATGAGGCGACGCAGGTTTTATATAATCTCACTGCCTCCTCCATATTGCCCATCATCTTTAGCCGTGATGCCTCAATTAAAGCAAACTGCATCTCTCTTTCGAGATTTGGCTTTTCCTGCGAAAATACGTTAATACTTATGCACACTATGAGTATAAGAAAACTATGTTTCACTCTCTTTATTTTTTAGTTAAAATGTCTTTGAAATAATCTTGTCGCGTTCAGTGGATAACCTCCTCAACTATTATGGCTATTTAAAAATCATCCGATTTCTGTTTTTATAAATTAATTTAATTTTTACCTGTATGACCAAAGCCACCTTCTCCTCTTTGAGTAACATTTAAAACATTCACCTCAATAATATCAGCAGTTTCGTGTTTCGCAACAATCATCTGGCAAATTCTGTCCCCATTATTAATTTCAAAATTTTCCTGAGATAGATTAATTAAAATAACGCCAATTTCACCCCTGTAATCACTATCAATTGTTCCTGGCGTATTTAATACTGTTATTCCGTATTTCAAGGCAAGCCCGCTTCTTGGTCGTATCTGCGCCTCATATCCCGGAGGAATTTCAATATAAAGCCCTGTTGGTATTAAAACTCGCTGAAATGGTCTGATAATAACTTTTTCTTTAATGAACGCTCTCAGATCCATTCCTGCTGACTTTTTTGTACTGTATTCAGGTAAAGGATTATTTGATTTATTTACAAACTTTACTTCCATATTTTTGCAACATTAATTTTCTGTATTTTTAAAAAAAAGACAACATATAAAAACATAAAAATCAATCCGCTTATTATATTCAGTGCAGAATTTTCGAATTCAATTATACGATTCAAAAATAACAAAAGCAAAGGAACTACAATTAACAGGATCAACCTTCTGTAGTGATAAGGAATATAATAATTTCTGTTTCCATAATATAAACAAACGAGAATCATAATTAAATAGCTGAAAAAATGTCCCCATGCCGATGCATAATATCCATACACAGGTACAAAAATTATATTTATTGCAATGGTTATCAGGGCTCCGGCGAAAACAAACCATGCACCATATTTTGTCTGACCGGTGAGTTTATACCATATTGAAAGGTTATAAAATATTCCCATAAACAGATTAGCCATTAAAATAATAGGGACAATACCTATGCCTTCCCTAAAATCCTTACCTATAAATAAAACAAAATAATCAAGGAAAATCATCACCAGCAAAAATATACCCATACCAACAAAGACGAAATAAATCATTATTTCAGCATATATTTCTTTAGCATTCCTTATATCCTTTTGATTAAAGAAAAATGGTTCTGCGGCATATCTGAACATCTGCACAAACAATGTCATTAATACCGCCAGCTTATAATTGGCGCCATAAATACCTAATTGTGATAATGCATTTTCCCGGAGTATATGTTTTAAGAGAATCCTGTCGAGGGCTTCATTGATAGTTCCGGCAAGACCTGCGATCAATAATGGATAACTGTAATGAAGCATTTTCCTGGCGAGTCCTGCATCAATTTTCCCTTTTATAATAATAAAATCAGGAATTAAAAGTATAAGTTTTAGTCCGGATGCAATTAAGTTCGAAATAAAAACATATCCCACGCCTATATCCGGGTTATATACAGTATTAATAAAAGATACCTCACTACAGTTATTCGGGCAGTAGTAAAGAAAAAACCAGTTGAAAAAAATATTCATTACTACTTCCGCAATCCGGATAACAGCATATTTCAAGGCTTTATTCTGCAGGCGAAGTTTTGCAAAAGGAATAGCAGTGAACGCATCAATACATGCTATCACTGCTATCCATCTTATATATTCAGGATTTGAAGGATATTTCAGTAATTTTGCTATACCATTCTGGTTTAATAAAACCAGGGCAAGAAATAGTAAGGAGGTAGTTAAGAGAGTAATAACAGAAGTTTTATAAACATCATCCTTATTATGTTTTTTATCAGCAAATCTAAAGAACCCGGTTTCCATGCCATAGGTAAGGATTACAAGAAGAAAAACCATATAGGCATACAGTTCTGTAACAACGCCATATTGATTGCTACTGAAAATTCTTGTATAAAAAGGCGTGAGCAGGAGATAGTTCATTAATCTGGGAATTACTATTCCTAAGCCGTAAATGAAAGTCTGACCTGCAAGTTGTTTTAAATATCCCACAAAAATAAAATATTGTAAAAATAGTGTTTATTACGAACCTATTAATCCACTGGCTCCGACAATAGCAATTTTTGTATCAATATCAAATTGCGTTCAGTTTTACTTTTTTATTCTGAATAACTGCCCGCATAAGGTGTAAATATAATATCTTTGAAAGATTTTATGTTGAAATTGTAAAGTTCATACTTATAAATCATTAAACTCCAATGAAATCATTAGCATCGTTGTTTTTGTCAATTATACTATTTAATTCAATTCTGCCTGCACAGGATACAAATACAGCTGAGCGTACAAGAGCGATTATCAGTACAAACCTGGGGGACATAGGGATTTGTTTATATAATGAAACACCCCTTCATCGCGATAATTTCATTAAGCTCACAAATGAAGGTTTTTATGAAGAACTGTTGTTTCACAGGGTAATAAAGGATTTTCTTATACAGGGGGGAGATCCCCTAAGCCGGGGAGCTGATAAGGGAGTTTTACTGGGAAGGTCTGGTCCCGGGTATACCATACCTGCTGAAATAATTCCCGGCTTTTATCATAAAAAAGGAGCTATTGCAGCAGCAAGAACCTCAGATGAAAATAATCCATCAAGAGCTTCCTCCGGATCGCAGTTTTATATAATTGTTGGCAAAGTTCTCAGCAGAGGAGAACTTCAGTTTATGGAATTTAACAATATATGTATTCCATTAACTGAGGACATGATAAACGATTACACCACTGTCGGTGGCTCTCCTCACCTTGATGGAGCTTATACTGTATTTGGCGAAGTAACAAAAAACATTGAATTAGTGGAGAAAATAAGCCAGCTTCAAACAGACCCATATAACAGGCCGTTGACTGATATAACATTTACTGTAAAAATTCTGGATTAATTATATATTAAAAGTAACAATGATTCAAAAGATTAACGATTTACTCATTGAAGCAGAAAATATTAAAGCCGACACCTTTGAGGAATTAGAAAAAATCCGTATAAAATATACAGGTAAGAAAGGTATATTAAACGAATTATTCCTTGAATTCAGGAATGTTTCTCCCGAATTAAAGAAGGAAATCGGACAGTTGCTGAATACATTAAAAATAAGAATACAGGAAAAACTGGATGAAATCAATAAAAACTTTTCCGGCATTTCTGAATCCCTTGTTGATACAGACCTTACTTTACCGGCTGAACCTTTAACTCCCGGTTCACGCCATCCAATTTCCATTATAAGGCGTGAAATTCTTGATATTTTTGCACGTATAGGCTTTACAGTATCAGAAGGGCCTGAAATTGAGGATGACTGGCATGTGTTTTCAGCATTGAATTTTGCACCGAATCACCCGGCACGTGATATGCAGGATACCTTTTTTATTGAAAAAGATCCTGATATTCTTCTGCGTACTCACACTTCTTCTGTTCAGGTGCGGGTAATGGAAAAAAGCCGCCCTCCCATAAGAACCGTATCTCCAGGCCGCGTGTTCAGAAATGAAGCAATTTCTGCAAGAGCACACTGTATCTTTCATCAGGTTGAAGGTTTATATATTGATCATAATGTTTCATTTGCGGATTTAAAACAGTGTTTATTGTTTTTTGCCAGGGAGATGTTTGGTGAAGATACAAAAATACGCTTAAGGCCTTCTTATTTCCCCTTCACTGAGCCTTCGGCAGAGATGGATGTTTCCTGCAATCTATGCCATGGTAAAGGTTGCAATGTTTGTAAACATACCGGCTGGCTGGAAATATTGGGATGTGGAATGGTACATCCTAATGTGCTTGAATTCAGTGGTATTGACAGTTCTGAATATACGGGATTTGCATTTGGTATGGGCGTGGAGAGAATGGCAATGCTAAAGTACCAGGTAAGGGATTTAAGGTTATATTTCGAAAATGATATTCGTTTTTTACGTCAGTTCAGTGGCTGTATATAAAATTACCCGATAATTTTTATTTCATGCTCAATGGTCATTGAGTCTTTTAATGAAGCGCTGACGCCACAATATTTTTCCTGCGACAACTCAACTGCCTTTTGAATTTTATCGAGAGGCAGATCTTTTCCTTTAAAAAGGTAAAGGATTTTCATTCCGGTAAATTTTTTTGGATGTTCCTCTGCCATATCACCATCAACTATAACATTCAGGCTTTCAAATTCAACTCTCATTTTTTTGAGTATTGCTACCACATCCATTGCTGTACATCCTCCCAGGGCAACCAGCATTAAAAGTTTAGGACGGGGGCCAAGATTTTTTCCCCCATTTTCCATTGAAGCATCCAGGTATAATTTATGGCCATTAACCTCTGTCTCAAACGACATATTATTAAGCCACTGTATGTTAACAGACTCCTTCATATTATAATTATTTATTCATAGTACCTGTTTGTAAGCAGAAAAACAATAAACCCTGTGATAACAAAGAGTAATGATGTGATTAAACCGGTATTTCCTGTTATCCCATTAACAAAAGAAATAACAAGGATAATAATACCAATAAAAATGATTAACAGCCCTGAATATTTAATTAAATCTCTCATATTTTTATGTTATTAAGTTTCAAATATAATAAATATCAAAATAAAAGATTCTGATTATCTTTTATTTTCCCCAGGTGCTTATATGCAGCCGGTGTTGCTTCTCTTCCCCTGGGTGTTCTTTTAATATACCCTTCTTTGATCAGGAAGGGTTCATATACCTCTTCTATGGTACCTGCGTCTTCACTGACAGCTGTCGCTATAGTATTCAGTCCGACAGGTCCTCCTCCGAATTTATTAATCATTGTAAGTAAAATACGGTTATCCATTTCATCAAGTCCTGACTTATCAATATTCAGTGCTTCGAGGGCAAAGAGGGTTATCTTCATGTTTACTTCACCATTACCTTTCACCTGGGCAAAATCACGTACCCTGCGTAATAAAGCGTTAGCAATTCTTGGAGTCCCCCTGCTGCGGGATGCAATTTCTATTGCTGCATCATCATGTATTTTAACATTCAGGATTCCTGCAGAACGATGGACTATTTTTGTCAGTACCTCAAAATCATAATATTCCAGCAGAGCCTTGATGCCAAAACGAGCCCTGAGCGGGCTTGTCAGTAAGCCTGATCTTGTAGTAGCCCCAATAAGTGTAAACGGATTTAGTTTAAGCTGAACCGATCTTGCTCCGGGCCCTTTATCTATAAGGATATCAATTCTGTAATCCTCCATGGCTGAATAAAGATATTCCTCAACAACAGGAGATAATCTGTGTATTTCATCAATGAATAAAACATCCCCTGTTTCCAGGCTGGTAACTAACCCGGCAAGATCACCAGGTTTATCAAGCACCGGTCCTGAAGTTATTTTAATATTAACATCCAGTTCATTGGCTATAATATTCGCCAGTGTTGTTTTCCCCAGTCCCGGCGGACCATGAAGCAAAACGTGATCAAGGGCTTCACCCCTTTGTTTTGCTGCTTTCACAAATACTTTCAGATTCTCAACAATTCGTATCTGACCTGAAAAATCAGAAAAATTAAATGGCCGGAGTTGAACTTCCAGTTCTTTATCGGTTTCGGTGAATTCAGGATTTCCGATGCTAAATTCGCTTTTCATTATCTGATCCTTGTTACTGACGGTCTGGGGAGATTTATTCTTTCACCGTTTATTCGTATTTCCTGGTCTCTTTTGTAAGTGATCGTAATAAATAAATTCCCGTCTTCATTATATTTTTTCCAGTTTTTTTCCTTCAGGCCACGTTGATAATATCTTTCCTCCATCAGGGTACCATCAGGATAATAATATTTATGTTTACCCTCCGGTAAACCTTGCTTATAATCCCCTTCAAATTTAAGTGTTTCATCTTTATAGAAATGTTTCCATACTCCGCTTTCCAAACCTGTCTGGTAAACCCCTTCTTCCCTGTGATCACCCACATCGTAAAACCAGAAGCCTTCCTTTTCACCATTTATAAAATTCCCTTTTGCAATAATATTTCCTCCCATATCATATTCAACAGCTTCACCGTCTTCCCTGCCGTTAAAATAAGACTCTTCCCTCCAAATATTGCCGTTTTGATAATACCATCTCCAGATACCATCATAATTTCCTCTTAAAAAAGTCCCTTCCTGCTCTTTCTTTCCATCAGGATAGTAAAATACCCATTTCCCTGTCTGTAAATTATTAAAATAAACTCCCTCAGCCTTTAATCTGTTATCAGGATAAAAATCCTTCCATGGTCCTTCCCGGCTACCTGTTTCATCAATAACTCCTTCAGCTACTATTAATCCGTAATCATTAAATATTTGTGAATTAATTACTTTCCCTTCAGCATCATAAAAACGATGTATGCCTACCGGTATTTCACTTTTAAAGCCCCCGGAATACTTAATACTTCCATTTTCAAAATATTCATTTTTATAATCAATTTCCATGGAATTGTTTTCAACTTCCTGATCAATGGTTAAATTACCGTTTTCATACCTGAGATTGACATATATTTTTCCATACTCATCATATTCCCTGTAAATGCCTTCCAAAACATCATTTACATAATACATCTCCTTATATATTGAACCATTATCATAAAACACTTTCCAGGAACCCTGCTTCATTCCCTGTGCGTCTGTCCTGTTTATTCTTTCCCGACTTATTAAATAGTTATTATGATATTCCAGAAGTATTATCAATTTCCCATTCTCATCATATTCTCTTGCCAAGCCCTGTTTTTTACCATCCTGATAACTTACTTCCTCTTTAAGATTTCCATTGGAATGATAATAAAACGCTTTTCCCTGTTTTTTATCATTAACATATAATTCTTTTGCTGTTATTATTCCTTGCGGATGTTTATCATAGCTGTAAGTATAGGAATAACCGTTTTTCTTTCCGTATTTATAATCAATCTGTTCTGTTTTATCACCCTTTTGATCATAAAAACACCATGTGCTGTCAAGCTCAAAATTACTGCGCATACCCTCAGATTTTATAATCCCGCTTACATAATATGTTTTCCAGTACCCGTCAGGTTTTCCGTTTTTCATATACCCTTCACTGGAAATCTGACCATTAGGATAATAAAAGTAAGTGTATCCGTCTTTAATGTCATTTTGAGCAAAACACAATAAAATTACAAAATGGAATAAAATACCGGTATTTAAATATTTCCACTTCATCTACAAACCAAGTTTTTCAGATATTTCAAGCATTTTAATAATAGGCTTTTCTGCTTTTTTTCTTATTTTTTCATCCAAAGTTACTTCAGGAATTTCATATTTAAGGCATAAATATATTTTTTCTAAGGTAATATATTTCATAAATATGCAATCATTACATGCACAGGTTGAATCGTTAGGTGGTGCAGGAATAAATATTTTATCCGGATTTGCTTTTTTCATCTGGTGAATTATACCAGATTCAGTTGCAACGATATATTTACGTGCATCATCCCTGATCGTAAAATTAAGTAATGAAGAAGTAGATCCTATATGATCAGCTATGATCAGTATAGTCTGATCACATTCCGGATGAGCAATTATTTTTGCATCAGGATTTTCCTTTTTTATTTCAAGAATCCTTCCAAGTGAAAATTCTTCGTGCACATGACAAGCGCCAGGCCAAATAACCATATCTTCCCTTCCCGTGATCTTTTTAATATAATTACCCAGATTTTTATCCGGAGCAAAAATTATTTTTTCATTTTCCGGAATACTTTCAATTATTTGAACTGCATTTGATGATGTGCATACAATATCAGTTAAAGCCTTTATTTCAGCCGTTGTATTTACATACGAAACAACCGTATGATCAGGGTAATTATTTACAAATTCTTCAAATTTATCTGCAGGACATGAATCAGCCAGAGAACATCCTGCATTCAAATCGGGTAATAAAACCTTTTTTTGTGGTGATAATATCTTTGCAGTTTCAGCCATGAAATTGACTCCGGCAAAAACAATAATATCAGCATTTGTTTTTGCAGCTTGTTGAGATAATGCAAGACTGTCACCAACAAAATCAGCAATATCCTGAATATCTGCTTCCTGATAGTAATGTGCCAGAATTACCGCATTTTTTCTTTTTCTGAGATTATCAATCTCCTTTATCAAATCTAATGAACGGTCAACTTTAATATTCAGGTACCCTTTACTTAAATCTCTATTCTTATTAACAAGTTTCATATTCTATTTAATTATTAATATTAATATTTATATAACTTATTATAATAAATATAACGTGTGAATATTGTTATAAAAAACAATGTAAAGATTGAAATATTTACTTTTAAAAATATAAAAACACTATATTAACAAAAGAAATATTTTAGTTATGAGGAATTACAACTATTTTTAATATTATTAACAGTATGTTAGTATAACGGATGTTTAAAAATTAATTTGATTTAGATAGGTAATTTTTGTTTAAAAAATGTTAACGTATTGCTAAGAATTTTAAATAAATAAATATCAATTTTTAAAAAAATTTTATATCAGAAAACCTGAAACTTAATGTCAAGTAAAAAACAGAAGAAAAAATTAAACTTTTTACACATATTTTAAACACAAAATTAATAAATATAAATAAATACTTAAAGATATTAAATTATTTTATTACTTTGCACCCGTGAGTTTAAAAAACTCAAATAACTAGAAAATAAAGGAAAAAACAGACAAGATGAATAGAAAAATAGTTGCTCTGGCATCGGATCATGCGGGTTTTGAATTAAAGGAAACGATAATAAAATACCTTAAGGATAAAGGGTACAAGGTGAAGGATTTTGGTTCTTTTTCAGATGAACCTGTTGATTATGCTGATTTTGCTCATCCTCTGGCTCTGTTTGTTGAGAGTGATGAAAATGTTATCGGAATAAGTATTTGCGGGAGCGGGAATGGAATTAATATGACTGTTAACAAGCACCGGGGAATAAGATCGGCCTTATGCTGGAATGAAGAGATATCGCGATTAGCCAGGGAACATAACGATGCAAATATTTGTGCATTACCTGGAAGGTTTATGGATAAAGATACTGCATTAAAAATTATAGACATATTTTTAAACACAGAATTTTCAGGTGGCAGGCACCTGGAAAGGATAAACAAAATTCCGGTTAAATAAACATAATTAATATGTTATCAGGTACTTGTAAATATGCTTTAAGAGCTGTTATTTATTTAGCTGTAAATGACAGGCAAGGAGATAAAATTGGCATCAAAAAAATTTCCAGAGATTTGGAGATTCCTACTCCCTTTTTATCAAAAATCCTACAAACATTAGCGAGACATAAAATATTAACTTCAATAAAAGGCCCAAATGGAGGATTTGGAATTGGAAGACCTGTTGATGAGATCTATCTGATGGATATTGTTGAAATAATAGATGGTCTTGATTTTTTCAACCGGTGTGTCATTGGAGTAAAGAATTGTTCTGAATTAGATACTCCCTGTGCATTACATTCAAAATATTCAAAATTCAGGGAAGAATTAAAAAAATCATTTGAAAGCGAAACCATTGCAGATTTAATTGTGGACATTGAAAAAGGGAAGCAAAAAATCAATATCTGATAATTCTATATTTTATTTGAAGCATACATCCTGCAATTATACCCAGTGTATTTGCCACGAGGTCTAAAAATTCCGCACTTCGATAAAGAATAAAAAACAGTTGCAGTACTTCAATCATCAATCCGTAGAAAAAGTTGACGAAAAAAACCAGAAGGGCTGTTTTTTTTAGTGAAAAAGGATTGTTTTTCCTGATATCTGCAAAAAGAAACAGGGAAAGCACAAAAAAAACAATAAAATGGGCCAGCTTATCAATCATAGGAAAAGGGAAAACCGAAACCGGACTAATATTGTTACCCGGAATCATAGTAAGTATAAGTATAATTAGTGCAATAATTATTGATCTGTAATAACTCAGGATAAATCGTAACATGTTATTTTCAACCTTAAGGATGGGTTAATTATTGTAAGGTTCTTAACACTTTATCATAAATTCATGTGAAAATAATAAAATAACATGAGTTCGATATAATATTTACTATTATTCCATTTTAATCAGGATTATTTATTATTGTATTATGGCGGGTTTATATGTTCATATTCCTTTTTGCAGAAAAGCCTGTAGGTATTGTGATTTCCATTTTTCCGTATCCTTGGGTTATAAGCCGTATGTTCTGGATGCAATTGGTACAGAGTTACTTAAAAGACTTGATGAATCGGAAAATCATCTGTTTTCTACTATCTATGTTGGAGGCGGCACACCCTCCGTTTTGGATTGCATAGAAACTGAGAGCTTATTAAGCCTGATACACAGGGGAAACATCACCGATAATGCTGAGATTAGTTTTGAGGCAAATCCTGATGATCTGACAAGAGATTACGTAAACAGCTTACTTTCTTTGGGAATAAACCGTTTAAGTATAGGCATTCAGTCGTTTAATGCGGGTGATCTGAAATTACTCAGAAGAAGTCATTCTGTTCAGCAATGTTACGAAGCAATTGAAACTGCTCTGAAATGTGGTTTTACCAATATAAATGTGGATTTAATGTATGGAATTCCCGGGATGAGTATCCGGCAGTTTGAAAAAAATCTGATGGCGGTCACCGGTTATAACATAGGACATATTTCAGCATATCATCTTACCTATGAACCAGGGACAGTACTGGATCACTGGAGAAAGAAAACAAGGATAATACCTCTGAGTGAAGATAAAAGTTACGATCAGTTTTTATTATTAAGATCTTTTCTTTCAGAAAGAGGATATGATCATTATGAGATTTCAAATTTTGCAAAACCCGGTATGATATCAGTTCATAATTCCAATTACTGGAGGCAGGTTGAATATATTGGAATCGGACCATCGGCACATTCATATACCGGACATTCAAGGAGATGGAATATCTCTTCCAATAAAAAATATGTTGAAAATATCAGGAAAGGACTACCCTGTTTTGAAGAAGAAAAATTATCGGCAGATGATATTTACAATGAATATCTTATGACTTCCTTACGCACCAGTTGGGGAATAAAAGCTGATGATATAAAAGAGAAGTTTGGAGAAGAAAAAGTGGAATATCTGTTACAAAAAACAGATAAATATTTGAATACTGATTTAATGGAAAATATCGACGGAGTATACAGGTTAACCGGTAGGGGTTTATTTTTATCAGATCACATTATTTCCGATTTATTTATTTAGAGGATGCATATTAAAAAAAGCGTCCTTCCTTCAATGAGAATTCGGTATTTCCTATCAGTTTACCCTCACAATAGAGTTCAACCACATAATTGCCTGAGATAAGATCTCCGTTATTATCCCAGAATATGGAAACCGGAAGGTCATTGTTTTCATATATTACTTCCCTTTTTGCCGAATAGGATATTTCCTGGTTTCCGGATGTAAATATTCCGGCTTCGTGGGAACCAAGTACCAGTCCGTCAGGCCGCAATAACCGAAGAAAAATCATTTTTGGTCCCGGATCTGCAACGGTATTTTTACGCAGGGTAAGATCGGTACGGAGTAAAGTTATTCTGTCTATTTTATTATCTTCCTTTCCTCTCTTATTTAGCGGAACAGTAACGATACCTGCAGCAATGAGTGTTTTAGCTTCATCGGTAATAGTTGTAAGGATCTCTTTTTCTTTCTCAAGCTGTCGTGTTCTGGATTCCAGTCTGGTTCCAATACTTTTAAGTTCTACATTTTCAGCCATCAGCTGAAGATTTTTGGTATTGAGCGAATCAATCTGGACTATATAACTTCTGAGAACTTCCCGGATACTGTTAAGCTCTTTTTCGTATCTTCTTATCTTTTCAACATCACTCATTCTTAGTTCGAGCAATTTCTGAATTTTTTCCTGCTGGACTGAAAGTTGCGTGTTTAGGGTATCATTATCTGATTTAAGGGAATCATATTGCAGGATAATATTTTTAAGTTCAAATTCCAGGGAATCTTTTTTCGAAGTTATCATTGCGGAATATTCTTCCAGTTGGGAGATAACAGCGTTACTTTTTTTGCGCTGGTCGATAAACAATACCAGTAACACTATCAATATTACGGAGAGGAGGATAAGTATACCGATTAAAGTCGGGAAAGTTATTTTTTTATTTTCCATTGTAAAAAATTTCTACAAAAGTATATAAAATTTGTCATTTATTTCAGCAGGTCGAGTCCTTCCACTGCGGATGAACCGCTTGGGGTATGCATCAGCGCCTTATAGAAAAGAACTTTAGCTTCTCTGGTTTTATTGAGTTTTAATTTTGTCCATGCCAGCATAGTAAGGGCATCATAATCAAAGGGAAAGAGGTTGACCACTTTTTCAAAATATTTTTCAGCGGTGGAAAAATCGTTTTTTCCGTAATAAATTAGTCCGAGCCGGTGTATAACAATGGAATAATTAGGAGTGATCTCCAGGATTTTTTCATAATGCCGGATAACCTGTGACCAGTTACCCATGGCGGAAGCGGGTAATACTATCCCCAGCCTGGCTTCAACCGAGAGAGGCATAAGATCAACGGCTTTATTATAGTAAGCAAGAGATTCGGTAAATCTTCCGGAGAGATAGCACAGATAACCCAACCTGAGGTTGATTTCATACGAATCTTCTTTGTAAACAGCACGGAGGTTTTCAATGGCTTTATGATAATCACCTGAAGCTTCGTTCAGGTAGCTTTGCTGGAAAGCGCTGATAAGGACATCGTAATTTTGTGCTCTGAGTGTTACAGTAAATATCGTCAGAAGAGCTGCGAGGGTTAAGAATAATTTTTTCATATTTAATGTTTTGTTTTACCTGAATGACAGTTTGTTCTGTAATATCGGAAGAACCTCCAAATAATTGATAATTTTATATATTCAGTTTTATTGAAAAAAGAGATAAAAAACCATTAAAATCCATAGTATTACTATCAAAATTCACACCATTATCCGGAATGAATGTTGACGAAAATGAATAATATGATAAATACACATTTAATGTTACTTTATTAAGAGGAAAAATAAGGGAAACATCAAATCTGCCGGTTACAGGCTCATTGTTATTATAGATCAGAGATCCTTCATTGAGGGCCGCATTTTTCAATGTGCCTGCATAGCCTGTTGCTTCCACCCACAGGTGATTGAAGATCTTTATACCCACAGACTGGCGATATAGCAAATTTGTTTCTTTGGGAATACCATCTTTTGTTTCCTGTATATGATTAATAAATGAAGTAAGGTAAAGGTTAAGGTTACCAAAGGGAAAATAAACGAAGGTAAAATTTTTCTGAAACTGATCGGCATCATTCAGGTTGGCAAAAGTTAACCCCAGGCCGGTTTTAAAGAAACTAAAAGATTTAAAAAGAGAAATATCACCGGCAAAGTAATTTTTATTCAACCCTCTCATCACATAGCGGGTTGAATTGAATTTATCGTATATATAAAATGCCGGAATCCGGTAATTAATGTAATGGAATGAACCAAGGATGGAAAATTTTTTTATAGGTATGATTTTGGCTGACAGATAATACTGGTATTGTGTGGATCTGTTTTTCAGGGATTCATAAATCTCTCCGGTATAGCTGTTAAGATAATACTGATTTTTACTGATCACAGTTAAGCCATGAGAAAGGAAAAAGCTGGATGCCACATCATGTTTGAGCATGGCTGAGGTTAAGAAAAAATCTTTGGTAACAGTCTGGTATCCATCTGTACCTGTAATACCTGAAAAATTGACATCATTTTCAGGTGTTTTGTTCATGTTACTGAATAATGCAGAAGCGGCCATTACTTCTGAAACAGGCTTTAATTCCAGGTCCGGAATTTCGGGTAATTTAAATACGGATTTTGATAAATTATATAAACGTTTTGCATCATCCTTTTTGCCGGAATATAAATATGAGTAGCAGAGATATTCTTTTGAGGCTGCATCGAGGTGGTTAAAGTAAATGGATTTGTTAAAATGTTTCTCAGCTTTCAGAAAATTATTTCTTTTAAAAGCAGCTATTCCTGCTCTCATCCTCAGGTAATAGTAATCAATGTCATATTTGAACGCAATCCGGGCTGTGCGGCTCAATTCCTTCCAGTTTTCTTCCAGATAAAGGTTATAGGTCAATGAATCGATATACTTATAATTATCATACTGTTGTGCTTTTACGGGCAACATAAATAGAAGTAGTATCAAGCTTACTGATATATCAGGAAATTTCAGCATTTAGCAAAAGCTTTTTGTTTTGTATTGTAAATGATTTGATGTTATTATCTGTGATATTTATTGCTGCCAGTGTTTCAATGATTTTTTGGTTAAATATTGTCTGAGAAACTGAAGTGGTGAGTTTATAATTACTTTGGAAAGAGTTAATTTGTTGCTCCTGGTATTTCAATGAATAATTTGTTTTAAGAAAGATTAAGAAAGGAGAGAAAAAATCCTGCAGCCAGAGTAATGGTCCTGAAAATGTAATATCAGGGGGTATTTCATCAACTATTTCCATTTCCCTGTAATGAGTGAGAAGAACATTAAAAGCGGCAAGGTAGAAATAGTAAAGGACGGAGTTTTTCTTTCCCCTGAAGTGTGTAAAATATATCTGGGTTCCGTTGTTATAAAACCATGCAGAGGAATTGTCACTATGGTTAAGGATAGAGGAATTATTAAAAGCATCAGTAACAATTTCCCATTTCTGGTTAAATTTCGTTTTATTTAATGTTCCGGAAACGTTAAATTGTTTACCGGGGATAAATTTCCAGGCATTTACAAGTGCGGGAGCCAGCTCCACGGAGGAAATAACCTGATTTACGAGGGGAGAGGAATAAGACTGCAATAATTCATGGTTTTTCTGATGAAGGATATAATAACTTAAAGGGTAGAATAATGTTTTTGAGCCAATATATGGTGTTGACTGGAACTGCATATGCAGGTGAGGCCAGGGCGATCTGCCTGAATTACCTGCCTCACCGATTTTTTGTCCCTGTCGCACAGTTTCACCTTGTTTCACGGATATTGAATCGGATTTCAGGTGGCTCAGGCTGCTGAATAAATAATCATTGTGCTTTATAACAACGGTATTTCCCCAGTTATGCACCAGATTATATTCTCCTATGACATTATCGGGAATATTGCTGGTAATTTCTGCTACAGTACCGTTTGCAGGAGCGAGAACTGATTTTCCGAAACAGTAATAGTCTTCCGGGAAAAGGCCTTTATTACGGAACTGATTTCCTTTTTCGTCGGTAATAACGAAATCCCATGCATGTTTCCAGTCTTCCCTGTGGGTTACATCCCCATTATGTCCTTGTGAAACAGTCCATTTTCCATGGAATGGGGGTTTAAACTGAACAAGAAAACGTTGGTGAGCTTTTTTCTTTTGATTAAGGAAAGAATACAGGTTTTTTTCCGGACTGTTATATTGAAAGAAAATATCAGCAAGTTTTTCGGAGGGAGAGGTTCTGAATTTCAATGTATAAAGAAAGAGAAGGACGACAATATTGAAAGGAAGGGAATATACCGAAAGTTTGAATATTGAAAATAAACCGGCAAGGCTTACGGTAATAAGTATTACCAGGGGGATAAGGAGAAGGGTCCACAACCATGATCTGGGTGAGGGGATCAGGAAAAAGCCTCCGATAGCAATGGCAGTCAATATAAAGTTAAATCCGATATATGTATAGCTTAATTCTGCTATATTACCCCCGAGAGCCTGGTAAAAGTAAAAAGCAGTAAGAAAGCCACCGATAGAAAGTAAAAAAGCAATCCGGGAAAATATGAGCAATCCGGCAGCTATAAATATACCGGCAATTACAGTATATTGAAAAAATATAGCTGCCAGTGAGATAAAATAAGTTTTTACAGGTAAGGAGAAATTAATATTGATAAATGTATCATAGAGATTAATAAGTTTGGTACCTCCTATGTTGTAAAGCGTATTAAGGGTAAAAATACCTCTTTCGCTTATACCGAGGGAGGGAAAATAATTTGAGGCGATAAGGACTATCCAGAGGCTAAAGATGAAAGGCAGGCTAAGATATGGTAGGTAGTACTTCTGCAAAATGCCTTTAAACAGGTTAACCAGCATCAGGGTAAGGAAGGATGATATAATGATGATAAAAATCAACTGCCAGGAGAGAGCAAAATAGTTCCCAAGGCCCAGGCCTACAAGCAGGCTGTTAAATCCATATAATCCTTTTATTGTTTCAGTTTCATGCAGACTAAGAATATGGGAAAAGAAAATTATTGAGATCACAGCAATAATTCCCGCCAGTCCGGCCTGGTAATCAATAAAGCTTACAAAAATCAAAATAGCTGCAAACAAAGTATTATCCGAAAAGAATATTTGTGAGTAGCTGTTAAGAATGCTTTTTACTATTGATTTTAAGGACATAAAATATTGCTGATAAGTTAATTTTTAAATTATACCAGGTGCGGGGGTGTTTTTTCCTGTTTATTAAAAATGGAGAGGGTTTCTTTCTCCCTGATTATATGTGTTTTCCCTGATTCATCAATTAAAACAACATTGGGTCTGAGAGTTATAAACTGCATCCATTGAGTCAGGTTGTAAGCACCAATTCTTTTAATAACAAAATGATCGCCTTTTTTTAATACGGGGAATATTACAGCCTCCCGGATAACGTCAATGTTCATGCACAGTGGGCCGTAGATAGTGCATTCTTCGGTTTGATCAGAAACCGGCTGTGCAGGGAGAATCTCATGCTGGTACCAGAAAGAGGTAAAAAGGAGATTAATGCCTACGTCAACAATAGTGGCCCTTCTTCCGTCTGCGAGTCTCTTATTTGCAATTACAGTACCGAGGATATAGCCTGCATCATCGATAAGGGCTCTTCCGGTTTCGAGTAATAATAAAGGCAGGTTTTCTTTTTTGATCCTGGATGACATTATCGAAGAAATAATTGCATCAGCATAATCTTCGAACTCCGGAACTGTATCATAACCGGGAAGGTAAGCCCCCTTCAGCGTATTTCTTGAAGCAAATCCTCCTCCCATGTCAATATATGAGATCACATGATTATATTTTTCAAAAATCCCTGCCGCCAGATCCGACATTTTTGCAGCAGCAATTTTATACGCCTGTGTTGACAACATATATGTTCCGATGTGAGTATGCAGCCCTGTTAATTCGAGATGCCCGTTAATCATTATCCGGTTTAGAGCATCCCATGCATCTCCGTTTTCATAATTAAATCCAAAACGATCCCAAAGGGGATAAATTCCTGTATCCATATTAACCCTTATGGCTACTTTCGCTACCAGCTTTTTGTTTTCTGCCATTTTTATTATGGAATACATTTCATCAAAATGATCAATATGTATCATTGAATTATTTTCGATAGCCTTAAGCAGGTCAGCATCTGTTTTATCGGGTCCGTTGAATATAATATGGTCTCCTTTCACCCCATTCGCAATAGCTTTGTCATATTCAAAGCCGGACACCACTTCAGCCCAGGCGCCTTCCTGATGAAATATTTTGCAAACGGCGTTAAGGTAATTCGTTTTATATGACCAGGCGAAATTAATTTTCGGGTAACGGCTTTCAAATGCCTGCCATGCTTTTTTATATGTTTTCCGGATAGTTCTTTCTGAGACAACGTATAAAGGAGATCCATATTCACTGATCAGGTCTTTTACAGGCATCCCGTCTATTTCGGTGACGGTGTCAATACCGGTTTTCATTCCGAATTTTCCGGGCATACCGGAAGCAATTCTTTTAACAACAGGTCTTTCAAAAGGAATTTTTGTCATGACAAAATATATTAAAGTTCATTATTCGTTGACAAGAGTTCAAATTTTCTGATATCACATATCATATCATATGAATATCTTACAAACATAACACCGGTGATATAACCGGCAAATGGTTTTTGTTCCATTCCCATGGCGAGTTTCACAAGTGCTTCGGGCAGATTTTGACCTGCTCCTACGGCAAGGTAAACCCAGGCAGGGATCCGGGGATTGATTTCAATAATGTAATATTTATTGTCATTGGTTTTAATAAGTTCGAGTTCCATTCCCCCTCTCCATTTCGTTTCCCTGATAATATGCTTTGTGAGGGCGAGCATTTTTGGATCATCGATAGTGATCCCTCCCCATGCTTTCCCCTTGTCTGTGATATATTGTTTTCGCATCGGAACAGCACTGATGGTCTCTCCTTTTCCATCGCCCAGGGCAACAACATTTACTTCCGTTCCCTTTATGAATTCCTGTACGATTATTGGTAATCCCCATTTAGCCGATATTTTATTGAAATATATTTTAACCTGCTCCTCATTAAAAGCTACCCAGGCATCATAAAATTTACCTTTAACCATTACCGGCCAGGTAAAATCCTTTTCGATTTTTCTAATATCTTCGTATGTAGTTACAGCTTTGCTTTTTGGAACATCTACATTATATTTTTTCCCGTAATCCGGGAGGTTGGATTTATGTCTCTCCTCAAACTGTTCCAGGGTGGGAAGGAATGTTTTTATTCCCATTTCCTTCATTTTCTCCGATGATTTCATAAAAGTGAACAGTTCTGCATCGAAATTCGGAATGATCAGATCAAGTTTTTCCCTGGAATGGATATATTCAATTCTCTGCATAAATGCATCGGTGCCTTCCGACGGATAGGGTAACAGGTATGTTTTATGTACATGATTTTCCATGTAAATCCCCGGTTCAAGATTCTCGTATGCCATCCCGACAATGCGGGGATTAAACAGGGTTGATTCCAGGATACTTCTGATAACAGGAATACCCGGTCCCGGATTATCAGTGTTATTCAGACCTGTTACACCGATAGTAATATTTATTTTATTCTCCATCATTTTCAAGTAGTTGATACTGTTTTAACATGGCTACAAAATCGTAAAAGAACCGTTCAAAAGAAGATTGATCTATATCATACTTATTGATAATTATTTCCGATATTTCTTTAAAATCCCGGTTTTCTTTCAGATAGTGAAATATTTCCAGTCCTGTCGGATTGAAAGAATATGATTCTCCGGTTGCTCCGTCAAAGACAAAACCGGAATCACTGATGGCAATATTTGATCGGATTCTCATATTACAAAAATTTACAATTATCGATGTTACAAAAATTTATAATTCAGAATAAATATTAGTATATTATTTTGTAGAAAATGTATAAAATTTTAATGGGGGAAAATAGATTTAAATTGTATTATATAATGTCAATAGATTTTCGGGAAGAGCGGTCAGACTTTTTATATTCTGAAAGAGTATATCCGGTGATCTGCTTAAACTGTGCAGACATATGATGGACGGAACTGTAATCCATGATGTAGGAGATCTCACTGAGGGATAATTCCCCTGAATCGATCAATTCTTTTATTCGTTCAGTTTTTTGCAGAATAATATACTTCTCAAGAGTATAAGGCTCATTTTGTGAGAAGATTTTCGACAGATACTGATAGTTCATGCCAAGTTTATCAACCAGGTAATCTGATTTCCGGATTATAGAATTGATATTATTAAGCTCATGTACCAGTTCAATGACAGCATGTTTAATTTTTTCAACAATGATCTGGTCGCGGTTTTTAATGATCTCGAAACCAAGAGCGGAAAATAAATTTATTATGAAGGATTTTGTTACTTCTTGGGGATTATAATGGATGGTTATCTCGCCAAGCTTAATATCAACAACATTAATTTTTGCTGCATTCAGTTTTTCCCTTAATAGTATCTTGCAGCAATTACAGACCATATTTTTAAGAAAGTATGTTTCCGTTATTGTCTCCATCTTATTTTATATCATTAAGCGTAATGATATTATTAAGTAAAGCATACACTACCAGCCCTGAGATAGTTTTGATACCCAGTTTATTGGTAATATTTTTGCGGTGTGTGATCACCGTATGAGCGGAAAGGAACAGGTTATCAGCTATTTCTTTATTGGTCATTCCCCGTGCAACCAACTTCAGGATGGTTATCTCTCTTTTACTCAGTTCATTCTGTACAATGAGGGGTTCTTTAAAATGCGACTCATTGATAAGACGTTCAATTTTATTAAATATTGTTTTTTTATCATCGTCTAAATAAATCTTTTCTTTGAATGTATTGATGATTTTTTCATCCCGGATATCAGATGAGACAATAGCGATTCCTTTTTCAATGATATTAAATGGAATAAACTCGTTTCCTGATGCCTCAGATTCTTTAAAAAGGTTGATATTTAACACAATAAAATCAGGATTATGTTTATTAATTTCTGAAGTAAAATTATACAGGTTGTCGAGTTCACTTACAACACTCGCTTTCTCAATTCTGTTAATAATTGAAACGATACCTTTTCTTATCAGGTATGATTTTTCTATTACTATGAATTTAACCCGTTGCATAGGTTATTTCTGAAAATTAGCAATCAGAATCTTCTCCATCAGGGCAACTTTTGGTATCATGACCTTATCCTCCAATGATGCATGCATATTCAGGTCTTTCTCAAGCAGGAACAGTTCCAGGAGTATTTTATTATAGAGGGAAGGATGCGAGCAGGGAGGCAGGTATTTAATGATAATGTACTTCAGGTCGTTTAATTTTTCTTCAATATTATCATGTTCAGATGCGAAGTCGTTAATAGAATATTCATTTATCTGCCGGAGAAGATCTTCCGGAAGCTTTTTTTTCATAAATGCATCTTCTATGGCAAGAACATAAGGTTGAACTTTTTGTTCTTCCCTGTTAATATGGTTCAGGAATTCAGTTTTATATTCATCAAAAAAATTCTTCACCAGCACTCGTTTTTCAGTATCGCCTCCGGCACAGTAAACCATTTCATTTATCATTACTTCAATTTCCGGAAATTTATCTTCCAGGTAATATTTGTGCGTTTTCTGGAGATAATCAACAACAAGGCTTACCGGAAAAGACAAAAATTCTTTCTGAGGTATGTAGTCCTCATCAATGAAAGAATTCGTGATTTCAAGAAAGAATTCAAGGTTGATATTATAATCAGCGCAGACAGCGGCTACGGTTTTTTCCCCAAAACCCAGGAGAATTCCGAACCTGGTGATTACCGGAAGAAGCTGATAGTTATGGAAAATAACTTCAGACATCTTCATTTCGGGCGTTATGTTCATACTATTTGATACTAATTATTTTATAACTTCAGGAATATCAGAAATAAAATTACAATAAAGGTAGAATTATTTTACTTTAATTTAAAAACCCACCGGTTTTAACGGTGGTAATGTATGTTTAGCCCAGTCTTATTTCTTTAGTATTAAATAGTTAGCGTCTTTGGGGCCGTCTCAAAAGTGTTTTTAACCACAAAGGACTCAAAGTACGCACGAAGGACACAAAGTATATATCTCTGATTTGCAATTCTTTGTGTCCTTTGTGTTATCCTTGGTGTCCTTTGTGGTTAAACATATTATGACTTATGAGACAGCCCCGGATATGGTTAAATAAATTAAAATCGAATTAATGTTTATTAATTGTATTTTCCCCTCTTTTGAGGGTTGTATTCTTAAAGCCGCCTCCTCCGGGGGTGGCGGGTTACTTTCTTCCTCTAATACAGACATACCTGTTAAAACATTGTTAATGTCAAGGATACTTATGTTTATATTTTTGAGTATCAAAAAAACAGATGTATTTTTGTATGAAGTAAAATTCAGGCACTACGGTGCTCAACAAGGAAATGAAAAAAGGTATAAATATATTGCCCCTGTTGCTTATTCCGGTGTTGTTGATATCCCTGTCCGGATTTAAGTTGCATTTTCATTACTGCAGCCTCCAGAATAAAATGTTTACTCACTTTCATATTGATAGTGAAGATGACATGAACTATCAGTATTGTCCGGAACTAGAGTCAAAAAATTCCTGCTGCAGCACAGATGAGTGTAATAATGAGTTTAATAAAATTTCCAAACACTCCTGTTGCCTGGATATTATTTCGCAGATTGTAACAGACGATGATTATACTCCCAATAATGAACGCTTTTCAATATCCCCTCCAGAATCACCATTTAAGAATACCTTTTTCAGATTCGCTGACCTAAGGTATTCCGGTTTACATACCTTCACTGATGATCCATTATCTCCGGATCTGCTTTTCAGTATTGTATTACGCTGTTGAATGTTAAAGTGACATGTGACGGGTGACAAGTGACGGATTCAAGGTTTAGGGTAACAGATTGTTTTTTTGCAAGAGTTTGTGCAAGCTGAAATCTGAAATCAATCCTATTCCCCCGTCACATGTCACATGTCACATGTCACTCGTCACTCGTCACTTGTCACTTGTCACTTGTCACTTAATTATAAATTAGTCATGAAGAAAATCTTAATATATATACTATCAATTTTATGTCTTCCCGGTTTTTCCCAGCATGAGGATCATGATTTCCGTGGAAGGGTTTTTGAAGCCGATTCATCTGGAAACCTGACAGGCCTTGAGTATGCAAATGTATACTGGCTTGGTGGACATACCGGTGTTATTACCAATGCAGAAGGAGAATTCAGCATCCATATACCCCATGATGATGAAACTATAAGAAAGCTTATAATCAGTTATATAGGATATAAACCGGATACTATAACGGTAACCGGTAATACTAAATATGTGGAAATTATTATGGATGCATCCCGGTCATTTGAAGAAGTGGAAATAAGGAAACGGAGGGGTACAACAATTAATTCCAGGATAAATTTAATGCCTTCGCAAATAATAACTGAAGCCGGATTGCAGAAGCTTGCCTGTTGTAATATCGGCGAGTCTTTTGAGAGTAATGCGACCATTGACGTGGGTTATTCAGATGCGGTTTCCGGGGCAAAGAAAATACGGATGCTGGGTCTTGACGGGATTTACAGCCAGATGTTGTTTGAGAATATCCCTTTTTTACGAGGTATGGAGGCAGGGTATGGACTGAGTCACATACCGGGGCCTTTTATGGAATCCATACAGGTTAGCAAGGGAACATCATCTGTGATAAATGGATATGAGTCCACTACAGGGCAGATAAATGTTGAATACAAAAAACCTGACCAGAGTGATTTATTCTTCCTGAATCTATTTGCCAATACAGAAGGCAGGTATGAAGGGAATCTGACGTCGGCAGTCAGGTTAAATGACAAATGGAGCACCATGGTATTTTTTCATGGTTCTATGAATAATAAAATGTTAGATCATAATAATGATGGCTTTTATGATATGCCTCTGACCAGACTGGGGAATTTTATGAACAGGTGGGAATATAAATTCGGGGAGGGAGCTCATTTACAATTTGGTTTCGAATTGCTTGATGAAAGCCGCATTGGCGGTGAGCTTGATTTCAGGGGAAGGAATGATATAAATGGCGGAATATACGGAATAGATATTTCACTTCAGAAATTCAGGGCTTTTTCAAAAATTGGATATCACATTAAAGGAAAACCATTTAATAGTATTGGATGGATTAATACGTTTACCAGTTACAGCCAGAATTCGCTTTTCGGGATACGAGAGCATAATGGGCGCCAGGACAGTTATTTTTCCAATCTGATATACCAGACTATACTGGGGAATACGAATCATCAGCTCAGCAGCGGCCTTACCTTCCATTATGATGATTACAGCGAATATTTTATTGACCGTGATTATGACAGGAAAGAGATGGTGTTAGGGATATTTTCCCAATATACCTTAACGGAACCTGAGAAATATGTTTTTATGGCAGGGATGCGCGTGGATTACAATTCACTATATGGCCTTCTGATCACACCAAGAGTTCATATAAAATATGACATTACTGATCATTATACGCTACGGGCAACTACAGGCAAAGCATACAGGTCGGCTAATGTGTTTACGGAGAACCTGAGCCTGCTGGCCAGTTCGAGAGCGTTTATTATTGAGGATGAATTTGAAATGGAAAGTGCGTGGAATGGAGGGCTGAGTTTAGTAAGACATTTTCATTTTTCAGGTCAGAGGGAAGGCTCATTTACCCTCGATGCATTCAGGACATCATTTCAGAATCAGGTGGTTGTTGATATTGATCATGATGTTTCTGAAGTAAGCATTTATAATCTTAGCGGTAAGTCGTATTCCAATGCAATACAGGCGGAGTTTTCCGGTGAAGTTGCGAACGGGTTGGAGCTTACCTTAGCCTACAGGTTCAATGATGTTAAGGTTGAACAAACCGGCGGGTTAATTCAAAAACCATTTGTCGTAAGAAATAAAGGCTTGTTTACCACTACATACACCCTGCCTTCGGAAAACTGGACAATTGATCTTACCGTTCAGTATAACGGAAGTGCAAGAATACCGGATACATCCGGTAATCCTGAAGATTACAGGATGGAATCAAGGTCGCCGGACTATTTTATTGTTCATTCCCAGTTAACACGCAGGTTCAGATGGCTTGATCTGTATGCGGGTGTGGAGAATCTTACCGGTTACAGGCAGAAGCATGCAATAATCGGTGCTGATGATCCTTTTGGCGACCATTTTGATGCCACTTTAATATGGGGTCCGTTAACGGGAAGGATGGTGTATGGGGGGATAAGGGTGAATGTGTTTTAATAAGGGATCACGGGATCACGCTATCACGGGATCGAGGGATCAAATGAAAATTTGTTTACATATTAGTATTATTCAAAACCTAAGAAATTCCAATTTTAGCAGAAAGTTCATAAAAATACCAGCAATCTCCCACTTGATCCCGTGATAGCGTGATCCCGTGATCCCTATTTCTTCTTCCCCTGATTCGCCACCGCCTGCATAGCTTTTTTCACTGCTTCTTCGTCTCCGAGGTAGTAGTGTTTAAGAGGCTTAAGGTTTTCATCCAGTTCATATACCAGCGGCATACCAGTAGGTATATTAAGAGCAAGGATTTCATCATCGCTCATATTGTCGAGGTATTTCACCAGTGCGCGAAGACTGTTGCCGTGTGCAACAATGATTACTTTCTTTCCTGTTTTGATAGTCGGGGCGATAGTATCGTGCCAGAAGGGGAGGAATCGATCAACGGTATCTTTGAGACATTCGGTAAGAGGAATGTCTTTTTCATCCATATCGTTATACCGGGGCTCGTTACCCGGATACCTGGGGTCTGATTTTTCGAGGGCAGGAGGGGGTATATCGTAGCTGCGTCTCCATATAAGTACTTTTTCTTCACCATGAAGCTCGGCAGTTTCTGCCTTGTTGAGTCCCTGCAGAGCGCCATAATGTCTTTCATTCAATCTCCAGTTTTTTACAAAAGGGATCCAGAGAAGGTCCATTTCGTCCAGAGATATCCAGAGTGTTTTTAAAGCACGTTTCAGAACGGAAGTGAATGCAATGTTAAAAGTAAAACCATTTTCTTTCAGGACTTTGCCGGAATTTTGGGCTTCGAGTATTCCTTTTTCTGTAAGGTCAACATCTGTCCATCCTGTGAAACGGTTTTCGAGGTTCCACTGACTTTCACCATGGCGTAAGAGAACTACTTTGTACATGTTATAAACAATTTTATTATAAATAAATAACGTATTAATTATTTTCCTTTGTGTTCCATTGTGTGTACTTTAGTGTTCCTTTGTGGTTAAATATTTTCCCCGAAAGAAACAAAGGATTTCACAAATAAAATGAATTATATTTCTGTTCTGTCAATGTGAACAGGGACAACAAATATAGTAATTATTTTACTTTACTTTGCCATGGTATACATATCCCAGATCCTTAATGGTATTTTCAACAACGGCAAGGTTTATGGCCTCACCGGAAAGGTTAACCGTCCCCTTGCTGATATCAGCTTCAACAGAAGTAACACCCTGAATCTGTCCAAGATTTTTCTCAACTGTCATTTTACAATGGGAACAAGTCATTCCATTTACTTTTATAGTTATTTCAGGCATATCTTCATTTTTAATATTTTTATCTTTAACAAAAGGAATTACATATTTTCTTATCAGTCCGTTTATTAACAAACCCGTAAGAATGATAGCTGATGACAGCTGAAGCCAGTATGGGAGTATGTTATGTTGATGTTCACCATGGTGAGCGTGACTCATCGTGTTCAGAAAAAAATCCCTTGGGATCAGCTCATTGATGAGTATACCAAAGAACAGCGCTCCGGTTATAATAGAAAACATGTATGTAAGTAATGTTTTGCGTCCCATAGTATTGCCGATCACCGAGATTGTTGCCGCATTGGTAGCAGGTCCGGCCATAAGGAATACAATTGCAGCTCCGGGAGAGAGGCCTTTCATGATAAGAACGGCGGCAATGGGGACGGAACCTGTTGCGCAAACATACAGTGGAACAGATGCAACAAGAACAACCAGCATGCTGATAAAATCATTGTTCATGTACCGGCTGAAAAAATCATCGGGTATAAATACTGCCATAAGGGTGGCAATTAACAGGCCTATCACCAGCCATTTAACGATATCCTGGAAGAAATCAACAAAAGCATATTTAAGCATTTCACGCAGTCCGGTTTTTTTCCCTGGCTGGTCAACGGATGCAGGTTTAATCACAGGTTCCTTATGAATGGTTTTATCTGTCTTATTGGTGAGGATTCCGCCGAAAATGCCGGTAAAGAATGCAATAACAGGCCGGATGACAGCTAATGGCCAGCCAAGAAGCGACCATGTTACCATGATGGAATCAATACCGGTCTGGGGCGTTGAGATAAGAAAAGATACAGCGGAACCTTTAGATGCACCGTTTTTATGGAAGGATATTCCTGTAGGTATAACACCGCAGCTGCAGAGAGGTAGAGGTATTCCGATAAGTGCAGCATTGATCACAGACCTGGTATTATTTTTACCCAGGTATTTGTATATTTTATTTTCAGGAAACCAGGCATAAAGAATTCCGGCAAAGAGGAATCCGAGGAGAAGGTAAGGGGCCATCTCAAGTGTGAGGTATGTCAGCTCATGCCAGAAGTCAGTAACGAAATTCATAATTTATAATTATGTTACAAAGAGAAATACAGAGTTATTTACTTTAATTAAAAAACCGGGATGTCTTAAAAGTGTTTTTAACCATCAAGCACACGACATATATATCATTGATATATAACGCTTTGTGTCTTTTGCGTTATCCTTTGTGGTTAAACATATTTTAACTTATGAGACAGCCCCTAATGTATGTTTGCCTGATTATATAACAATTCGGATAGCGTAAAGTTCGTTAAAGGAACAGCAATAAACTGACAGCCATAACAGCCATTCCTCCTATGAGTCCATAAATGGAAAGGTGGTGATGGCCATATTCTCTTGCTGTGGGAAGGAGTTCATCCAGGGAGATAAAGATCATAATGCCTGCAACAGCTGCAAATGTAACACCGAGCAGGGTAGGGCTGAAGAATGATTTAAGAAACACCAGTGCGATCAGTGCCCCGAAAGGTTCGGCAAGTCCGGAAAGAAAAGACAGCAGGAAAGCTTTTCTCTTATTACCGGTTGCATAGGAAACCGGTACGGATACTGCGATACCTTCGGGAATATTATGAATGGCAATGGCAATAGCTGTGGGAATGGCTATTTTCAGGTCAGCGAGACCTGCGATGAATACCGCAATTCCTTCCGGAAAATTATGTATGGCAATGGCAAGAGCAGTAAAAAGACCCATCCTGTAAAGCTTTTTATTTTTTGCCTCTTTGTGTCCCTTAATTTCTTCCACACGTTTGATTTCATGGGGGTTTTCAGCGGAGGGTATCAATCTGTCTATAACACCAATAAATGCAATACCTGCAAAAAAGGAAACCACTGTTATCCAGGTACCTGTAACTTCGCTATGATTTTCGATAAGAAGTATTTTTGCCTTATTGAATATTTCAACCATTGAAACATAGATCATAACACCTGCTGAAAAACCAAGAGCAACCGACAGGAACTTTGTATTTGTCGTTTTGGTGAAAAAAGCCAGTGCACTGCCTATACCGGTAGCAAGTCCTGCAAAGAGGGTAAGCAGGAACGCGAAGAGGATATTGTTGAATTCAGCGGTGGGCATATACAATTTCCGGGTTCATCAGGGGTTAATTCATATTGATTAGAACGGGGTTAACCGTATCTTTTTACTTGCTGTAACGACCATATTTACTGATCAGGAAAAGAAGTATTATTCCCAGTGCAATGAATGGCAGGCTTAGGAGCTGCCCCATATTCATGTTTATATTGCTGATCATGTTTATTTCGAATTCTGACTGTTCAAATTTCAGGTATTCTATCAGAAAACGGGCGGTGAAAAGTGAAATAAGGAACCAGGAAAAGATAATGCCCTCTTTCAGTTTATCTCCGTATTTTCTTATTACATAAAACAAAACTACAAAAATGAGGATATAACTTAAGGCTTCATAAAGCTGTGTGGGGTGGCATGGAAGATGTTTACCCAGAAGCTCCCCGGTATGTGGATCGTAAAAGTTAATCCTGCTCCTGTCGCGGATAAACCGGAATCCCCAGGGGAGGGAAGTGGGTTTCCCGTAGATTTCTGAGTTCATGAGGTTTCCAAGGCGTATACAGGCTCCTCCAAGAGCGGTTACAATGCTTATCCGATCGATAAGCCAAAGAAAAGAGAATTTGTATTTTCTTACATAGAGGAATAAGCCTGCCAATATCCCTAATGCTGCCCCGTGGCTGGCAAGACCCCCTTTCCACACTAATAATATTTCCAGTGGATTCTTCAGGTAATAGTCTGCATCATAAAATAAACAATGCCCGAGACGTGCGCCAATGACTGTCCCAATGGCTATATATAGTGTCAGTTTATCAAGTAATTCAACAGACAGCCCCTCCTTTTTAAAGAAACGGTTGAAGATCAGATATCCAAAGAGAAATGCACAGGCAAACAGAAGCCCGTACCAGCGAATGCCAAAATTATCACTGAATCTGATCAGCCATGGATCAACATCCCATGTAATACTATATAGTAACATATTTTACAGGTTATTAAAACATTAATACTAACTCCAAGATTGGCTAAAATTAAGAAAAATATTAATGTTATATAAAAACTATGACGATGATTTCCGTAAGAATGGGGTTAATATTCTATATTTGTGAGGGGAATGGAGTAGAGACGCACGGTTGTGCATCTTTGCCAGGAACAAATTCCGACAAGAATGAATATTTGAGTAATTGATTAAATGAGTAATTGAGTAGAGACGCACGATTGTGCGTCTTTGCCAGGAACAAAGTCCGACAAGAAGAAGTTACAATGAAGACAAGAAGAAACAGTTTTTACTATATATGGTTAATTGGTTTTCCTCTTATATTCGGATATTGTGCAAAGATGGGAAGTATCACGGGTGGTCCGAAAGATGTGGATCCTCCGGAGGTTGTAGGCAGTAAGCCGGAAAACTATTCAACAAATTTCACAGGAAACAGAATTGAGATCACTTTTAATGAATTCATATCCCTTAACAATGTTAACCAGGAACTTATAATTTCACCTCCTTTAAAAGGTAAACCGGACATCAGGTTAAGGGGTAAAACCATTCAGATAAACCTCGAGGGTGATTACAGGGAAAATGTAACCTATACATTAAATTTCGGCAATTCAATAGAAGATGTGAACGAGAGGAATATACTGGAAAATTTTGAATTTGTCTTTTCCACCGGCAACAGCCTTGACTCCTTATCAGTTGAAGGTGCCATTGTCAATTCCTTTAACCTTCAACCTTCCGAAGATCCTTTTATCATTATGGTATATGATAACCTGGATGACAGTATTCCGATGAAAGAAATCCCGGTTTATATTGGCAGATCCGATAAAAAAGGAAATTTCAGGATTAATAATATGAAAGCCGACACATTCCGGATATTTGCCCTGAAAGATCTGAATTATAATTATATATATGACCTGCCAAATGAAATGATCGCTTTTTACGATAGTCTTATTTATTTATTTCCCGACAGTTTATTAACAAAAGTCCCTGTAAATGAGAAAAAGTCATATTCCGACAGCTTACATATTTTGCTTAATGATACAATTCAGATTAAAGAACCGGAATTGGACAGTACAGTATTCACACATGATTCTACAGATCAGATACCGGTTCTGAAGACTGTACTAAAACCCTATTATATGGATCTGTTTTTCTTTGAAGAAGACAGGCGGATGCAGTATCTTACAGATGATGGCAGAAAAGAGGACAGGCACATTTTTCTTGCGTTTAATCTTCCTGTTAAGGAAAAGCTTGATGTACAAGGATTGAATTTTAGTGCGGAAGACTGGTATTATGAGGAGGCAAATCTTTCGAGGGATACTTTTAATCTTTGGATTACGGATATGGATCTGATAAAATCCGACACCTTATCTTTGCTTGTTAATTATCCTGGTATGGATAGCCTGGGGAATTACACAACGGTAAAAGATACCATTGACATGATAACCCGTACCCGTCCAGGTAGGACGGTTTCGGAAGAAGTAAAAAAACCGGAACTGATCATTAAAACAATTGCCAATAACAGCAAGATAGACATTCATAAGAGAATATTCATCAGTTTCAGTTACCCTGTCTCAGAAGTTGACACCTCAAAGATTGTTTTATACTCGGTTGTTGATACACTCGAAACAGAGGCAGATTTCCTTATTGAGTCAGATACCCTCTCATTAAGGAACAGATATCTGGCCAGGCAGTGGGAAAGCAAAATGAAATACAGGCTTTTTGCTGAACCTGGTGCATTTATTGATATATACGGGAATGTTTATGACAGTTTGCAGCTTAATTTTTCTGTTCAGGATGAGGAACATTATGGAGTATTGCATGTGAAGACGCAGAATGTACCTTGCCCGCTGATTGTTCAGCTGATGGATGAAAAGGAATACGTTAAAGAGGAAAAGTATATTGATTCTGATGCTGTTCTTACATTTACATATCTTAATCCCGGCAGGTATAAGGTAAAGTATTTATATGATACCAATACCAACCAAAGGTGGGACACAGGTAATTATTTAATGGGTCGACAGCCTGAGAAGGTTGAATATTATGATGGAGAGATCGTCATTCGGTCTAACTGGGAGATGGAAATTAACTGGGAAATGAAGAGGGATTCAATTTTTCTTCAGTTCATTCCAGATTAAAGCTGCAGTCCCCAGGACAGCAATATTTTTATTCTGCAGTGCAGAAGGCATTAATTTTATTTTATTACGGAAAACAGGAAGCAGGAATTCTTCCATATATTTCCTGACGGGATTGAATATAAGCTTACCTGCCGTTGCCAGTCCACCAAACAGGAAAACCGCTTCAGGGCTGGTATGCATTATAGCATCGGCAAGTTTCATACCCAGAAGTCTGCCGGTAAAGTCAAATGCTTTTAATGCTATCGGATCGCCCTGGATCGCTGCTTCGCTGATCATTTTTGCATCAAGGGCATTAAAACTGATATTTCTTAAGTCTGACTGCTCTGTCTCGGATGCAAGTAGTTCAAAAACTGTTTTTACAATCCCCGGCGCTGAAACATAGGTTTCAAGGCATCCTCTCTTTCCGCAACCGCATTTTCTGCCATTGGGGATAGCGGTAGTATGCCCCAGTTCTCCGGCGAAGCCATCATGTCCGTATACAAGTTTGCCATTCACAATGATCCCGCTCCCCAGTCCTGTTCCCAGGGTGATCATGATAAAATGTTGCATACCCCGTCCATGGCCATATAACAACTCCCCAACAGCCGCAGCGTTGGCATCATTTGTCAGTACAGCCGGTACTGCAAATTTCTTTTCAATAAGTGAAACCAGGGGAACAATACCCTTCCATTTCAGGTTGGGGGCAAATTCAACAGAACCTGTATAATAATTACCATTAGGAGCACCTATACCTATACCTTTAAGGATATATTTGCCATGAGTTAGATCAGGATGAATGATATTGTATAATTCCCGGATAAAAACGTCGACATTCTTGTTTTTACTGGTGGCAACAGATTTTTCAAGAAGCATATCACCATCGGAAGATACAAACCCGTATTTGGTATTTGTTGCCCCGATATCAATTCCTATTACAATATCGTTCATTTTTTAGGGTACAAATTTAAGATTTTTACTTTACTAATTTACAATTGAAATTTCTTTACATCAAACCGCACAAGCGGTTAAGTAAATAATTTTTTTAACCGGAAAACATGTATTTAAAGCAACTTTTTCCATTTTTTTAATAAGTAATCACACAGCGCGTTAAAATATTCTTTAAATTTATTCCTTTAAAATTTTACTTTTAGAACCTGTCGTATGAAAAATTTTATTGTACCCATAGATTTCTCCCAGGATTCACTTAAGGGTCTTGAGATGGCAGTTTTATTTTCCAAACGTCATCCCGTAACTATCCAGATGGTTTATGTTCAGAAAAGCAGTGATGATTATCATCCGGGATCATTTGAGGAAGAATTTCGTTTTGCTGAGATCCAGTTTAACAAGATTGTTAAAGAGTATGAAAAGAAACTGGGAAAGGGATCAAAATTGAAATTTATTATTAAGAAAGGAAAAATTTACAAGGAAGTTGTAAACCAGGCCGAATCATATAAGGATGCTGTAATTTCAGCCTCAACGCACGGAGCCTCAGGTTTTGAAGAGTTTTTCATCGGGAGCAATGCCTATAAGATAATCCTGGCCACTACCAAACCGGTTATTACCCTGAGCCGCAATCAATGTCCGCAGAAAATCAAGAAAATTGTGGTTCCGATAAAAATGCATGTCGATACCCGGCAGAAGGTCCCCTATGCGGCAGATGTAGCTGAATTATTTGGTGCAGAGATACATCTGATATCGATATCCACTTCCAGAAATAAAAAAATTGTTAACCGGCTCAATGCATATGTGTCACAGAGCAGCAATTATTTAAAAAAGCGCAGGGTGGAACATGTAATTAAAAAGATGTTCGGGGAAAACCTGGCAAGCCTGGCATCCAATTATGCACAGGCTATTGATGCTGACATGGTTGTTATTATGACAGAGAAAAAGAGCGGGATAAATATTCTTCTCGGAGATTATGCCCATGAAATGTTCAATACCTGCCCTGTTCCCGTATTAAGCATTACAGCCAGGGAAAAACATATTCCTTCCGGGTTCAGAACCTTTGCAGGATAGGGTATATTAGTTATTTTTTGACACCAGTACTTCCTTCTGAAATTCTTTCAGCAGTATTTTTTCTTGTATATACCAGGGGATAATTTTACCGGTGATGTATAGCAGGTAATTTATTTTTCCGGGGATGATAAGAAATTTTCCTTTCAGTGTTTTTTCGATAGATAGCCTGGCCACTTCCGGCGAAGGAACAGCAGTAAGTCTCCCTATCTTTCCGTGTGCATCGATTCTGTAATTGGTTCCCTGATTTGTTCTTACACCGTTAGGGCAAACCACTGAAATACTTATACCTGAACCTTTCAATTCACTTCGTAAGGCTTTACTGATATTAACAACGAATGCCTTTGATGCTGCGTAAAGGCTTTTATAAGGTATGGAATAGAAGGCAGACAGGCTTCCAACATTGAGAATATGTGACCTGGGGTGTTTTTTTAACAGGGGAATAAATAACCGGGTTAACAGAACCAGGGCGCGTATGTTTACCAGTATCCTGTCATCGAGATACTTGAGAGAAGATTCTTCAAAGACCGATGTCCCGGCAATACCCGCATTATTAACCAGGAAATTAACAACGTATTTTTTTGCACTTACCCAGTTGAATACTTTTTCCGGCCCGTCAGGGGTGGCCAGATCCACTTCAAGATAATCCGATTTTACATTATATTGGTTAATAATAAGATCATTCACTTCTTTAAGCCCGGTACCGGGCAGGGCAACGTGAAGTATATTCATCCCCAGCGATGCACAATAGAAGGCAATATCCTTGCCTATTCCCGAACTTGACCCGGTTATCAGGGTATAAATATTATCCATTTCTTTGCTTTAACCAGTTTACAGTTTCTTCCAGTCCTTCCCTCAGGCTGCGCGGGTTATAGCCCAGTTCTTTTATCGCTTTTCGGGAGGAAAGGTTAAAATTACAAATAAATTTTCTTACAAGTGACGGGGTTATCAGGGGTTTTCCACCGAAAATATACACTTTTAACATCATCAGGTAAGATGCGAACATCATAAAAAATTCAGGCAGCCTGATCAACGTAAATTTCTTCCCGGATATTTCCGACAGCAGGTTAAAGAATGTATTATAGGAAGCATTTTCCCCTCCAATAATATATCTTTCACCGTTTGATCCTTTATCCATCGCAAGTATATGGGCTTCAACCACATCATCAACATGAACGTAATTACCTGTGCTTTTCCCGCTACCCGGGATAATGCGCCATTTTCCCCGGATATAGCTTTCAATCATACGTGTTACACCGTTACTTTCACTGAATATTCCTTCCCCGTATACACGAGAAGGATTTACTATGATAATTTCAGGGCCTTTGAGGGAAAATACTTTCAGGATATTTTCCAGGATAGCCTTTGAGCTCTCATAATCAATAAAATATTTTTCCGGGGAGGGAGAATTTTCGTCCAGCAAATTGTCTCCTGTAGATGTGCCCAGCACTCCTGCTGTTGATGTACAGACAATTCGTTGTATGTTATTGACTATTGCTGCCTGTAAAACATTCATGGTTCCTTCAATATTCAGGCGGTAGATCAGTGACCGGTCTTTTGCCCACACATTTGCATATGCGGCGGTGTGATACACCTGATCACAACCTTGCATAGCGGTTATCAGACTTTCAGCATCCAGAATATCCCCTTTAAAGAGTTTGATGTTCGGAGCATTCAGGATGTTGGCTTTTTCAGCTGAACGATATAAGGCATGAACCGTATGGTCTTTGGCAGCAAGCTTTAACGCAAGTTTGCTGCCAATGAATCCGGTTGCTCCGGTGATAAAGATGGTCATTTGGGAAGTGGTTGAGTGGTTATGTGGATAAGTGGTTACGTGGTTTAGTTGTTGCATAGAGGGAAAACCATTCGTTACTCAGCGCAAGGATTATGTGTAATGCAAATGCAACAAATAATCCACCTGTTTTTATGGTTAACACACAGATTATAATTCCAAAAGGCACAGCTCCCAACGCTTCTTTCATCCCTTTCGGATAATGTACGAGGGAATAAATGCCGGTATTAAGAATTATAGCCGGCCAGTAACCTAAAAGCTCAAGGGAGGAGAAAAGCAGAAATCCCCTGAATAATAATTCATAAGCTATCAGGTAAGCGATCCAGCTGAGCGCACTCACTGTTAACAATCCGGCAGACCATGAGGAATTTCTTATCTGAGGGTATTGTGCAAGGTTATCGGGACTTTTACTGTTAAAATAACTCATAGGTATAATTACGGGGGAAAGGATGAGTACCCAGAAAAGAGATTCTTTGTTAACAAACAGTGGGATAGGGTTTGTCCCGGAAAAGTAAATAACTCCGATGCAGGGAAGAAGTCCGAAAATTAAAACGCCTGTCAGTCGTTGAAACAGGATATGATTGACATTATTGGTTGCTTCCGGGGATAAAAACGCTCTTACCTTATCTGAGGATGTAATTGCAAGATAGCAGACATACCCAAATGTGGAGAATGCTAACGCGATCATAAAAGCAGAATTGTGCATGGCAGAAAAAAAATAAAAGTAATTTTTTTTTTTGAAACAGGGGGTTATAATGGGGATAAAAGGATAAACCACAAATGACACAAAGGGTAAATCACAATGGACACAAAGGGTAAGCCACAAAGGACACAAAGGTTAAATCATAAAAAAATGATTACTTATAACGTAACTGAAATAAAATTTTAACCTGGTGTCCCTTTGTGTTTCCTTCGTGTCCATTTGTGGTTTCATGGTTAACCTTCAATATATCATATATTTAAAAAATTTCGATTATTCGACTAATTTTCAAAAAAACTTTGTCATCCATAATTTTCATTGTATATTGGTACCGAACCTAAAATTTTACAACTATGTTAAAAGAAAACCTGGTAGAATTTATTGAAAGGAGTATTAAATCGAACTGGGATATTGAATCCCTGGCCGATTACAAGGGGGAAGCTTTCAGATACTCTGAAGTTGCAGAAAAAATAGCCCGGTTACATATTATTTTCGAAAAATCGGGTATATCAAAAGGCGATAAGATATCACTTCTAGGGAAGAATTCAGCAAACTGGGCAGTTGTATATCTTGCCACTATCTCCTATGGTGCTGTAACCGTTCCGATCTTACCCGATTTCAAACCTGAGGATGTTCACAATCTGGTGAATCATTCTGATTCAGTGGCATTGTTTGTTCTCGAAAGTATTTTTGAGACGCTCGACAAATCTAAGATGCCGGCGTTGAAAGCCATTCTGAGCCTTACAGATTTCTCTGTTATTTTTGACAAAGAAGGAAGGACAAAGGAGGCAGCAGAGAAGCTTGATACATATTTCAGCGAGAAATATCCTGAAGGTTTTAATGCTGAAACCTTTAACCTGGAGCATATAGAAAATAAGGAACTTGCTGTGATAAGTTACACAAGCGGGACAACAGGCCGTTCAAAGGGGGTAATGATACCTCATAACAGTTTGATTGCCAATGTGCGCTTTGCTCACAATCATATGCCATTACTTCCGAATGATAAAATAGTTTCCTTCTTACCTCTTGCCCATGCTTACGGTTGTGCGTTTGAATTTGTCTTTCCCTTTACCCTGGGTTGCCATATTACCTTCCTTGGTAAAATACCTTCACCACAGGTAATAATCCAGGCTTTCCAGGAGATCAGACCACGCCTGATCCTTGCAGTTCCCCTGATTATTGAGAAAATTTATAAAAATCAGTTACTGCCGGTTATCAGTCAGCCCAAGATGAAGATATTGATGAAAATTCCCGGTTTAAATAAAATTATCTTCGGTAAAATCAGGAAGAAGCTGACCACAGTATTTGGAGGGAATTTCGTTGAGCTGGTTATCGGTGGAGCTGCATTTAACAAGGATGCAGAGATATTCTTCACAAAGATCAAATTTCCTTTTACTGTAGGTTACGGAATGACAGAATGCGGACCGTTGATTTCCTATGCAGGATGGAAAGAAACCAAGATTGGCTCGGCAGGAAAACTTGTTGATACCCTGGAGATAAAGATTGATTCCCCTGATCCATACAATGAAATAGGAGAAATTATGGTAAGAGGAGATAATCTCATGTACGGATATTATAAAAATGAGAAAGCTACCAAAGAAGTGCTTGATGATGAAGGATGGTTGCATACAGGTGACCTTGGAGTAATTGATAAGGAGAATTTTATATTCATTAAAGGAAGAAGTAAAAGCTTGATCCTTGGTCCTTCCGGGCAGAATATATATCCTGAGGAAATTGAAGACAAAATCAACAATATGCTGTATGTGGCTGAATCCGTTGTGGTTGACAGGAACGAAAAGTTGGTGGCCTTAATTTTTCCCGATAAGGATAAGATGGAAAAGGACGGTATTGATGAAGTTAAACTGAAAGAGTTACTGGAAGGATACAGGAGGGAATTAAATGAAATAGTCCCTGCTTACATGCGAGTTTCTGAGTTCAGGATACATTCGGAAGAGTTTGAAAAAACACCGAAGAGAAGCATTAGGAGGTTTAAATATCAGCAGGGAGACAGGTGACGGGTGACATGAGTAATTGAGTAATTGATTAATCGAGTAATTGATTAATCGAGTAATTGAGTAAATGAGTGCAAATGAATAACACCGGGGTTCAATAAAATAGGGGGCTGTCTCGTTAATGGAATTTTTATTAACCACAATGGACACCAAGGATATCACAAAGGACACAAAGTATTATAAATCTGCAATATATACTTTGTGTACTTCGTGTGTACTTTGTGTACTTCGTGGTTAAAAACACTTATGAGACAGCCCCACAAATGACGGAATGGAAATCCGCCGTACAGACACAATATTTTGTGTCTCAACAACGAAATTATATCATTCGGCTGATTGAGGCGGAAAAGATAAAGTTGATTTGGAAGAAGTAATTTAAAACAAAGCAAATAATATTAACCATAAATTTGTAAACCTTTTTTAGGGCGGCACATTGACAGGCAACAGGTTTTCAGGTATAATTTGATATGAGAAGAGCTGTAATTATTACCGGCGGAGGAACAGGTATAAGGATGGAATCAGCTTTACCCAAACAATTTCTTGAGATTAACGGTAAACCCCTGATCGTTCATACTATTGATTTGTTTTTGCAATTTGATAAGGACATAACCATAGTAGTGGTTTTGCCTGAATTATATTTCCAATTGTGGGAGGATATTAAGAAGGAATATTTTCCCGAAGAAACAATGTTGCTGGCTGCAGGCGGAAAAACAAGATTCGACAGTGTTAAAAGCGGGTTAACACTTTTACAGAGTAATATGATCATTGGAGTACATGATGCTGTACGACCGCTGGTATCTGTTGGGGTGATCCGGGAATGTTATAAGCTGGCTGAAAGTAAGGGATCGGCGATTCCTGTTATTTCCCTGAGCGAGTCGGTAAGAAGAGTTGAGGGGGAAAGAAATTATTTTGTTCCCAGGGAAGGGCTTAAGATAGTACAGACCCCGCAGGTTTTCAGAGGAGAGTTGCTGATGAATGCCTTTAAAAGGGATTTTGAAGATGACTTTACTGATGAGGCCATTGTTGTTGAAAGGAGTGAAGTTGACATTTACCTGACAGTAGGTAACCCGGAAAACATAAAAATCACCACTCCCTATGATCTGAAACTTGCGGAGTGTTTGCTGGGAAAGAGGTAATTATTCCACAGGGATTTCACTAAAACTTGCGATCTCTCCTCCAAGGTTTGTTTTTATATAAGTGCTGGCCGGATTTCCTTTATATCCTATAAATCCCTTAAAATTTGCCGTGGCGTCAATGATTTTTTCTGCTGTCACTTTGGCTGTACCCCCTGACGCAGCCTTTACGTATGTGTCGGATGCCTGAAGCTCATATGCTGAATAGGTGCCGCCGGTGGAGACATTCACGATCTGTTTCCTCACACTTCCGGTGAAAGAAATGGTACCACCCTGTGTAACAGATGCATCAAGTGATTCCAGTGCAAGTTCGAGATCAATTCGTCCTCCTGATTTTGCTATAAATTCAACATCTTTACCTGTAAGCGGGGTATCGGAAACTATATACGCATTGGCGCTTACTGAAATTTTATGTAAGTTTTTAAAATAGAGTTTAACTGTCACCCTGGCGTCTTTTGGAGTATCGGTCCGGAGACGGATACTCAGGGCAAAGTTACTGATATCCGTGATTATCTTATCCGGGGTTGTGTTTTCCAGAATTATATCGGCACGGGACTGGTCGGAAGGGTAAATTTCCATGCGTATATTCCCTATCACTTCCAGGGAATAGAACTCGTCCAGGTTTCGTGTTAAAGATTCCTGCGCCGTGCTGCTGAAAATATGTAGAGCAGAGAGAATAAAAGCGGTGATGATGGTTTTCAGTTGCATGTGAAACGGATTAGGTTATAGTAAAAACTTTGGTTATTTCCTTCGTGTATCCTTTGTGTCCTTTGTGGTTCAATACGTTATGAAATTAACCACAAAGGACACAAAGGATTTCACGAAGGTACACAAAGAAATATTGTAAAATCTAAATTAGTTGACAGATCTTTTCTTTTTCCCGTAAGACAAATTTCGTGCAATTTAGTTGAATTTTATGATCTGTTCATGTAAAATTTGATAAACGTAGAGGCAGTTTTTTGGATGAAAATGTCATTAAATGTGAAATAATGGAGGTGATCATAAAAATTGTAAATTATATAAATGCAGATCTTTTCTGACATACTTAATTTTCTTTTTCCCCGCAATTGTGTGGTGTGTTTAAAAATATTGAAAGATAATGAGAATATTATATGTTCGGAGTGTTACTATGGTATTCCCAGGACAAATTTTCACAACGATCCTGATAATCCTGTGATACAGCTTTTCTGGGGAAGAGTAAATATTTCTCATGCCACTTCCTATTTTTATTATAATAAAGCAGGACAATACCAGAAACTGATATACGGATTAAAATATCAGGGCCGCAGTGATATTGGCATTGAAGCCGGCAGGATGTTTGGCGCCGAACTAAGGGAATCGGCATTCAGCGCGGTGGATGCTGTGATGCCGGTTCCCCTGCATAAAAAGAAACTCAGGAAGAGAGGGTATAATCAGAGTGAGATGATTGCCCGGGGTATATGCAGTATATTAAACAAACCCCTGGTTTCTGATATGCTGGAAAGGGTTGAGTTCACTGATACCCAGACGCGCAGGTCCAGGTACGACAGGTATACCAATGTAAGCGGATGTTTCAGGATAAAGGGTAATTATGATTTTTCAGGGAAGCATATTCTTGTAGTAGATGATGTAATCACCACAGGGTCTACGCTGGAGGCCTGTGCAGAGATATTGCTGGAGGAGGGGATCAGGGTGAGTGTGGCGACATTGGCGGTGGCTTAGATCCCTTCTCATTATGCAGGTATTCAGCCAGCAGTTGTACTCCCCTTGAAGCTTTTTCCTTAATATGAACAACTTTCTTTGAATAGTGTACCGGTATATCATTCGGATCAACGATAAATATTTTTGTACCATGGGGGATGTAATCGATAAGTCCTGCTGCAGGATACACATTCATTGAGGTTCCAATAATTGCCATATAGTCTGCCGTACCGCAAATATCAATAGCTTCCTCAATGGCAGGAACAGGTTCTCCGAACCAGACTATATAAGGACGAAGCTGACAACCTCGTTCACAGAGGTCGCCGGGATTCAGGTCTTTACCGGCAATATCATAGATCAGTTCCTTATGAACAGTACTTTGTGCTTTATTAAGTTCTCCGTGAAGGTGGAGAACTTTTGTGCTTCCCGCTCTCTCATGAAGGTCATCCACATTCTGGGTGATAATATGCACATCGAAATTTTTTTCCAGCCGGGCTAATCCTGAGTGTCCTTCATTCGGAACGGCATTCACCAGCTGACGCCTGCGTTCGTTATAAAACTGCAGTACGAGATCCATGTTTTTTTCCCATCCCTGGGGGCTTGCCACTTCGGTAACATCGTATTCTTCCCATAGTCCTCCCATTTCCCTGAATGTACGGAGGCCGCTTTCAGCGCTAATTCCGGCACCGGTGAGGACAACAAGTTTTTTTTGCATATGATTGGGTTTAGGTATGCAAAGTAATAAAGATTTTTGAAGAAGGCAAGTAGGGACGCACGGCTGTGCGTCCGGAGAAAGTGACGAAGGGGACAGGGAGCTTATTTTGTTCAATTAAAAGTTGAATAATTTGTAACATTTCCGTAATATTGCAGTCCGGTAATTACACAGAGTGACACAAAGAAGCACAGAGAAACACAGAGAGGCACAGAGAAACATAGAATAACACAGAGAGGCACAGAGAGGCACAGAGAAGCACAGAGAAGTCACAGAGAAGCACAGAATAACACAGAGAGGCACAGAGAAGCACAGAGAAGTCACAGAGGTAATTCGGTCAAAATCGGGTTTCCCAGGTTCTCAGGATAGTAAAATAAAAAAGGGCCCATAGCTCAGCAGGGGGTCGCATAAGGTTCTGGTCAAATAAAAAAATAGTAGGGCCCATAGCTCAGCAGGGGGTCGCAAATGTTCTCAAGATGTAATAATAAGGGTTCATAGCTGAGCAGGTTAGAGCATCCCGACAAAAAATGTCGGGAGGGTCGCATAAGTTCTCAAGAAATAATTATAATAAGGGCCCATAGCTCAGCAGGTTAGAGCATCCCGACAAAAAATGTCGGGAGGGTCGCAAATGTTCTCAAGATGTAATAATAAGGGCTCATAGCTCAGCTGGGGGTCGCAAATGTTCTCAAGATGTAATAATAAGGGCCCATAGCTCAGCTGGGGGTCGCAAATGTTCTCAAGATGTAATAATAAGGGCCCATAGCTCAGCAGGTTAGAGCATCCCGACAAATATTGTCGGGAGGGTCGCAAATGTTCTCAAGATGTAATAATAAGGGCCCATAGCTCAGCAGGTTAGAGCACCTGACTCATAATCAGGGGGTCGCTGGTTCGATCCCAGCTGGGCCCACATATTTATTTCAATACTAAAAATCTTTTGAAGAAACATTCATGCTAAAAGTTCTGATCTTTTGATTATCGCTCTTGAAAAATAGCATGTGGTCACAATCGTAAACCGTTCTTTTGTCAAGCTGCTTACTATCAGCAGCTTTTAGCAAAGCTATTCTCAGGCTTTCAGGAGAATCAATACCGGATTTACTTTTTGCAGTTCTTTGGGGTACTGCCTCACTATTTCTGAAAGCTCAATCATGTTTGAAATTTTTCTTAAGTATCTCTATTTTGTTGGATAAAGTTTTACTTCTAAATCTACTTGTATAGTTATCCATTTTCTCCCAGTCAATTTCGATTTCCATAATATGCTCATTTAGCCTTAGCTCTTCAATATCGCTCTGAGTTTTATAAAAACTGAATAAATAAAGCAGATCAAGAATTGCCTTCTCCTTTTCGGCCATTAAAATATTACGGACAGAATCATTTATTGTTATACTCATAAGCCTGTAACCAAAAAACAGATCAGGTTTAACAGAATAGTACTTGTAATTCCTCTCTAAAACTACAAAGTTATTCGTTTTTTTGGTGGTAACGGATGTGGAATCGACAATATGCTCGGGGATAATTCCATAAAACATCAAAGCCTGCTGATGGCTAATGTACGATGGTGAGTATATTTGATTTGCTATTAGAAAGTGCGAATCGGGTACAGCAAGAAACTCCCTGAAACAGTACCATTTATTGCGAAGTTTCCTAATGTAGCCTTTCTTTTGCCAGTTCAGTAAATTATCGGTATTGAAATCAGGGAATTGCAACCGGATATGATCTGTTGAAAACAAGCCCTGCACAAAAAGCGCTTCTCTGAACTGAACAAATCCAGTATTCATTTTATTTCTTGTTTTCCGCAAATATATGGATAAAAAGAAATAAAAGCAAATTTTCAATTTAATAAAATCTTTAACTCCCCAGGAATATCACAACTTTGACAATCTTTTTTACCTTGCTAAAGTTTCGCATTTGCTTAACATGTCCTGTAATGAAAGGAATAATTAAATATTTTTAAAGATATTTACAGGATAAAATGAGAGAATATTTTGTGAAGAAGTAATATGACTTATAAATTATCAAATATTAAAAAAATCACCTCCGTCAATCCCCCATGCAAAAAAACCATGTACAATTCCCGGGAGGATGCGCAGGATATGATCCGGTATATTGAAGAAAATAAGGGAGGAAGGGCTTTACATGCATACAAATGTCCGGTGTGCGGGTTCTGGCATCTATCGAGCAAAGCATCTCTTTAAAAACTATATTTCATCCTCAGAAACCCCAGGTTTATCCTTGTCCGGGTTTCATTCATTATGCTGTTGAAATGCTGCCAGATAACTGAAAAATCCAGGTTCTCTGTCAGGGAATAGCTCATGGATGGCCCTGCAAAGTATCCCTCAAGGTCGGGAAACCACATGGCAGAAAGTGTTAGATTAAGCAGGGGAGTGGTTGCCCAGGTGAACTGACCGAAGGCCGAAAACTCCGAGAAGGCAAGGTCTTTTGATGAGAGGCTGCCGGAATAAAAGCGGTTAAAATCATTCAGCTGAAGCGGGTTATTACAGTACATGAACTGTATCTGAGCCATGGAATTATCTTTGAATATCCTGTCAAAGCCTGATGTGATCAACACGGTACTCTTATTTCCGGGGAGATTTTTATATTGCTCAAACCAGGAAGCTTCACCCCTGAAGGACAGACTTCCCATCGCACCCGACCAGCCTGTGCCGATTACTACATCTTCGCTGTTTACAATGCCGGCAAGAAACTGTAAATCATATCCCCATTTGTTGAATCGGAATAATCCTGCCGCTGTCACATCATTTTCATTATTTACTTTTACTGCAAGTTCCGCAGTGGATGAGGGGGAAGGGAAATACTGAAGCCTGACGGCATCGCTTCCCGGCCGTTCAGTGTAATCGAAATCAAAAAAAGAATATGCGTTGAAAATATCATTCGGGTTCCAGACGAAAGTCTGACTCCAGTTTATGCGTTGCCGCCCGATGGTAACCTGAAAATCGTTGTAAAGGAGATCAAGCCACAACCGGTCAACGGTAATGTTAAAAAGAAAAGACTGTTTATTCATTATATTCCATGACATGTCGATCACGCCGTCATCCGCCCCGATCAGTCCGGAATAATATTCCCCAAGCCTTACCATGTCGCCGGTGAACAGCCGGTTCCTGAACTCTGTGGCAAAGGTGATGTTGTCGTTTATATATCCTTTGAAATTGAGTCTGTTATGAAGGAGATTCTCATTTATGAAAGGCCCCGAAAGGGAATCAAACATCACGCTTTGCATGGAGGTGAGATATCCGTTGAGGGTTATGGATTTATTGTCCTGCGAGGTCATTAGCTGAACTTGCAGGAAAAGGAGAAGGACTATGTGTAAATGTTTTTTCATTATAACACAGAATAACATAGAATATCAAAGTGTATAAGAGCGTTTTAAAAATACCTGCCAAATAATGGAGCTGTCTCGTTAATGGAATTTTCATTAACCACAAAGTACTCCAAGGCTGTCACAAAGTACTCCAAGGCTGTCACAAAGTGCACCAAGGCTGTCACAAAGTGCATCAAGGCTGTCACAAAGTGCACTAAGGCTATCACAAAGGATGCAAAATATTGTATATCAGTAATTTGTGCTTTATGTGCTTCATGCTTACTTTACGTTTGCGCCGACCGCGTTCGCATAAAGCTTTGGCGCCGCGTCTTCGGCAAGCCTCCGGCGGCCGAAGGATTGCTAAAGCTTCAGGCGCCTATGCTAAAGCTTCAGCGACAGCGTAAGTAGGAGCAGGGTCCTTCGTGGTTGTCCTCTTCATGTCTGTGTAACCACTCATCCACTCACCCACGTCACATGTCACATGTCACATGTCACTTCTCTATTTCCTTACATCATCCGATACCACCTTCCCATCCTCAAGAGTCACCACCCGGTGTGCCATTTTAACCACACGCGGGTCATGGGTTGAAAAGATGAAAGTAATTTTCTCTTCCTTATTGAGTTTTTCCATAATTTCCAGCAGGGTTGTGGCTGCTTTTGAATCAAGGTTAGCTGTTGGTTCATCGGCGAGAATAAACTTTGGTTTTGAGGCCAGCGCCCTTGCCACAGCTACTCTTTGCTGCTGTCCTCCTGAAAGCTTCGCCGGCCGGCTGTTAATCCTGTCGCCCAATCCTACCGCCTTCAGTAACTCAATAGTTCGTTCATTTCTTTTTTTCTCCGGCCAGTTTTGAAGGGTCATGATGAACTCCACATTTTCCTTTGCTGTTAATACCGGGATCAGGTTATAGGACTGGAAAACGAATCCGATGTTTTTCAGTCGGAAGTCAATAAGCTGTGATGATTTAAGTTTCGACAGGTTGGTACCGCCGATGATGATCTCCCCCGATGTCGGCATGTCCAGGCCGCCAATAAGGTTCAGCAGGGTAGTTTTACCGGAACCGGAAGGCCCGACGATCGCGGCAAATTCAGCCTCGTTAAAGTCAACAGTAACATCATTTACTGCATGAACCTTGATCTCGGTTGAATTATATATCTTATTTACATTTTTTAATTCAAGTACCTTCATTTTATTTTGGTTTTATTGTATTACTCTGTTCTGAGTGCTTCCACCGGGTTTAACTTCAGGGCTTTACGGGCCGGCCATATGGATGAAAGTATGGCAGTGGCCAATACCATGATGGTTGTAAAGAGTAAAAACCCCGGAGTGATTATCGGATATACTTTTGCTGCAAACCCAATGGCTTCAAATCCTTCGCCCCATCCTGTAAAATGGATCCCTGTCTTTCCTAGTGCTGTGGTGATCGCCCATCCGGAAAGCATACCTGCCAGCGCCCCTACAAAAGTAAGGAAGATGGTTTCCAGCATTATCATAAAGAAGACCCTTTTACGGTTCATCCCAATGGCCATCAGCATACCCAGCTCTTTAGTCCTTTCGAGAATGGCCATAAGCATGGTGTTGATGATACCGAAAGCGAGCGCCATCATGATAATTCCAATGAAAATGAAATAATACATGATCATGAAATCATTCATTAATGCAGCGTCCGGAGCCAGTTCTTTCCAGGTCCTGATCACATTATCGCCTGCAAGACCGTTTAGTTTTTCCTTAACCGTGCCTGCATCTTCAATGTCATTAAGCAGAATGGCGATCTCATGGGTCAGGATATCTTCACTTCCACAGAGGGTGGCCAGCTCTCCCGAATTGACAAATACCGAAGCCTGATCAAAACCGGTGTTTGTTGTTTTATATATACCGCAGACTCTGAAAATACTCTGGACAGGAATCCCTTTCAGGTCTGTAAGGGTAACCTGAACCCTGTTCCTGAGCCTGTAATCAACAGCTTTATCTGTTATCATCCGGCCAAATCTGTTGAGCTCCTTCCCGGCAAGCACCTTCTCCAGGTTTTCCCGGAATTCTCCGGGCGATCTGTATCGTATGTCCTTAATATCCTTCAGGTTTTCCAGAACGGCGGACGGAACTCTTTCCTGTGTTAACTCATCCATTATCTTGTCAGTAATGATAAATTGTTTCAGCCTGAGAATTTCGGCTGTCTTATCACTTATAAGCAAGTCGCCGGGATTTTCAGGACTAAGATAATTTCCTCCGCCGGGTACGATTTTATTATGGATTTCGGTTATCTGCCGTTCTTTCTCCGGATCAATGCCGTATAGAATCATGCCGGCGCTTGCCCAGGGAGTATTGGCCATGGCGATGATCTTTGACCTTTTCACCCAGCCCGAAAGTTCAGGGAGAGAATCTATACCAGGGGAAATTTCGTTGAGGTTATCTACGGTAAGGACTATCTCTTCATTATTGATGAACTCCTTATTATGTATCTGCACGTGTGAGACCTCGTTATAGATGGCATCATCAAGGCGCTGCTGTATCCAGCCCTGGAAGATACCGATAAGCAGAACCCCGGAAATAATACCGAGGGTTACGGAAACAATAACTACCAGGCTTCGCCTTTTGTTACGCCATACATTCTTCCATGCGATTGACCATATCATAGTATCTGTTTTATTAACTTCGTAAAGCTTCAACTTCCTTGAGCCGGGTTATTCTCCGCAGCGGATATATCATTGCTGCCAATACCATGATGGCAACAACAATCGTCTGCCGGTAAAAATAAGGGCCAAACCAGGCAGTGGGCATAATGGCATCCCATCCCCAGTCCATCATCATACTCCCCAGCTCCCCTCTTAATATTACCGGATAATAGTAAAAGTACATGATCAGGGGTACGCTGGCCAGCAATCCGCCTGCCAGTCCGATAGCTCCCAGTAACAACATCTCCATGGTGACAATCCTTTTAAGCTTGCTTTTCTGCATGCCGATGGATATCAGTACGCCGAACTCTTTCTTTCTCTCTGACACCATCATCAGTACTGTGCCAAATATGCCAAAGAAGATGATGAAATAAAGAATACCCAGCATGGCTATACCGCTTTGATTATCACCCTCGATCTGCTGATGCAATATGGGATTGAGTTCATACCAGGTTTTGGCTGTTATCTCTTCATCGGACAACAGCGAATTGATCCTGGTCTGTGCCGTTTTTATTGTACGGGTTGACCTGTCTTTCAGGTTTATTATGAGGGATGTTATTCTGCCTTCGGCATCAAAAAGTTGCTGTGCTGCGGGGATTGTCATAATAATTAACTTGTTGTCAATATCAGGAGCAGGCATCTTAATGATCCCGCGTACAGGGAATATCCCTGTAGCAGAAGCGCCGTGATACCCCTGACCTATGAGGATCACTGAATCTCCGATAGCGACTTTTAAATAGCCGGCAAGCCTGTCGGATACAAGGACACCTTCATCGCCGGGCGACAGGTATCCGTTCGGAAATTCAAGAGAGGGAAGAATAGCCGGAATATATAGTTCATTTTCATTTCTGCTGAGACCAAGTTCAAGTTCCAGCCTGGCAGTTGAGGAGTAAGACCTCCCGAGGTTTCTTTCCACCTTTTCCAGAACAGCACCGGGAATTTTCCCCGATTCCTTTAAGAGGGCAATGGCATCATCGGTAATTCTGTATTTCACAAGCTTATTCTCCGGATTTGAAAAGCTCCGTTCCTTCACCGGATCAATTGCTTTCACGATAACTCCTTTCGTCTGTATCCCGCTTGAAGCAAGTAAAAAGGATTCTATATGCGGCGTAACGGAAACAACCCTGTCAATCCCTGCGATGGCATTCTCATTTGATTCATCGTAAACGAAAGAGTGATCAATCAGCGGATTATCCTGGTATTTGATATGTTGTACCTGCAAATGACCAGTAAATGATTCAATGAAATTGGAAATCATATGGTCATAACTTCCCAGCTGGATTGACCTCATGATCACTGCAAAGAAAACTGCGCAGAAAACAGACGCTGTGGTAATGACAGTCCGGCGTCTGTTTCTCCAGAGATTTCTCCATGCTATTTTAAACTCTTCTCTCATAATAATTTATCTTACTCTTTTCATATTCTGCTGGGAAAAGAAACTTTCCTCAACAGGTATATTGAATTTTATTTCTTTGATCTCAACAATCGTTTTATTCCCCGGTTCATCTTCCGGTACAAGTTCGATACGCGAAGGGATAGTTCTGCCGCCCATGACCCTTATATCCGATCCGGTTTCCGTTCTCACCAGGTACCCGTCTTCATCATACAATTCTGCCTTTAATACCAGAAAATCCTTTTTGTCTATCCATCGGATCTGTTTACCCCAGACTATCGAGGCATCTTCTTTGGCGGTCATCCTGATCTTATAGCATAATCGTCCATCAATGGCCTCTTCACCGGTAATTTCATGAGTGTAGTCATTCACAACTGAAGATTCACGCAGAATATCATCGTTCGTATAATCCGAGCCCATCCATCCTTGTGACATCATGGAGGGAGGCAGCTTTATCAGCCTGCTTATGGAAGGATTCCAGCTCCACATCTCAGAACTCCTTTTTAAAAACGTTTGTCCCGCTTCCCTGGATGGCGCGGTTATTAATGTCAACGCGTAATCTCTTTCAAGAGACCAGTTTTTAAACTCGATGGTGCGCTGCCATGCAGGCCTGACTATCGTCATTGACATGATACTGTAACTGCTCTTTTCCCCGTTGAATATTTCATCAGCCTTTCTGACAATACCAGTTGCGGTGAGTTCCTGTGCAATAACAGGACTGATGAAGTACCCTGAAAGAAGGAATGGAATGGTTAATATTAGTTTCATCGTACAAATATTAATTATGTTATTAAAAATCAATAAGTTCTATTTCCCAATGGGCAAATGGGCATGGAACCCCCATGTTTGTTCATGCGGTTTACTCACTTCGTTCGTGAGATCGCTACGCTACGTTGTGTTTGCCGCAATCATGGAGGTTTCATACAATATATTATTGAGTCTGGTCTAAAAAGTCAAATATTCTTTCAGGAAAAACCTTATATTATTGATATTCAGATCAATAATAAATTTACTAAAAATTATACAATATTCTATCAATCAGCAAATTAACTTTATAAACTTTCTACTTTCAGACTTTATAAACTGGACTCATTATTTATACATCTCAATAATTTTATTTACCATCTTTTCACTGTAATTATCATCATCCATATAAATACAATTCAATGTAAAACCCTTCATGGTTATCAGAAACATGTTTACCTCAAGATCAGGATCATACCCGGGTCCCATTCTTTCTTTTTTTCTGCCGAAATAATCAGTAAGCAGTTTCATCATCCGCAGGGGATAATTATTATTCTCCTTCTCATGATCCGGTTGTTCAGGGGAACCTGAAACCGGGAATGCTTTCAAAAACTGCTCCCTGACATCATTCTGCAGTAACAGCTGCATTAATAGCCACCAGAAATGTTTTTTTTCTTTTAGTAATATGCGGAGGTTCCGGATAAAAAACTCAAATTCCTCCTCCGTAAGATATCCATCCCTGTTTATGTCGAGGTACTGATACACTTCATTCACCGATTTCTGAATGATAGCCCTGAGCAATGCTTCCTTGCTTTCAAAATAATTATACATCAGTCCTTTTGAAATTCCGGCATGCCTGGCAATATGGGTTATGGTTGTTTTATAATAGCCCTGACTGGCAAACTGCTCCAGCGCAACATTCATTATCAGGGTCATTTTCTCTTCCCTGATCTCCTTAAACTGTTGTTTGGTCCTTGGTGACATATGATTTGACTTTGAATCCGGTGAACCGGCCGGCAGGATATGTGAATTAAAAAATAATTTTGAATGAACGATCAGTCAAAGATAAAACATTAATTTTAATTATGCAAATATTTTTTCTATATTCAACCCTTTGTGTCCCTTCGTGTGTACTTTGTGTTCCTTTGTGGTAAAAAAATTTAACCACGAAGGACACAGCTTGTGCGCTGAAGCTTCAGCGTAAGCGTAAAGGATAGCACAAAGGAACACAAAGTACAATATAAAGATTTTTTTGTCAGGATTAATATTACAATAGTTCGTTAAACTTTTATATTGCGTTGATAATGAATATTTTAACAATCCGGAAATAAGTTGTCCATATTGTTGATATACAACACTTTGCGCCTTTGCGCCTTCGCGTTTTATTTTAATTTAACGAACTGTTGATATTAAATGCATACAACATATCCTCACCCACATGCCATTACTTAAAAACATTAAAAACATCATTTTCGACTTTGGAGGAGTAATCATCAACATTGATTATAACCTTACCATTAACAGGTTAAAGGATTTGGGTATTACAAATTTTGATGATCACTACACAAAGTTCAGTCAGTCGGGTCTTTTTGATAAGCTGGATACCGGGATGATAAGCGGGGATGATTTCATTACTGAGCTGGCCTCGCTTTATGAAGTTCCTCCCTCCAGGCAGGAACTCATTGATGCATGGAATGCAATGCTCCTGGACTTCCCCCCTGAAAGAGCAGAGCTGCTGAAGAAGCTCAAAACAAAATACAGGACTTTTCTTTTAAGTAATACCAATGAGATACATTTGAACTATTATTTTAAGAAGCTCAAAGAATGGTTTGATGTGGAGAATATGTCAACCTTCGTACACAGGGAGTATTATTCCTGTTATATGCATTTGCGTAAACCGGACATAGAAATTTTTCAGTATGTGATCAGGGAAAACAATCTGAATCCCTCTGAAACACTGTTTATCGACGACAGCCTGCAGCATGTTGAGGGAGCGGCAAAGGCAGGTTTAAGGGCATTTCATCTTGAAGGAGGGAAGAATATTGTGGATATCTTCAGGACATAATTGTTGAGATATATATTTCCCCTTCGTGTCCCTTCGTGAAACCCTTCGTGTCCTTAGTGGTTAAATTTTTTTACCACAAAGGACACGAAGGATTGTTATCCCGTCACTAATTTCATTGCCTCCCGGATATGAGAAGTAACATTTTTCTTTCCCACCATAAATATTATCCTTGCTTTTTCAAGTTCCGCATAAACCGGAGGTTGCACACCGGATAATATTACTTTTGTACCTGCTGATCTGAGTCGTTTAATGATTTCCCGCAGGTTATGCAATCCTGTGGCATCGATGGTCGGTACGTGGCGCATCCTGAGGATCAGCACGTCGGGTTTTTCGTTGATATCATTAAGGATATCCTTGAATTTATGTGCGATACCGAAGAAGAACGGACCGCTAACCTCGTACACTTTTACTCCTTTCGGGATGGTCAGTCTGAAGGTTGAATCAGGATCATTTACTTCATCTTCCTCATCAACCTCAGCAGTTACAGGGTTTATAGTACTTATCTGTGCCATCCGTCTCATAAAGAGGAACACTGACAGCACCATTCCTATCTGGATAGCGAGCGAAAGATCTACCAGTACGGTGAGGAAGAAGGTAACCAGCAGGACAGCGGCATCAGGCCTGGGTCCTCTGGCAACGGTAAGAAATGACCTCCACTCGCTCATGTTATAGGACACCACGATGAGGATACCGGCGAGACACGAGAGGGGGATCAGTTTAGCCCATTTCCCGGCAAAAAGCATTATTATAACCAGGGTAAGGACATGAATTATTCCTGCCAGAGGTGTTCTTCCCCCGTTGCGAACGTTGGTAGCGGTTCTGGCTATTGCCCCTGTAGCCGGTATACCTCCGAAGATGGAAGAAATGATGTTGGCAGCACCCTGTGCCACCAGTTCGATATTCGACCGGTGGGTACTGCCAATCATGCCATCAGACACTACGGCAGAAAGCAATGATTCGATAGATCCCAACAGGGCAATGGTGAAAGCCGGTTGCAACAGCATACGGAAAGTGTCAAAATCAATGTCCGGAAGGGAGAGGGTCCCAAACCCTGCAGAAATTTCCCCGAAGCGGGATTCAATGGTTTCCACCGGCAGGTGAAAAATGTGCACTACAACGGTGGATAAAAGAATTGCCACCAGCGATCCCGGAATCTTGTTGGTGACCTTCCGGAAGTAAACAGAAATAAAAATGGTTAAAACTGCCATTATTACGGCAAAGGGATTAACTGTCCCTGCATATTTTACATACTCAGTACATTTATGAATAAAGTCGGAAGGAACAGCGCCCATGTCCAGTCCGAAAAAATCCTTAACCTGTGAGGAGAGTATCACCAGTGCAATTCCGCTGGTAAATCCAACGATAAGAGGGTAGGGGACAAATTTGATCAGGGAACCTAATTTTGCAAATCCCATTATCATGATCATAATGCCCGCGATGAATGTGGCTATTATCAATCCGTCCATCCCATATTCGGCGATGATCCCGTACACGATAACAATAAATGCACCGGTAGGGCCGCCTATCTGCACCCTGCTTCCCCCGAATGCCGAAATGATAAATCCTGCAATAATAGCCGTGATCAGTCCTTTTTCGGGGGAAACACCTGAGGCGATGGCAAAGGCAATAGCCAGGGGGAGGGCAACAATACCTACGATAAGGCCGGAGGTAAGGTCTTTGATAAACTGTTCCCGCGAATATCCTTTTTTATATACGGTGAATAATTTTGGAATAAATGTGCGTTTCATTTAAAGATTCGATTTAACTGCCTTTGAGGTAATAGAATTTTAACCACGAAGGACACGAAGGGTTTCACAAACCCATGTAACTACTCAACCACTTATCCCCCCCGTCACCCGTCACTCGTCACTTGTCACTTCTATACACAAAGGGAAAAAATCCCGTGATCCCGTGATCCCGTGATCCCGTGATCCCGTGATCCCGTGATCCCGTGATCCCGTGATCCCGTGATCCCTCCAAAAACAGCCGGCAAAAGTAAGTAATTCTTTAATCCGTTGTCACGCGCCGGTCCATTTTCCGTCATTTTTTATCAGGCTGACCAGGTGTTGGACGGCTTCGTATTCAGGGACATTTTTAATAACGGGTGTTTTACCCCTGTAAAGGGTTATTTTTCCATTTCCGGCACCAACAAAGCCATAGTCGGCATCGGCCATTTCTCCTGGCCCGTTAACAATGCATCCCATAACGGCAATTTTTAGTCCTGTTAAGTGGGAGGTTGCGGCTTTAATGATATGAAGTACTTTTTTGATATCGAATTGTGTCCTCCCGCAGGAAGGGCAGGAGATATATTCTGTACTGCTTATCCTTGCTCCTGCTGCCTGCAGGATCTCAAACGAATAAGTGATGAGAGGCATATTCCTGCCGGTGTTTTCCAGCCATAACCCGTCGGCCAGACCAGAGATAAAAAACAGACCTGTTTCACCGGCGGCTCTCAGTATCAGTTGTTCCTCGCGGGGAAGGTTAAACCTTTTCCTGATGATCACGGGAACCCCGGGAACGTGTTGCTCCAGCAGGTAAAAGAAACGGTGTATCACATCGGGTGCGGGCGAGGATATACAGTCGGCAATGACAATGATGTTTTCCTTACAGTTTTCAATGAGGTCAATTTCCCGGTGACTAATATCCACTGATGGTATCAGCAGGAAGAAGGGTCTTTTTTTTGCACTCAGGTACTCCTTGCATTCATCACAGTTCCCGATGGGGTAAACGGCAGTGTTTTCCTGTGAGGGCAGGTTTTTAAAGGGGACAATAAATGATTTTTCCGGCATATCGGGAAGAGGGTCGGGGAGGGCGTCAGTAAACAGGAAATCAGGGATCTGCAGGGATTTATTTTTTCTTACACAGGGGTCTTTTTTGAAGACATCCAGGGAGGCTATAACCACGGGAGGGTTATTTCCCCCGATATTCAGAAGGGCTGTTGTTTTTCTCCGGGTATATGAGGTAATTTTATTTTGCTTAAAAGCAATATCAGAATATTTTTCTTTTTTCCGGGAGAAGTAACCTGCCAGCTCCGCTGCGACAGGGATTTCATCTTCAGGATCTTCTGTGAGTGACACTCTCAGTGTATCTCCTGTTCTTTCCTGCAGGAGGGCGGCTATTCCGACGGCCGACCGTATTCTTCCTTCCATGCCTGTCCCGGCTTCAGTGACCCCCAGATGAACCGGGTACTGAAGGCCTTCCTTTTCCATCTTCTCCATTAATAACCTTGTGGCATATACCATGATCCTGGTGTTGCTCGCCTTCATCGATATAACAAGGTTTTTGAACCCTTCATCCGTGCATATCCTGATAAAGTCCATCGCCGACTCAGCCATTCCTTCTGGGGTATTCCCGTACCTGTGCATAATCCGGCCGGAAAGGGAACCGTGATTTACTCCCACCCGGAGTGCTGTACCGTAATTCTTACAGATATCAAGTAAAGGCCTGAGATTTTCGCGTAAACGGGTTAGCCCGTTGTGGTATTCTGTCCCGGTAAAGGAATAGTTCTCAGTAAATCTTTTATCGGTATAGTTGCCGGGGTTGATCCGTACCTTCTCCACAATTTTAGCGGCCTCTTCAGCAATCCTTGGGTTAAAGTGAACATCGGCAACAAGCGGGAAGTCATAACCAAGGGTTAAAAGCTGCTCGCGTATCTTTCCCAGGGATTCAACTTCCTGGAGATTCTGAACGGTTATTCGAATAATTTTACCCCCTGCACCGGCAATCCTGATACATTGTTCCACCGTTGCATCAACATCATTGGTCGGGGTATTTGTCATCGATTGAACAACAACAGGGTAGTTATCCCCTATACGGATGTTTCCGATTTTAACAGACATAACTGTATGGTTTACAGCTATCAGATAATCTTTCTGATCTTCAGGGCGGCGATAATAATTTCGGCCATCTCATCTACAGATAAGGTCATGGTATTGAAAGTAAGATCATAACGGGTATAATCGCTGCCTCTTCCGTGGTAGAAATCCTTAAATTCTTCCCTCTTTTTATCCACATCAAGGCAGTATTTTCTTGCATTTTCAATACTCAGTTCCTGTTTCGTACTTATACGCAGTGCCCTCCATTCCAGCGGAGCTTCGAGGTAAACATGAAAAGATTTGGGCATGTCCTTGGTTATTGCAACACCTCCCCTTCCCACGATGATCTTATTACCTTCATCGGCATAGTTGCGGATAACCAGGGCAACGGTATTACGTACCTTGCGGTCAGACTTATAATATTTTTTTGTCAGGGAGAGTAAAAGATCCTCCAGAGCGCCATGAGTGGTGTAATCAAAGACATACTGAATATCTCCGGTTAAGACACCCAGTTCTTTTGCTGTTTCATCAATAATTTCCTTGCTGATCCATTTCCAGGGTATGTTTTTCTGAAATTTGTAATCCATGGAGTTGAGTTTATCCATCAGCGTGACAGCGAGCCTTTTGCCCGGGCAGCCACATTCCCTGGAGATGGTGATAACCGGACCTGAAAAATCGGGAGCCGACCGGTCCGACTCATATTTTTCTTTCAGGTATTTGGATAGGTCGATGTTCATAGGTAGTAGTCTTTGCAGATAAAAGTAGTGAATTTTGGAAATCTAATCAATATTTTTTACGCAAGATAGCGATTGTATGGTAAAAAATTGTTAAAAACTAAGATTTATGCCCCCTTCGTGTTATCCTTTGTGTTTTCGTGGTAAAAAAATTTAACCACGAATGGACACGAAGGATTAACTCTTTTTAAATCCCATTACAAACGACAATATTGTTCTTTCCCCCAGTTCCTTTGACAATGCAATTTTTACTTTGTCCAGGTTAATGATCTGTTTCTGATATTCGGACACTTTTTCCATCTTTCCTTCCCTCGAATTCTTTTCCAGCTCCTTGGATATCTTTTCCCTGGCTATCATGATGATCTTATTTTTGTAGGCCAGTAATGACTTGGGGACTTCCGTTCCCAGGTTTTCCCCGGGTAATTCTATATAAGTATCTTTCCTTCTCCAGACTTTGCTTATTTCATACCGTGAAGTGAAGATCTCCACTGCCAGTTCGCGTACGTCCCGGTTATCATGGAAAGTAAAATATTTATCGGTAACGGAATGATCCTTTTCAATGAGATCCCTGGTATCTTCAAAGATCTTTTTATAGATAAGATTCTGGAATTCAAGGTTGTCATTTTGTATCTCCCTGATAATATATTCTGCCACGGTTAATTCCTCATTATTTTCACCGCTGATCCTCAGGGTGTCGTTCCCGAATTTAAGAAGGAAGTAGATGATCTCTCTTTCCTCAGGTTCGGAGTATACCTGTTCCACGAAGGAAGGGACGAGGGGTTGTACGGGGATGTCGAAGGAAGCGCGTGCCGGCTGCGTTGATGCCTGGAATTTGTTATCCAGGATTTTACGCCGCAGCTTATTCATTTCTGTATAAAGGATCTTCTCATTAACATCGAGCAGGGTGGAACATTTCCTTATATATTCCGATCGCACTATGCCGTTGGGTATTACAGCTATCGACCTGACAATATCCTGGATGAGGGTAGCCCGTTTTACCGGATCGTTTTGCGTGTCTCCCAGGAGGATGTTTGTTTTGAAGGTGATGAAGTCTGTCTCATTGGCGGCAATGAATGCATTCATTTCGGTGGAACTGTGTTTCCGCGCGAAGGAATCGGGGTCTTCTCCGCCGGGCAGCAGCAGTCCTCTTACATTCAGCCCTTCTTCCAGTATCAGGTCAATACCCCTGAAGGATGCCTGTATACCCGCCGGATCGCCGTCATAGATGATGGTGATATTCGGGGTGAATCTTTTTATCAGCCGTATTTGTTCCGTTGTCAGCGCTGTTCCGGAGGAAGAGACCACATTCTCTATTCCCGCCTGGTGCATGGCCATCACATCGGTATATCCTTCAACGAGATAACATTTATTGGCGCTTACTATGGCTTTGCGGGCGAGGAACAGCCCGTAAAGGATGCGGCTTTTGTGATATATCTCCGATTCGGGGGAGTTGAGGTACTTCGCCATCTCCTTGTCCGACCTCAGTATTCTTCCCCCGAAACCTGCCACATTACCTGAGAGGCCATGTATGGGAAAGATGACCCTTCCGTGAAATCTGTCGAAACGAAAATCAGACTTGTCGATGGTAAGTCCCGCCTTCACCAGGTATTCCAGCTTAAAGCCGCTTTTCAGGGCTGCTTTGGTGAAGGCATCTTTTTCTTCCGGACTGAATCCCAGCTGGAATTTCTCAATGATAGCTTCCCGAACGCCTCTTTCCTGCAGGTATTTCATGCCTATGGCCTTCCCTTCAGCCGTATTCCGCAGGGTGTTCATGAAGAATTTATGAGCGAAGGAAGTCACCACCATCAGGCTCTCTCTTTCGCTTTCTGCCTGGATGTCCTCCTGCGTCCGCTCTTTCTCCTCTATCTCAATGTTGTACTTTTTTGCCAGGTATTTGAGAGCCTCGGGATAGGAAAGCTTTTCATGTTCCATAAGGAACCCCACCACATTACCCCCTTTCCCGGAACTGAAATCCTTGTAAATACCCTTTGATGGAGAAACGAAGAAGGAAGGGGTCTTCTCGTTGGAGAACGGACTCAGTCCTTTATAGTTGGAACCTGATTTTTTCAGCTGCACAAATTCGGAGATAACCTCAACGATGTCAGCGGTTTCAAAAATCCGGGATATGGTGGACTGGTCGATCATGGTTGTTGAAAAAAGGGGATTACTAAGGTAGTAAAAAGATTTTAATATAGGGACGAAGGGGACGAAGGGGACGAAGGGGACAAAGGGGACGAAGGGGACGAAGGGGACAAAGGGGACGAAGGGGACAAAGGGGACAAAGGGGACGAAGAAGGGACGAAGGGGACGGAATGCAGTAGAGACGCACGGCTGGCGGGGTTGCAATATAATAGCCAGAGGTTTTTGTAGAGACAGGGCATGCCCTGTCTCTACAAAAACCCCTGGAAAAATGACGGAATGATAATTCGCAGTACAGACACAATATTTTTGTGTGTCAACAACAAAATAATATCGATTGGCTTGTTGAGGCGGAAAAGATAAAGTTGATTTAATGAAAAATATTTAAGAACGATGTAATGATTAATAAAAAATCCCTGGCCATATCCTGTCTCTGCAGGAAAAACCCCGGGAAAAATGATAAAGCAACAATTTACATGTTATAGCCTTGCCTGAAGTTTTTTAATTATTGAATTTGTCATAAGTATTATGACTTTTATCTCATCGATTATGGGATCTATATCCTCAAGGTAATTTAATTTATTTGCAATTATATATTGAGTTTCGAGTTCGGCAAGTGAACTGATAGAGATATAAAGGAAATTAATATATTCCTTTGTTGATTTTCGTCCGGCACCTTCTGCTATATTAGAAGCAACTGAAACTGAAGCTCTTCGAAGCTGACTAACTAATCCGAATTTTTCTTCATGAGGAAAATTTGCCGTAATAAGGTAAGTTCTTACTACCAGATCAATAGCTTTTTTCCAAATCTTCAAATCTTTATGTGAAGTAATAATATTTTCCATATACCTTTTATTAACAACAGTTCGTTAAATTAAAATAAAACGCAAAGGCGCAATACATTGTATATCAACAATATAAGTAATTTATGCCCGAATTGTTAAAATATTCATTATCAACGCAATATAAAAGTTTAACGAACTATTGTATTAATTGATGCGTACAAATATTAATTATTTTATTGCAAATCAATAAGATCTATTTGACTATGGGCAAATGGGCATTGTTTGTACCGTTACATCGGTAGACCCCCCATGTTCGTTGCTCCCGCTGATCGCGAGCTCGTAAACCCGGTTCATACGTGTATGGCTTCGCCGTGCTCTCCACCAATTGGAGGATCGGTTCATGTCCTTTTGTGTGGAAAACCTTTAAATCTATTTATCAATTCTCATGGGGGTTTCATGCTATTAATGGAAAAAATTATCAAAAAACTGCCTCAAAAAGATGATTTTTTGTTTTTATTCCACATCAAGAAGCCAATGGATATTATTTTGTTGTTGATACACAAAATATTATGTCTTTTTGCGGATTTTCATATTGTCCCCTTCGTCCCCTCGTCCCCTTCGTCCCCTTCGTCCCCTCGTCCCCTTCGTCCCCTTCGTCCCCTTCATCCCCTTCATCCCCTTCGTCCCCTTCATCCCCTTCGTCCCCTTCGTCCCCTTCATCCCCTTCATCCCCTTCGTCCCTTTTATTGTCCCTTACACCTAATTTATTACCTTTGCAATTTACCAACAATGTCCACCTTCCTTTTCAACGAGATCATCTTCGGTCCGGTGCATTCCAGGCGCCTGGGAGTGTCGCTGGGTATAAACCTGCTGCCGGTAAACAAGAAATACTGTAACTTCAACTGTATATACTGTGAATGCGGATGGAGCCACCTGCAGAAGGTCGTGCCGGGGGATATTCCATCGCGTGTACAGGTTAGTGATGCTCTCAGGAATAAGCTCAATGAGATGAAGAATGCGGGGAATAAACCTGATGTGATCACTTATGCCGGCAACGGAGAGCCTACCATGCATCCCGATTTCGCGGGGATCATCAGCGATAGTATTGAAATACGGGATGAATTGTGTCCTGATGCCGAAATTGCCGTACTCACAAACGCAAGTCTCATACACAGGGAGGAGATCGCTGAAGCCCTGGCAAAGGCCGATCAGAACATCCTTAAACTCGATACCGTAAACCCTGAAATATTCAGAATGCTGAATTGTCCTTCGCCGGAAATAAACATTGGCACCATCATTGAAAACCTGGCCAGGCTAAAGGGCAGGAAGATCATACAGAGCATGTTCGTAAGGGGTGAATGGAAGGGCAAAGTCATTGATAACAGCGGTGATGAGGAGGTAAGCGGACTTATCGGGGCATACAGGAAGATACGGCCCGACAGGATCATGGTGTATACTTTCGCAAGAGATACCGCCGCTGAAGGATTGAAAAAAGTAAGCCTGCCGGAACTTAACAGGATAGCGGGAAAGATCAGGGAGGCGGGATTCAGGGTGGAAGTGAGCGGGTAGGCTCAGCACATGAGGAGACGGCCCGACACAGCTTATGTTTCCGTGGGTTATTGGGATCTTTCGGGTAAGCCGGTACAGGAAAAGGTAGTACGACGCTGTTAATGTTGTCAATGATCATAGGGGTAATCTGCCTGAGTTCAATACAGGAAGAGGCAACACGACATTACCGCTGCTCCAAGGAAGAAGCCGGCATACACTTCAGCAGGGGTATGTACTTTCAGGGAGAGCCGGGCACTGGCGGCAATACCCGAGGCGGCAATGCTCAGTACAAGAAAAAGCAGCAGGTTAACTTCCAGGTGAATGGCGGAGATAAAGATAAAGGCTGTAAGTCCCCCGAGACCCGTCATATGCGCACTCACCTTCCGCCAGATATTGATAAAAAAGAGCAGGCACACAGAAATCACGCATCCGAGCATAAAGGCATACATGAAATGATATACAGGTATTCGTCGCAGCATGATATAGGTGAAGATGTAGAATATGGCTGTCAGGGAATAGGGGATAAGGCGTTCGCTCCGTTCATCGATGTATATGTCGGTGATCACCCTCCTGAAGAGGAATACAGGGATCATAAGGAGGGGAAGCAACAGTGTGCCGACGGCGAAGAGCATGAGGACAACCTTTTTTGATTGCAGCGGAATGAAGGATATCCATGATCCGGTGAACAGCAGAATGGATATTCCGGCAACGGGTATAAGCAGGGGATGGAAGAGGAAGGAAAAGAAAAGGGAAATTTTTCTGGTCATGGTATTACAGCTCCTTTCTTAACCTTGCAACGGAGATATTCAGTTGTTCGCGGTATTTGGCAACAGTGCGGCGTGCTATCATATAGCCCTTTTCCTTGAGTACCTCGGTAAGCTTTTCATCGGTGACAGGCTTTCTCTTGTCTTCATTATCAATACATTCCTGCAGTATCATTTTAATCTCCCGTGTGGAGACCTCTTCCCCCGAGTCGGTTTGCATTCCTTCGGAGAAGAAATATTTCAGCGGGTAGGTGCCGAAATGTGTCTGTATGTATTTACTGTTGGCAACGCGGGAAATTGTTGAAATGTCAAGGCCGGTCATGTCGGCGATATCTTTGAGTATCATAGGCCTCATTTTCTTCTCATCTCCTTCGAGGAAGTATTCGTACTGGTATTTCAGTATAGCGTGCATGGTGACCAACATGGTGTTTTGCCTTTGCCGTATGGCGTCAATGAACCAGCGTGCCGATTCGATTTTCTGTTTTACGAAGCTCACGGCTTCTTTTTCATTTTTCGACTGCGAGCCTTTGTTGATGTTCAGGGATTTGAGCATTCCGCTGTAGGCGCCGCTGACCCTCAGGTCGGGGATATTACGTGAGTTCAGGGTAAGCAGCAGCTCACCTTCATCATTTTCGAGGATAAAGTCGGGGATGATATGTTCGGCGCTTTTATTCAGCGGGTCGCTGTAGGAGCTGCCGGGTTTGGGGTTAAGTTTTACGATCTCGTCGATGGCTCCTTTAAGGTCATCTTCGGAAATATCCATACGTGAGAGTATCTTATCGTAATGCTTGCGTGTAAACTCATCGAAGTGGGACTTCAGGATCTCGTATGCCACGCCGATATGGGGGTTGCTGAGATCTTTGCGCTGGATCTGCAGCAGCAGGCATTCCTGCAGGTCGCGTGCACCCACTCCCGGAGGGTCGAGCTGATGGATGATATCGAGGACAGCACGCAGTTCAAATTCGTCGGTAGTAATGCCCATGGAGAATGACAGGTCATTGGCTATGGCATCCAGCTTACGGCGGATATAACCATCCTCATCCAGATTTCCCAGAAGATATTCCGCCAGCTGTCTTTCTTTTCCCGGCGACACCCTCAGTCCGAGCTGTGAGTGCAGGTATTCCAGGAAGGACGAACCCGTGGAAAAAGGTATCTCCTCATATTTGTCGTCTTTGGAATAGTTGGCCGTATTCAGCCGGTACGTGGGTATGTCGTCATCTTCGATATAGTCTTCGAAAGAAAATTCATCATCGTTATTTTTTACCGTATCGTTAAAATCCTCATCTTCTTCCCGCATATTGTCGGCTTCGCTGCTGTTGTCCTGCTCATTCTCGTACATATCGTCGGCGTCGCCTTCCTCGAGGGCAGGGTTTTCCTCGAGTTCTTTTTTAATACGCTGTTCCATTTCGAGCGAAGGTATCTCCAGAAGCTTGATCATCTGTATCTGCTGGGGCGACAGTTTCTGTAGCAGTTTTTGCTGAAGTTTCTGGTTTAACATACGGCAGTAAGTTTAGAATTCAGCATTTTTGGGTGTACGGGGGAAGGGTATCACATCCCTGATATTGCTCATGCCTGTAACAAACTGAAGCAGCCTTTCAAAGCCCAGGCCGAAGCCGGCGTGTACAACAGTGCCGAACCTTCGTGAATCGAGGTACCACCACAGATCGTCTTCGGGGAGGTGCAGCTCCCTGATCCTGCTCAGCAGCTTGTCGTATTCTTCTTCTCTCTGTGAGCCGCCAATAATTTCCCCTATACGGGGGAAGAGAACGTCCATGGCCCTGACGGTTTTTCCGTCGTCATTCTGCTTCATATAGAAAGCTTTTATCTCCATCGGGTAGTCGGTAAGGATCACGGGACATTTAAAGTGGTTTTCCACCAAATACCGTTCGTGTTCCGCCTGCAGGTCACATCCCCACTCCACGGGAAATTCCCATTTACGGCCGGCACTTTTCAGGATCTCGACAGCCTCTGTATAGGACATGCGGATGAACTTGTTTTTTATTACAAAGTTGAGTGTGGCAATAAGTTCTTTGTCCACCATGTTGTTGAGGAATTCAAGATCATCCCTGCAGTTATCCAGGGCGTAGTTGATGAGATATTTGAGGAAATCCTCCGCCAGGTCCATGTTGGCATGTATATCGTTAAAGGCCACTTCGGGTTCTATCATCCAGAATTCGGCCAGATGGCGGGGGGTGTTGGAATTTTCGGCACGGAAGGTAGGGCCGAAGGTATATACCCCACCCAGTGCCAGTGCGGCGAGCTCGGCTTCCAGCTGGCCCGATACGGTGAGGTTCGTAGGGCGACCGAAAAAATCTTTGCTGTAATCTGTTGCTCCGTCCTCTGTCTTTGGCGGATCTCCCGGATCGAAGGTGGTGACCCTGAACATGGCCCCTGCCCCTTCAGCATCAGAAGCGGTGATGATAGGAGAGTGCAGGCAGTAAAAACCTATGTCGTTGAAATATTTGTGTATTGCATACGCCATGGCATGACGGATACGGAAAACAGCACCAAACGTGTTCGTCCTGAACCGCAAATGCGCTATCTCACGCAGAAACTCGAAGGAATGACCTTTTTTCTGCAGTGGATAGGTTTCCGGGTCGGAATCACCATAGATATCCATCCTTTCAGCAATGACCTCCGATTTCTGTCCTGAACCTGCCGACTCCACCAGACTGCCGGTGACACCCACACATGCGCCGGTGGTTATTTTCTTCAGCACCTCTTCCCCGAACAGGGGAACATCGGCAACAACCTGTATGTTGTGGATGGTAGAACCGTCGTTGACGGCAATAAAGGCAAGATTCTTATTTCCCCTCCGGGTACGTACCCACCCTTTTAGATGTATACTCTGTCCTGCAGGCTCTGTCTTCAGGAGTTCCTTAATAGTAATGCGTTTTTCTGTTTCCATCCGTTTCCCTTTGTGATATCCTTGGTGTGCCTTTGTGTAAACCTTCGTGTCCTTTGTGGTAAAAAAAATTAACCAGGAGGGCCAAAAAAGTTTTTTCACAAAAATAGCAAATTTTGATTAAACACAGCAGCCTTACAATTTTGGAACGGTTATTGTGTTATTGAATTTCTGAAATATAAAATTGTATAATTGAGAGGCGTAAAATATTTTTTATATATTTGAACCCTTTAACCCTGGGACTGTCTCATAAATGTTTTAACCACAATGGACACTAAGGATAACACAAAGTACACAAAGCTTACATGCCAGATATACAATACTTTGCGTCCTTAGTGTTGTCCTTTGTGTCCTTCGTGGTTAAACATTCTTTGACTTATGAGACAGCCCCAGGGGTGCAATAAAAATTAAATAATTATGAAGAAGTTATATCTTACACTCACTATGGTATGTTTTGCGTTAACAGGTATGGTTTATGCCCAGACTATTAATGATGTCATAGACCTGTTTAATGATGCCGCCGATAAAACAAATAAAGGCGATTACCAGACGGCAATAATTGATTTTGAACAGTTGCTGGAGGTTGCGCCCAAAGTGGGCGCTGAGGCCAATGATCTTCTTGGTAAGGCCAAAGAACAGCTGCCGTTACTTTACTGGCAGGTGGCTGCCGGCCACCTCAGGCAGAGAAGGTTTGAAGAGGCCATTCCCGCAATGGAAAAAACCCTTGAACTGGCAACGGAGTATGATAACAATAATACTTCAAAGGAAAGGGCATTGAGAACTTTACCCCAGGCTTATGTGGCAGTGGGGACGCAGTTGTTCAGAGAAAAAAATTATTCCGCATCGGTAGAGAATTTTAAAAAAGCCATTCAGTATGATCCCAATGCCACCAAGGCTTATCTCGGCATAGGATTGTCATATGCAGAGATGGAAGATGAAAGGAAGATGATCGAAAACCTCGAAAAAGCCATTCAACTTGGTAAGGCAGAAAATGATGAAAGAACTGTGGAGACAGCCATACAGAAGCTGTGCAGGTATTATACCGACCTGGGCGACATGGAGATGGAGGCCATTGACCCTGTGGATAAGGATTTTACCTACGCGCTGGAATTTTATAACCAGGCGCTGGAGTATGATGAAAAATTTACCGATGCCAACTATAAACTGGCCTTGATATATAATCAGCTCTTCGATTATGATAAAGTCATTGAGCATGGCAACATCGCCCTGGAAAACGAAACCGTAGATGTTAAAATAGCTGCTATCCAGCTCGAACTGGGGAATGCCTATTTCAATATCGCGCAGTATACCCAGGCCTGCGACGCTTTTAACAAGGCTATGGTGGGAGAAATTGCTGAAATAGCGGAGAGGAGGAAGGAGAGGGTTCCGGGGTGTAATTGAGTGGATACGTGGATACGTGGATGAGTGGTTGAGTGGTTGAGTAATTGAGTAATTGAGTGGTTGAGTAATTGAGTGGTTGAGTAATTGAGTGGTTGAGTAATTGAGTAATTGAGTAATTGATTAATCGAAGGGGGAATGCATTGTAGAGACGCACGGCTGTGCGTCTTTGCAAGAAAACCCCGCCTCGCTTTCGCGTAGCTTCAGCGAAGCAAAGGCAGGGGTTGCAATATAATAGCCAGGGAGCCTGTCCGCTAAATGGTGTATGGCAACCCCTGGAAAAATGACGGAATGAAAATCCACCGAACAGCTGCATGCTCTTTATTGCGATTGGTTGATTGAGGCGGAACAAATAAAGCTGATTTAGGAAAAATTATTATGAACAAAACGATATAGTATTAACCAAAAATTTGTAATTTTTTTTTAGGACGAATCCGTCACCCGTCACATGTCCCTCGTCCCGTACCTTGTCCCTCGTCACTTTGTCACTTTGTCACTATCAATATCCCATATTACCAAATCCTACGGCTCCCAGCTTGCCCTCGACGATGTTTCGTTTGAGGTCAGAAAGGGGGAGATAACAGGATTCATCGGCCCCAACGGTGCGGGCAAGTCCACCACCATGAAGATCATCACCGGGTATATTTCTCCCGACAAGGGGGAAGTGTTTGTGAACGGACTTAATGTGGCGGAGAACCCTATTGAGATAAGGAGGATCACCGGATACCTGCCCGAAAATAACCCCCTGTACCCTGAGATGTATGTTAAGGAATATCTGGGATATGTTGCCGCACATTATATGGGGAAGAAGGAAGTGCGGGAGTCCGTTTCCCGCATAATTTCCCGTACCGGTCTTGAGCCGGAGTGTCATAAAAAGATCAGCGCCTTATCCAAGGGCTACCGCCAGAGGGTGGGACTGGCACAGGCTCTGCTTCATGATCCCGAAATACTGATACTCGATGAGCCTACCTCAGGACTCGACCCGGGCCAGATCATAGAGATACGAAACCTGATATCCGAGCTGGGGAAAGAAAAAACCATCATACTGTCCACACATATCATGCAGGAGGTCGAGGCGATATGCGACAGGGTGGTCATCATCAGCAGGGGAAAGATCGCAGCCAACGATGAAACCGATGCGATTACCGGCAGAACACAGCATCTTACCAACACCATACAGGTGGAATTCCGTGAGTACCTTCCCATAGATGAGTTGAAAAAGCTGAAGGGAGTGATACAGGTTATATATGTTGGGGGGGGGAAGGAAGGGACAGAAGGGACTAAGGGGACGAAAGAAGGGACTAAGGGGACCAAGGGGACTAAGGGGACGAAAGAAGGGACCAAGGGGACCAAGGGGACTAAGGGGACCAAGGGGACGAAAGAAGGGACCAAGGGGACCAAGGGGACTAAGGGGACGGAGGGGACCAAGGGGACTAAGGGGACCAAGGGGACGGAGGGGACCAAGGGGACCAAGGGGACCAAGGGGACGGAGGGGACGAGTTTATACCTGGTGGAAACGGCATACGACACTGACCTCAGGGGAGACATCTTCGATTTTGCAGTGAAAAACGGCCTCACGGTCTTATCCATGCAGAAGAAGGAGAAGAGGCTGGAAGAAGTGTTTAGGGAGGTGATTGATAGAAAATAAAAAATTATTTTTACCACAAAGGACACAAAGTACACACGAAGGAACACGAAGAAATGTTTTTCGCAACCACGTCCCGTCTGCATGCTATGTCATCCACCATTCGGCGGAATTGCTCAATTAATCGTGTTGCCCGTCACTTCTAAGGGCAAACACATAGGTTTGCTTTTACAGACCACGTAACCACTCAATCACGTAACCACCTAACCACTTAATCACGTAACCACGTAACCACGCAATCACGTAACCACGTAACCACTTAATCACGTAACCACTCAATCACGTGCTGCCATACATAAACTGCCCCACCTTAATAAACGAAGCCCTCGGGTTTATGCACATCACCGGTATGCGTGAGGCGTTGGCCATGATATACTGTTCCGGTGCGCCGAAGAGGTAATCGAAGATGGTAATATGCTTGGTGGTGGTGATGAGGATAAGATCGGCATCAGCCTCTTTGGCAAATGCCAGGATCTGCTTCCCGAAGTTGCCCTTTCCTGTTGCCGTGTGTATCTCGTATTCAATATTATTCTGGATGAGGAAGCGGATGGCGAAGTTGAGGTTGGTATTCAGCCGTTTTAAAAGCGACTTATCGGATAGGGGCATCTTATAGAGTAATATTTTTGAGTTGAAATATTTCCCCAGATAAATGGCCCACTGCAGCTTTTCCTTGTTTTCCGATTTATAATCCACCGGGAACACTATGTTGTTAAACCTGTCGAGATTGTCGGGTTCGCCCTGTACTACAATGAACGGCACTTCAGAGCCTACCATTACGCGGAGTGCATTGCTGCCGAAGTACTTCTGCATCCCTTTGATACCATGCGTTCCCATGACAACGAGGTTTATGCTGTCTCTCTTGACGTATCCGGAAATGGCAGTGAAAAGGTCGCCTTCAATGACCAGCGCCCCCACATCATAATTAAACTCATCTTTAAGTTTAATGGCCTCCTTTGCCAGCTTTTCCTCCACCTTTTTAAATAACTCCGGCTGACCTGCTTTGACGATATTCACCAGCTTAATATCACTTTCCACGGCCCTGGCAATTTTTAGCGCGTAAAGAAATGCATACTCGGAGATTTGCGTGAAATCCCACGTTACCAGGATTGATTTTTTCTCTTCACTCATATGGTTCTAATAGAGAGTACAAATTAACAAAATTATATGAAAGGTTGATGTTATTCAAACGAAATTTTTATGGAATGAGTATATTTGGGGGTGAGAAATGTAATGTATAACGTGGAACAGGGAAATACATAGCGTCAAAAAAAGGGACGCAAAGGGTGAGTGGCAGGACGTGGGAAGAGGAAGAATAGCAGGACGAGGAAAAGGGAACGCAAAGGCGCAAAGGCGCAAAGGGTGAGTGACAGGACGTGGGAAGAGGAAGAATAGCAGGACGTGGAAAAGGGAACGCAAAGGCGCAAAGGCGCAAAGGGTGAGTGGTAGGACGTGGGAAGAGGAAGAATAGCAGGACGAGGAAAAGGGAACGCAAAGGCGCAAAGGCGCAAAGGGTGAGTGGTAGGACGTGGGAAGAGGAAGAATAGCAGGACGAG
>ENA-ORXD01000089-ORXD01000089.1-sediment-metagenome-genome-assembly--contig:-NODE-89-length-154789-cov-8.796486_pt1 | contig 154789 bp, 117 predicted proteins | sample MGYA00237862_ERZ511471 | MGnify/ENA metagenome assembly ERZ511471
GTTCTTTTTACACGTATTGCATTCCCTCTTTCCTGCGCCTTTGCGCCTTTGCGTTCCTTTTTACACGTATTGCATTCTTTTTTTCCTGCGCCTTTGCGCCTTAGCGTTCTTTTTACACGTATTGCATTCCATCTTTCCTGCGCCTTTGCGCCTTAGCGTTCCTTTTTACACGTATTGCATTCCCTCTTTCCTGCGCCTTTGCGCCTTAGCGTTCTTTTTACACGTATTGCATTCCCTCTTTCCTGCGCCTTTGCGCCTTTGCGTTCCTTTTTACACGTATTGCATTCCATCTTTCCTTCACCTTAACATTTTTTAAAACTTTTCCTCCTGAAAATTTGTTATACCTCCAAAATCTGGCATTTTTTTTGAATGTTATTATACCGGAATGTATTTCACTTTCTGCTGAAATAATATTCCCCTCAAACTCTATAGATTGCAGACACTTTAAATATTGTGTCAGGCAGGTTCTTATTTAAAAAGATTAGGAGGGCGAAATCATGAGAACGTTTAGTCTTATACAAGGAAAATCCTGGTTGAAGCAGACGGCATGTATTGTTTTTATGTTTACGTTCATGCCTTTCACACTTACAGCACAGTATTTCGGAAGAAATAAACCGGCATATAAAATATTTGAATATAATGTTTATCAGACGCCGAATTTTGAGATATATCACTATCTCGATAATGATTCTGTGCTGAATATGCTTGCAAGCCGTGCTGAAGCATGGTACCTGCATCATCAGGCCATATTCAGGGATACTATCAAAGAAAAAAACCCTGTAATTTTTTATGAGAATCACGCAGACTTTCAGCAGACCAATGCAGTTTCCGGTCTTATGGGTGAAGGAACCGGGGGAGTGACCGAAGCTTTCAAGCAAAGAGTAATAATGCCCATTACTCCTGCGCTGGGAAAAACAGATCACGTCCTGGGTCATGAGTTAGTGCATGCGTTCCAGTTTAATATGCTGGTAAACAGTGATACGTTGAAACTGAGTAACGTGAGAAACATTCCACTATGGATGATTGAAGGAATGGCGGAGTACTTCTCCATTGGAAGTGTGGATCCACATACTTCCATGTGGATGAGAGATGCGGTACTGAGTGATGATATCCCTACGCTGAAAGACTTGACACGAAACAACAAGTATTTCCCTTACCGCTACGGGCACTCACTAATGGCTATGATTGGTAAAACCTGGGGCGACTCCGTGATTGTTCCTTTATTCAGGGAAACTGCCATTACCGGATATGAGAAAGCAGTCAAAAAAGTTTTGGGGATGGATGAGAAAGCGCTCTCGGAATTGTGGAAAGCCGCTCTTATTTCCAATTACGGACCCTTTCTTTCCGACACTATTGATGAACAAACCGGGAAACGAATTCTGTTTGACAAAAATGCAGGTGACATAAATGTATCCCCATCTGTCAGCCCTGACGGGAAATATGTCGTTTTCCTCTCAGAAAGAGATGTTTTCAGTCTGGATCTTTTTCTTGCAGATGCACAAACAGGCAGAATATTAAAAAGACTTTCCAGCCGGATAAACCGCAATGAAGTGGATGCGCTCAGTTTCATGGAATCGTCCGGAACCTGGTCACCTGACAGCAGGTTCTTCGCATTTGTTGTATTCTCGGAAGGAAAAAACAAGCTGATAATCATGGATATTAACCGGAGGAGAAATATCGAAGAAATAGACCTTCCCGGTCTTCCCGCGATAACCAACCCTTCATGGTCACCCGATGGTAAATATATTGCCATATCAGGGATGAAAAATGGGGTTTCCGATTTGTTCCTCTATGAAGTATACTCAAAACAACTAACCAGGATTACGAATGACGCATATGCCAAGTTGCAGCCATCCTGGTCTCCCGACGGTAAATTTCTTGTTTATGTTACTGACAAACCTTTACCTGGCCAGGAAATAAAATACAAAGTGAATCATTTCAATCTGGCAATGATACAGCCTGATGTTCCGGGATCAGAAATACTTCTTGAAATATTTCCAGGAGCAGCTAATATGAATCCGGTATTTTCAGCTGATGGCAGGAGTATATACTTCCTTTCTGACAGGGACGGTTTCAGGAATCTTTACCGTTATGATACCGAAAATGATATTATATGGCAACAAACGAAATATATGCGCGGTATCAGTGGAATAACCGCTCACTCACCGGCAATTTCAATAGCCAGGAAAACCGGTGAAGTTGTCTATTCCTATTATTCAAAAAGCAATTATCAGATATTCAATGCCAGACCTGAAGAGTTCAGCGAATTTACAGTGAATCGATATGAAATGAACTATTCCGCAGCCACATTACCTCCTTTACATCATGTGGATGTTAATATTGTGGACAGTTCATTATTATCAGATTTTTCACTTCCTGATGTACTTATAGATTCCTTTAAGGTGGTACCTTATCGTCCAAAATTCAAACTTGATTATATCTCAAATGTTTCGGCAGGTGTGGCTGTTGGAAGACTGGGTACCGGTATGGCAGGTAGTGTAAGTGCAATCTTTGGAGATATGGTGGGCGATAATCAGATATTTGCTGCATTGGCGCTGAATGGGGAAATATATGATTTTGGAGGCCAGGTAGCATATCTGAACCAGAAAAATAAAATTCGCTGGGGGGCTGCCTTGTCACATATTCCCAATTATTATGGGTATGCAACCCTGTCTCCCGACACCCTTATGATTAACGGAGAAGAGTACCTGGTAAATAAAATGAGTCTCGATTATATAAGGATGTTTGAAGATAAAGTGGAATTATTTGCATTTTATCCCATGTCACAGACAAGAAGATTCGAATTATCCACCTCTCTTGGCTGGTATAGTTTCAGATATGACCGTTACAATACATTTTATAACTTTTTTGGCCAGGCTATCGGAAGCAGCAGGGAAAAGCTGGATGCTCCCGACGGATTCGGACTTCATAATATTGAAGCTGCATATGTGCTGGATAACAGCAGATTTGGAATTACGGGTCCCATTGAAGGAACGCGTTACAGACTTTCTGCCGGGAAATACTTCGGAGAAACCGGGCACTTTACATCATTAATAGATTACCGGAAATATTTTTATCTCCGCCCCTATACCCTGGCCTTCAGGACATATAATTACGGAAGATGGGGCGAAGATGCGGATAACAGACTTTTATCTCCTATGTACCTTGCATACCCATGGCTTATCAGAGGATATGAAAACATGTCCAGCAGAACAGGATCCCCCGGTGCTACAGGAATGGGGATAGACAACTTCTTTGGTAGTAAAATTGCCATCTCAAATATTGAACTCAGAATACCCTTAAGCGGGCCTGAAAGAATCTCAAAAATAAAATCCAGTATGCTGTTTACCGACATCAACCTGTTTATTGATGGCGGAATAGCCTGGAATAAAGGGGACAAACTGGGAAATGACTGGTTTAATCCTTATCCCGGAGAGAAAGTACCTGTATTCAGTTACGGGGCTTCTATCCGAATGAACCTGTTTGGGTATGTGGTAATTGAGCCATTCTATGCAGTGCCTGTCCAAAGAGGAATGGGAGTAACCGATGGTTCCTTTGGAGTCAGTTTCTTCCCTGGCTGGTAAGGGATATAAAGCTCCGCTTCAACATGCGTTTTAGAATTCATGATAAAAATTTTTCATAGAAGACTTAACATACAATAAATTTAATTTAAACACCTTTTTTATTTTGTTGAAAAATATTTAAAAATAATTGAAATTTCATGGCTGATTTTTGGACAAATTGATGATTAATTCAATAAAAAATTTTTAAAATAAAAAGTAACCCTGACAGGGTTTGAAACCCTGTCAGGGTTACCGTTTTAATTTAACGTTTTAATTTAACTTTTAACATTTTAAAAACAAATCCATTCATCAATGTCAAAAACCACCAACCTCGAATACGGTAAATATTACCATATCTTCAACCGCGGTGTAAACAGAACAAATTTATTTTACAAATCGGCTAATTACTACCATTTTCTCAGACTATATGATAAGTACATTGATCCAATTGCAGAAACATATGCCTACTGCCTCCTGAAAAACCACTTTCATCTTTTAGTGAGGATAAAAAATCCAAACCCTGACAGGGTTACACTCCCCCCATACCGTTACTTCTCACATCTTTTCAATGCCTATTCACAGGCAGTCAATAAACAGGAAAAACGTACCGGGACCTTGTTCCAAAGGCCTTTTCACCGGCTGGAGGTAGATACAGAAGATTATTTCCGGCAGCTAATTACATACATACATACGAATCCTGTGAAACATCGTTTTACAGACGACTATAGATATTACCCATGGTCATCGTACTGGAAGATATTGTCTCCAAAGAAAATCAAGCTTAACAGAGAGCAGGTTATAACCTGGTTTAAAAACGAAAATGAATTTATACTGAATCATGAAACAATAAAATCTCTTGAAATAGATGAAATCATTAAGGATGAGTTATTTTAACCAACGATAGTTCGAAATAACGAAAAAGAAAGATTACCATTTAGTCAACTTACTTATCTTCAATAGTTCATTTACTGACATTGTAGTTTCTTATATTTTTAACATATCTTCGTAATCATACTCATTACTTTTACCGGTAAAATTTAAAATGTTACTTAAAAATGTAACCTTCAGGAGAATTCAACTCCATGAGGCAATAATGTTAATCCTGATTTCTGTAGCTCCGGGACTGTGACTTATATAAATATTATTAGCGATATGATAAATTCACCTGTTTTAAAATCAAAGTATTTTATCAGATTTATATTATCCTGGATAATATCTGCATTGATAACCTTAACAGCATGTAATACTTCTGACAGTGTAATTATTACCGGCTCCACTTCATCTCTTCAGTTACATATTGAAGCGGGAAAGGCTTCCGCGGAATTGATAAAACTCGGCTGGGATACGGAAGGAACAGGACGTGACACAATCAACCTTCTGAAATCTCCTGTACACCTGCGTCTTATTAAAAACGAACAGGTTGATACATACCTTACCTCAACACGGAACATTAATAACAGTACGATAGAATACTCATATTATCTTCCGCAAAACCAGAAATTAGCATGGGAAACATCTGTAAGAGAAGATACACTGAGCATGAAAATAACTTCTTCAGGGGAAATCACCTCAGTGGTGGATGCTATTGAAATGGTGTTACATTTTAATTCCAGGAAGGCTGTAACTTCAATCATAGGCAGCAATTGGACGAAAGACGGAGGTTTTCATTTGCCGGTAATAATCAGTGCTCCGGATATAGGACAACTCCTGATGACAAACACCGGAGAATTACCGGTAACAGGATCTATTGAAGGAAGCAGGCGTGAAGGATGGACAAGAATGATCTTTAAAATACCTGTCTCAAAGACCTCTCAATCCTGTGAGTTGGTTTTTACTCCGGTAATCCTTCCTGTACCATCCGGATATAACAACACCGGCCGGTGGGAAGCAGCAAGAAGAGGTTGGTTTAACCTTATACAGCAAAGCTGCGGTGCTTCCGGTGGTGGTGAAGCGGTTAAAGGTGTTTGGGCAAATAATGTATTAAGCGACCCTGTAAGCAGTCTGATCTTTATGTTAAGCGATGCCACCATCCTGGTCCCTGAACTTGCACCGGGCGTAACTATGCCTCCCATCTTACGTCATACTGTTGAATATTGGATTGATCATAAGACAACAGAATACGGGCTCGTCGGTTATACAGCCGGAGGAATATCTGTTGCAGATAACGACCCGGGCGATCCTGACCCCTTCGATACCGCATTTGTTCGCGAACATAAAGGCTTCTACCGGAGTAAATACGAAAATATTATGGATGGCAACCCATCCGTAATCATTGGAGCCTGGGCTTATGTTAAAACATCCTCAGATATCAACTGGCTCAAAGACAGAATTTCAGACCTTGAATTCATTGCTCAATATATGGAAAATCGTGATACCGACGGAGATGGTTTGATTGAATCACGGCAAAACGGGAACAGAGATACCATAGGAACATTCAATCCTGATACAGCCTGGGATACCTACCTTAGCGGACATAAGAATGCATATGTTAATACACTTGCATACCGTGCATTTAATGCTCTTGCGGATATTGAAAGACTTCTCGGAAGAACCGAACAGGAAGCAAGATACCGGCGCAGGGCTACGAAAATCAAATCAGTATATCATACTACATTTTTCAATCCCGAAACAGGATGGCTCGGCTGGTGGAGAAGCAGGGACGGGGAACTACACGATATATACTCTGATATACCCACAAGCCTGGCTGTTTCCTATGGCCTGATAAGCAAAGATCAGGGAAATGAAATGCTGCAAAGATATTGGAATGAGTTGAAAGAAACCGGTTTTAACCGCTTTGATCTGGGCGTTCCCTGTTGTCTCCGTCCTGTTCCTCCGGATGAATACATGAGGCCAAGGCAGGATTTCCACCATTACCTTAATGGCGGTTGCCTGGTAAGTAATGCCGGAATTTTTCTCGATGGATTATATACTTCAGGAATGGCACAACAGGCAGATATGATCCTTGATGCTATGCTTAAACGTCAGAAAGAGGGATTTTTCCCAAACGGGGGAGGATTTCAGAACGGCTTCGTTGACCGCAGCGGACAGGGTGCTGAATTCATGGACTGGCAAGGTAATCCTACAGGTTACGAAGGGCATCTGGTGTATAGCTGGGCTTTTTTGCAGGCTATGCTGAGAGCAGAACTACAGAAATAATGTTTGCTCTGTTAGCTTAATAGTAGTATTATTGTTTTTTCTATTCTGTCAAAGTCAATAATTCTTTAAATTAAAATAAAACGCAAAGACGCAAAGGCGCAACATGTTGATTATTAACAACATGAGATTGTTAAACATGAATTGTCAAAATATTCATTATCAACGCAATACATAATTTATAATAACTGTCGAAAGTAGAACAACCATAAATATTACAGCTTATGCGGTTTGCTTTGTTTTTGTTTTTATAGTTTGAAGCTGTCAGGTTTAACCAGCCGAAGTATTGCGCAGGATGGTAAAACCTGACAGTGTTAACAGTTGGAACAATAATATTCAAACCGAACCAGCGGAAAATAAAACTGTTATGTATATAAAAACCTCACTTCTGACAATCACACTTGTCTTGCTTACAGCTTGCGTTAATCGTGACATTACAAAATATGTGGATCCAAACATCGGCGGTGTCGCTCATCTTCTTACCACGAAAAATCCAACTGTACACAGGCCACACAGTATGATCCGTGTATTCCCTGTTACAAAGCCCGGCCTTAACGACCGTTATCTTTCCGATGAAATCTATGGCTTTGCGATAAATATGCCGGCCTATAGACATAAGCATGTAACTGAGTTCATGGCCACAGCAGGAGAATTATCATTCGATTACCATGCCAATGCCTCAACCTATGACCATGACCTGGAGGAAGTGCATCCCTGGCAACACCATGTATGGCTTGAAGATCATAACATAATCACAGACTGGACAACATCCGAACGAGCGGTTATATTCCGCCTCAAATTTCAAAACACAGAGAAGGGTAATATAATATTCCGGTCAAATGGACCGGCTTCCTTCCGGATCAATTCAAACAATTCATTACAGGGATGGGAAGAACTGAACGAAACAAAACAATATTTTTATGTCGAATTTTCAAATCCATACGACAGTTACGGAATATTCACCAGAGAAAATAACTCGCCCGGAAAGACAGAAGTTTCCGGAAAACAGTCAGGAACATTTTTCACTTTTACCAATCCCGAAAATCCCATTGAACTAAGAATCGGCATCTCTTACATTGATGAAAACCAGGCAAAAGAAAATCTTTCGAGGGAACTTTCCGGGAAAACATTTGAACAGGTATCAAAAGAAAGTTACAGGATATGGAAAAAGGCACTTGAAAAGATTTATGTTAAGGGTGGAACGGAACGGCAATTAAGAATTTTTTACACTTCTCTCTACCGGTGTTATGAAAGAATGGTAAATATCTCCGAATATGGACGTTACTTCAGCGGATATGATAAAAATGTCCACAGTGATAATGGCAGACCATTTTATGTTGACGACTGGCTGTGGGACACCTTTCGCAGTCATCATCCCCTCCTGTATATTATTGATCCGGAGAGACAGGTTGATATGGCGCAATCCTACGTTAACATGTATGAACAGGATGGCTGGATGCCTACTTTCCCACAGTTCTACGGCGATTTCCCTGCCATGATCGGATTTCATTCTGCTACGCTGCTTTGGGACACATATCAAAAAGGAGGCACTGACTTCGATGTAGAAAAAGGGTATGAGGGTTTACGAAAAAATGCAATGAGAGGAACCATGCTGCCATGGAGAACCGGCCCCATGTGTTCACTCGACAGTTTTTATATTGAAAACGGATGGTATCCTGCACTTCCCGAAGGAGCAGCAGAGACTGAACCAATGGTGGATGATTTCGAAAAACGGCAGGCTGTTGCTGTCACCATTGAACACAGTTATAATGACTGGAGTCTTGCCCAACTGGCAAAAGCCCTTGGAAAAAATGAGGATTATAATTACTTCATGGAAAGATCACAAAATTATAAAAACGTATATAATCCGGCTACAGGATTTATGTCACCTAAAATGGCCGATGGCAACTGGGTTGAACCCTTTGATCCTCAACTTTCCGGTGGAATAGGAAGCAGAATGTATTTTGCAGAGAACAATGCCTATATCTGGAATTTCAATGTAATGCATGATATCCCCGGATTAATTCAAATCATGGGAGGCCCGGAAACATTCACACAAAAACTTGATAAGCTTTTCAATGAACCGACTAAAATAGCAAAATGGCAATTCATGGGTCAGTTCCCTGATGCCACAGGACTTAATGGAATGTTTCCCGCTGGCAATGAACCTGCCTTCCATGTACCCTATCTTTACAATTATATAGGAAAACCATGGAAAACCCAGAGAAGAATAAGGGAAGTCATCGAAATGTGGTTTGATGACAGCCCCCTGGGATTAGCCGGTGATGAAGACGGCGGGGCGCTTTGTTCCTGGTATGTTTTTTCAGCAATGGGGTTTTATCCGGTAACACCGGGAACCGGACTGTATGCTATTGGAAGCCCCTTCTTTAAAGAAGTAAAAATACAGCTTCCGGATAACAGGACGTTTACTGTGAAAGCCCGCAAGGTTTCAAAAAAGAATAAATATATACAGTCGGCAAAGCTTAATGGAAAAGACCTCAACAGGGCATGGATAACTCATAATGAAATTGCTGAAGGAGGTTTACTTGAATTTATAATGGATGAAAGACCCAATAAAAATTGGGCTGCCGATCCTTCAATTTATTTAACGAATTATTGAATAACCTAAGCTCACAAATATTAATCTCTATTTATGAATTCCACAATGAATAATGTATCAAACTACCCTGTTGTAAAACTGGAAAATGACCTGACAATCGTTCAGGTTAACCAATATGGCGGAGCGATCGGTGATTTTCATCTTAAGGATATCCCGGTAAATCCTGTCAACTTTCAAACCAATGACCCGGAAGAGCCTCCATTTATGGGACACTTTCTTTGTTTTGACCGTTGGGGACCACCAACTGAGGCTGAAAAAAAATATGGATTTAATCATCATGGTGAGGTGAATACACAATCCTGGGAAATTCTGCCACAGGAAAAAGAAGACAACACCGGGAAAGAAGTTGTAATGCGATGCATTTTACCAATGGGAAAACTGCAAATAACAAGAAAAATTAAATTATCAGACTCCGAACCGGTATTCTTTGTAACGGAAGAAATCAAAAACCTCAATACATACGGACGTATGTACAATATTGTTCAACATGTATCTCTGGCTCCTCCGTTCCTGGATAAGACAACTCTTTTCGATAACAATACTGAACAAGGCTTTGAAAACAAGGAGGATGGCAGCCTGAATCAGGAAGAACCTTTACTTCACTGGCCTGAAACTGAACATCAGGGAAAAACAATCAACTTCAGGAATTTTTCGGATCCCTGGCCACGGGTATCTTCGTTTGTCTTTAATAAGAACGACAGATATGCCTGGGTAACTGCATGTAATCCCGGTAAGAATCTTCTGCTGGGTTATATCTGGGAGGTGAAAGATTATCCATGGATAAATTTCTGGCGTTCGATGGAAAACAATATGCCTGCAGCATTTGGGATGGAATTTGGCACAACGGGTTTACACGAACCTTTCCCTGTCGTGGCAAAGAAAGCAAAAATTTTCGACCGGAATATCTTCGATTTCATCGATGCAGATGAGGTTATCAGTAAATCATATATCGCCTTTCTGGCAAAAATTCCCGAAAATTATTCAGGGGTAGAGAAAATAACAGTCAATGGTAAATCTGTTATTATTAAGGAAAAGAATGAAATTTCAAGGGATATTAAATTTTCCATATAAATATGTTTATCTTTACTATCCAACGCTCATCTTTCGCAACTGCTTCAGCCGAAAAGTGGAGAAGACAGGTTCCGCATGCAGAATAGTAATATTCACCTGCATTAAAGCTTTGGTAAATATTATCTTTCCGTCGGGTTTCAGCAGAACATCGTCAGGGAAGTAAAGAGTCTGTATATATCTTATTGTAATATAATATTATGACATCAAGAGAGCGTATTCTTTCAAGCATCCATCGCCAACAACCGGATCGTATCCCTGTTGATCTGGGTGCCACCCCCAGTTCAGGCATTTCCCTGGTCGCTCATCATAACCTCGTTAAATACCTTGGATTAAAACATCCAAATTATGTGTATGATGTTATCCAGGAAGTTGCCCAGCCTGAAATGGAGCTTCTCGACAGGTTCAGGGTGGATGTGCTGGATATCGGAAGGTTTTTTAATCAGGATAAGGATTACTGGCATCCTTTGGAATTAATTAAAGGATATCCCGGCTTATATCCTAAATGGTTTAACCCTGTAAAACAACCTGATGAGAGCTGGCTGGCTGCAGGACAATCCGGAGAATTTACGGGCAAGATGCCTTCAGGTGCTACATTCTTCGATCAGTTGATCTTCCCCTACCTGGATGGATACCCCTCTGATATGAGTAATATTGGTTATGACATGTCCAGAGTAATCTGGGGTGGCTTCAGATTTCCCCCTTATGACAGGATGGAGGAAAAAAATTTCTGGAAAATGTTCAGGGAAAAAATACAGCAGGAAAGAGAAAATACAGACCGTGCCCTGCTTATCGGCGTCGGCTGTAATCTTTTTGAATGGGGCACATTTCTTCGCAGGATTGACAACTTTCTTACCGATCTCTATCTTGACCCTGTAAATGTTCATCGTTTGCTTGACAATCTGATGAAAAGACATATGGGTTTTCTTACCAATATATGTAATGCAGTTGGAGATATTGTTGATATTATCAAATTTGGAGATGACCTTGGTACAAACACCGGCCCGTTCATGCCACCCGAAATTTATAATGAATTTTTCGGTCCAAGGCATAAAATATTATGTGATCATGTAAAGGCGAATACAACCGCACATACCATGCTGCACTGCTGCGGAGGCATATATGAACTTATTCCCGAACTGATCAATGCAGGCTTTGAAATAATTAACCCTGTACAGATTAATGCAGTGAATATGGAACCCGAACGACTTAAGAAAGAATTCGGAAGTGAAATCACATTCTGGGGAGGAGGATGCGACACTCAAAGTGTTCTGAATCGTGCAACGCCACAGCAGGTAAAGGATCATGTAAGAAGAAACCTGGAAATATTCAGTAAGGGAGGTGGCTATGTATTTAATACCGTTCATAATATCATGCCTGATGTTCCTCCGGAGAATATTGTGGCCATGTTTGAAGCCGTGGAGGAGTTTATTTGTTAATTCCTCTTCTAAAAAGTAAATTCACCACAAGATTACTCACTTCGTTCGTGAGATCGCTAAGTTCCCTGAATGGAACCTAACGAATGGCTTAGAAAGCTTAGATTCCGAGCGATAACGAAGAACCGACCCGCCACTTCCAATGCCCTTTTCACATTCTCCTGTCCTTTTGCATCCGAAAAATCAATATCCCAGGTATTAACTTTTTCCAGGAATTCTTCTTTAGCGTTCACAACGGTAGGTCCAATAACGATTTCCCCATTAAGAAAATCAACCACTTCATTAAGATGTGATACTCCTATAATTTCGAGTCCTTCCACCAAAGCTGCTTCCCGTGCATTCTCACAGTGAGTGATCATACCCTTGAAATTTTCATGCTATGCCCTGACTGCAATAGGATGTGATCAGTACCGTAATTTATCACTAACTGCTTTTATCCTTTACCTATCATTAGATTAACAAAATGTATTGTTCCACTAACGTCTTTTGTTAATGCTGTTTTTAAAGGCCTGACTTTTTTCTGTCGCTGTTTTTCCATCCAAAGGAATACTTATTTTTGCAGAAGTTAACAAATGACCGGTTAACATTCCCCCTCCCATCAGGCCGATTCCTATAAAAAAAGGTGCCATAAAATTTTCTCCTTCATACTTTTTATCGAAATATAGTGCTGATGCAGATCCAATTGCAGTCCCAAGGAGAAAGCCAAACTGATGTAGGGATTTATTCCTGACCTTTAAGGCAGTTATTTCCTCCCATTGAAAATTCTTGTCTTTTGAGAGGGTAAAGATTGTCGGATTTGAATAAACGGTAAGGACAGAATCGTTAAAATGCGCAAGGTTCCCATATATGTTATATCTGCTCTCATTTGTTTTTACCCATACTTCATACCTTTGACCATAACATTCAAGCAATGCTATGATTCCTGAAAATATCATGATCAGATGTTTCATTTTATTTGAGTTTAATGGATGCATAATTTTAAATATTTTCTTGTATATCAGAAATGTAACGTTAAATCGAAATATCGCAAAATTAAATTATTTAAGAATAATTCAAATATAAAAGACAAAATACCTGAAAATGCAATACTCATAAAATATAATAAACGGTTGATTACCAAAATGAAAAGTAGTAACTTGTTCTGAATTTAAAAATGTTCTAACTTTGTAAAATGACATTTTACTTCCATGACTATCTGATTTCTAAGTATTTGTTATCTGTAAAATAAAGAGATAAGCTTGTATAGACTAAGAAAAATAAATAACGGAGAAGGTAATATTGTTCTGGAGATAGCGAAGAACCGACCCGCCCGTAAGCGGAGAGCTCGCCAAAGGCAATCTCAACATCAAAATAATCAAATAAATCTAATTCTAAATAAATCATGAAAAAGTACCACATAACTCTTATTCTCACTCTCGTCCTGTCCGGTTCTTTAACTTTTGTTCACGGGCAGAGAAAAAAATCAGTTCTGTTAAGAGACACTATTCATGTGATCGGTCATGCACACATGGACATGAACTGGTTATGGACTTATTCCGAAACCATGCAAATGTGCAATGACAACCTCAGGCAGGTTGTTGCATTTATGGACGAATATCCTGATTATACTATGATACAAAGTCAGGCTGCAGTATACAAATTCGTGGAGATGGTTGATCCTCCGCTTATGGAGCTTGTAAAAAAATATGTAAAAGAAGGTCGGTTGGAAATTGCCGGTGGTATGTGGACTGAGGGAGATACGAACCTTTCCGGCGGAGAAGCAATAACCAGATCATTCTTACTTGGACAAAGATATTTTCAAAGCAGGTTTGGGAAAATGGCCAATGTAGGCTGGCTGCCAGACAATTTCGGACATATCTCTCAATTGCCTCAGATTCTCCAGCTTGCAGGATGCAATTACTTTTACTTCCACCGGACTAAACCCTACTTAGGTACATTCTGGTGGTATGCCCCTGATTCATCCAGAGTATTATGCTATTCCAACGATACCTACAATGGAAGGATAACTCCTGAACTCAGAAATGAGATTCAGATATTCTCCCCGGAAAAACGGAGAATTCTTTTTATAAACGGTGTAGGAGATCATGGCGGAGGACCTACACGTGCAGAAATTGAGCTGGTACACCAGCTGGATAAAACCCCCGGCTATCCGGCAGTCAGGTTTTCCACCGTAGAAAATTTCTTCAGAAAGTCTGAAAAAGAGATGGATGGACGCCCTGTCCATCACGGGGAAATGCAATTTATCTTCGAAGGATGTTATACCACCGTGACAGAGATTAAGGAAGGAAACAGGAATAGTGAAAACAGACTTTATGAGAGTGAATTTTTCAACACCCTGAGATGGTTAAACGGCGATAAATATCCCCAGTCAGAAATCAATGATCTATGGGAGACAGTCACATTTAACCAGTTCCATGATATTCTGCCCGGTTCAGCCATTTATGAAGCTAACAGGGAAGCCGTTGCCAGGTACAGCGAAGTACTTCGTAAAGCAACCATCCTAAGAAACAATGCTTTCCGTAAAATGGCCGATGAAGTTGAATTTCAGGGTGGAATGGGACAAGCTGTGGTTGTGTATAATCTTCAACCCTATGGTCGAAATGCAATTGTTGAGGCAAATGTATATTCCCACGAAGGTCCTGCTACTGCGAATCTTGTTGCATGGAGCAATTATTATGGCTCAAAAAATATCACCCCTTTGGATAAAGGCCAGGGTCCAGTTTCATCAGTGCTTGTGCGCGATGCTTCAGGAAAAACATATCCCGCCCAGATTACCTGGGGAAAAACAACACCGCCGGGTTTTACATCCAAAGTTCAGTTTATTGCAGATAATATGCCCGCAGGCGGATATAAAACATTCTACATTGATGTATCAAAACCTGGTGACTTCAATGAACCTATTCCTTTTAAAGATGATGTATTTGAAACAGACTACTTTAAAATCAGGTTTGACATGAAAACCGGCGGAATAACCAGCCTTTTCGATAAGCGGTCAGGAAAAGAATATGTAAGAGAAGGTGGTCAGTTGAATACACTGAGAGTATATATGGAAGACAAAAAAGGAGGGATGAAATCCTGGACAATCAATAAAATTGTAAAGCAGGAAGACGTTACTGATATCCATAGCGTTAAACTTGTTGAAAACGGTCCGGTGAGGGCATGTGTGGAAACGGTAAAAACCTGGGGGAGATCAAGGTTTGTGGAAAGAACATATATCTATCGTTCCTATCCGCGTATTGATTACGACATGGAAGTGCACTGGCTGGAAACAAGTCCGGAACATGACATGGGAGCCTGGCTGGAGAAAGGTAGTGATGTAACCGATTCCCCGATGCTGCGAGCTGTATTTCCAATAAACATGCCAGACTCAAAGTTTTATTCCCACGTACCCTTCAATGTGGTTGAAAGACCTGTGGACGGTAAGATAAATGGCAAAGACGCACCACCTCATTTAAAACATCAGGATGCATATGGCATTGAGGCAGAAGTGGAAGACGGACAGGAGGTGCCTGCTCAAAAGTGGGTGGATGTTACTGACGGAAAAACAGGCATAGCACTTTTGAATAAAACAAAATACGGACATTCTTACAGTCATGGTGACCTGAGATTAACCCTTATGCGTTCTGCCGGTGAACCGGATATTTATCCCAACATAGGAAAATTCAACATCAGCTACTCATTGTTTCCTCATTTGGGAGACTGGAAAAACGGAGTATGGCAGGAAGGTGATGATTTCAATATCCCGGTTTATGCAGCAGAACCCCCTTCTCTGGCACTTGTCAAGGATCATGCCACTCGTCCGGAAGAAGAAAGTTTCTTCTCACTGGATTCTCCAGGGGTAATATTATCGGGAATGAAGAAGTCGGAAGACGGTGATGAACTGATCATCAGGCTTTCTGAAATATATGGTCAGGAAACAACAGTGAATCTCACACTGCCTGTTAAAGCACAATCTGCAAGAAGGTTAAATATCATAGAATTACCCCTTGAAACCGCAAATAAACCTGTAGTAAATGATAATACAATACAGTTAAAAATAAGACCGCATGAAATTGTTACGCTGGGTATTGAGGTAAAGAGATGAAAGTTGAAAGTTGAAAGTTGAAAGTTGAAAGTTGAAAGTTGGAGGTCGAAATTTATAATTAGTTCTATCTTACGGAGACCTGGAAGTTGAAAAATGACGGATCAAAAAACTACTGGCAGAGGGGAAATATTGAAATACCGGTTATGCTGTAATGCCTTCAATAAATACTCCCATCTGTTTATATTTCTGAAATAAAACCTTATACTTCTCCGCATTCCCCGGGTCAGGATGATATTCCTTCTCAAACCCGCTGCCCATTTTCTGCTGTGCTGTTTCAATATCAGGATATATATCTGCAACCACTGCGGCAGCCATTGCAGCACCCAGTGCACATGTTTGTTCCGAACGCACAACCAGTATGGGCATATTAAGAACATCACAAACCACCTGCATAACAAAAGGAGATTTCTTAGCCACACCCCCCAGGGCAATTACCCCGTCAATACGAACGCCCTCGTTAATGAATCTGTCAATGATCATTTTTGCCCCGAAAGCAGTGGCTTCAACCAGTGCACGAAATATGACGGGAGCAGTTGATCCCAGTGTAAGACCTGTTATTGCACCTTTCAGGTTCTGATTGGCATCAGGAGTGCGTCGTCCGTTCATCCAGTCCAGTGCAACAGGAGCAGACTCCGAAGGAGGGATTCTCTCTGCTTCTTCTGAGAGTAAAGGTATGATTGATTCATACAGATCAGAAAGAAGCCGGTCTCTGTTCTCAGAATTTAAATATTGAGCGCCGGTGATAATCTTTCCTGCAGGCTGATAAATTACATCCCTGAACCACGCATAGATATCACCGAATGCAGATTGGCCTGCTTCAAGTCCCAGCATTCCGGGAACAATACTGCCATCTACCTGGCCGCAAATACCTCTGATCAGTTTTTCTTCTCCTTCCTGTAATTGGCTGACCATCATGTCACATGTAGATGTACCCATTACCTTACTAAGGTAGAAAGGCTTTATCTCCCCTCCGACAGCTCCAAGATGTGCATCAAAAGCAGCGGCTCCTATAGCAACATTCCCTGTAAGACCCAGTTTCTTCTTCCACTCCTCTGTAAGATCACCAACTTTATAATCAACAGCATATGTTTTGGAGTAAAGTCTGTCCCTTAATCCTTTTAAAAGGGGATCAAGCCTGACAAGAAATTCCTCTGACGGTAATCCTCCCCATTCCTCGTGCCACATCGCTTTGTGACCGGCAGCACACCTGCTCCTGATCACAGTTAAAGGATTGATGTTTCCGGCAAGAACACCTGTTATCCAGTCGCAATGCTCCACCCATGAAAAAGCTGCATTTCTTATACGTTCATTCCTGCGTAAAATATGTAAAATTTTTGCCCAAAACCATTCTGAGGAATAGATACCTCCCTCATATTTTGTATAATCAACACCTCCCCATGTTTTTGCATGTTTGTTAATCTCATCAGCTTCTTTTACCGCTGTATGATCTTTCCATAAAATGAACATGGCATCCGGATCGCCTTCAAAACCCGGTGTGAGTGAGAGAGGAGTTCCCTCCCTGTTCACCGCAACAGGTGTGGAACCTGTTGTGTCAATCGAAATACCTGCAATATTACTACGGATATCATCAGATACCTGCTTCAGCGTTTCTCTCACCGTAACTTCCAGTCCCTCAAGATAATCCAGTGGATGTTGCCTGAACTGGTTTTTTGAAGGATCAGAGAATTTACCTTCTTTCCACCTTGGATAGTTAAACACTGAGGTTGCCACTTCCTTACCTGTGGAAGCATTAACAATCAGTGAACGAACGGAATCTGTACCGTAATCAATCCCAATAACAAATTTTTGAGCCATAAGTAAGTTTTTAATTATATATTCTTAAGTCAAGTGATTATTAATCTACCCTTCGTGTACCTTCGTGACAACCTTCGTGTTCTTTGTGGTTATAAACGTTAAATGGTTAACCACAAAGGACGCGAAGGAATACACGAAGGTACACAAAGGAAGACGCATCAATTATTCCCCCTGTCCATAATACGCATCCTTTCCGTGTTTCCTTCTGTAATGCTTATCCAGCAGATATTGATCCAGTCTGCTTTCATTTCCCAGAACCACAGTCCTGAAAGCCATTTTTGCCACTTCTTCAAGGACCACTGCATTATGAACGGCTTCAGCAGTATTTTTCCCCCAGGCAAAAGGCCCGTGACCCGACACCAGGATGGCAGGTATTTCCATCGGATTTCTTTTTCCTATGGTTTCAATGATAAGTTTCCCTGTATTAAGCTCATAATCAGACGCTGCTTCATCTTCCCTCAACTGGCGCGTACAGGGAATATCTCCGTAAAAATAATCGGCATGAGTAGTACCAAAGACCGGAATTGGTCTTTTTGCCTGTGCCCAGGAGGTAGCCCATGGTGAATGTGTGTGCACGACACCCCCAATCTCCGGAAAGCTCCTGTATAATTCAAGATGAGAGGGAACATCAGATGATGGTTTATACTTTCCCTCAACACTCCTGCCATCCAGATCAACAATTACCATATCGTCAGGGGACATTTCCTGGTAGCGGACACCGGAAGGTTTAATAACCACTAGCCCCTTCTCCCTGTCTATTCCACTCACATTTCCCCAGGTAAATATCACAAGGTTAAAATCTACCAGTTCCTGATTTGCGAGATATACTGAATGTTTTAAATTTCCTAACATAAAGTTAAGTTATTATTGAGCTAAAGGTAAATATATACTATGTTAAAACAAAAATCTAAATGCCTTTAGCCAGGTGATAATATATGTCATTCCACCTGAGTTCTTTTTTAAACTGAGAAATCGAAGTATTTTTATCAATTAACAGGCTTTCAATTCCTGCAATTTCTGCAAAATCTTCCATAATTTCCGCGTTCAATGCCATACTAAATCCTGTATGATGGGCTCCACCTGCATGTATCCATGCTTCGGCTGCTATTTCAAGATTTGGTTCCGGCATCCATACTACCCTGGCTACCGGAAGATTAGGAAGGGCATTGTCAGGTGCCACAACTTTACATGGATTGATAAGCATCCTGAAGCGTGCACCCATATCAAGAATTGAGACATTAATTCCCTTACCCTCCGGAACATTGAAAACAAGTCTTACAGGATCACTTTTCCCTCCTATTCCAAGGGGGTGTATTTCCATATGAGCTTTGCTGTCGGAGACGGAAGGACAAACTTCAAGCATGTGGGCACCAAGCACTTTCATTCCGGAAGGATCAAGATGGTAGGTATAGTCTTCCATGAAAGATGTTCCGCCGGGAAGGCCGGCAGCCATAACCTTCATAGCCCTGACAAGTGCGGCTGTTTTCCAGTCGCCTTCAGCACCAAAACCATACCCTTTAGCCATCAACCTTTGAACAGCAAGGCCGGGCAACTGCCCCAGACCATGCAGATCTTCAAATGTGGTGGTGAATGCTTTGAAACCTCCACTTTCAAGGAACTTCAGCATCCCTGCCTCTATTTTTGCAGCCTCAACTAAAGATTGCCGCTTTTCTCCTCCTTTTTTCAGATTTTCTGCCAGTGAATATGTTTGCTCATACTCATGTAAAAGAGAATCAACTTCCTCATTCTTAATCCTCTGAATAGCCTCAACAAGATCTCCAACTCCATATCCGTTAACCGAATATCCTAACCTTAACTGTGCTTCCACCTTATCTCCTTCGGTTACTGCCACCTCACGCATATTGTCACCGAACCTGGCAACCTTCATCCCCTGCCAGTCGTTCCATGCGCATGCCGCACGAAGCCACATCGCCAGCTTGTGTCGCACCGACTGCTGCTCCCAATGCCCCACAATTACCTTACGTTCCATTCTCATTCTGCTTAGTATAAAACCATACTCACGGTCACCATGAGCAGACTGGTTCAGGTTCATAAAATCCATATCAATACTATGCCATGGTAAATCGCGGTTAAATTGCGTGTGAAGATGAAGGATAGGCTTGTTGAGTGCTTTTAATCCGGCAATCCACATTTTTGCTGGAGAGAAGGTATGCATCCATGTGATTAACCCGACACAATTTGCAGTATTATTGGCTTCCAGAATGATATTCAATATAGCTTCAGGTCCGGTAGCAACAGGTTTACATTTGATGGTTACAGGGTTTTGAACATCCGCATTCAATGCTTCAGCAATGATGTGTGAATTTTCCGCCACCTTTTGCAGGGTTTCTTTTCCGTACAACTCCTGACTTCCTGTAATAAACCAGGCTTCATAATTTTTTAGGTTCATAAATAATTTGTATATAATGTTAATAATATCAGTCTTGCATTTATTTTTAACCACAAAGGACACAAAGGTTTACACGAAGGTGCACAAAGGACTTATAAAACAGTCCCTACATGAAATTAAAATGGTCACCTGCATCTATCAACGCATCATACCTGTGTTTGTCGAACCTGTACAAAAATGCTCCTTTTTTCGAACCCGACTTATCCTTCTCATCGAGTTTTTCCAGAATACCCATCTGAAAAATTTTCTTCCTGAAATTTCTTTTGTCTAATTTTTGCAGATATATTGCTTCGTATAAATTCAACAAACGGGGCATGGTAAATTTTTCGGGTAATAGTTCAAAGCCAATAGGTTCAGAGGTTGCCCTTCTCTGCAAACGTTTCATGGCTTTCTTTATCATGGATTTATGATCAAAGACCAGATCAGGCAGCGCTTTCAAAGGAAACCATCTGGCTTCATACCTGGAATTTCTGAACTCATCGTACTGGCTTAACCTTATAATTGAGAAATAGGCGACAGAGATTACCCTGTCGCCCGGGTCGCGATCAGGATCACCGAATGTAAAAAGCTGTTCCAGGTAAATATCATGCAATCCGGTAAGATCATGCAGAATTCTTTTTGCAGCATCATCAAGACTCTCTTCAGGCTTTAGAAATCCACCCATTAATGACCATTCTCCTTTCTGTGGTTCAAAATTCCTTTTTATTAAAAGTAATTTCAGCCCCTTTTCATCAAAACCGAAAATAATACAGTCAATGGCAACATATACCTTCTTATGTATATCATAAAAACTAGCCATAATATAAATTTACTATAACTACCAGAAATAAATATAGAATGCTATGATAATTGAAATTATGATCGCTGAATTGATCACATCCCAGTGGTTCCAGCTTGCCCTGGTTACTGCCCTTTGTTCGGGACTAGCTGAGCCAAAGTATAATCCGCGGATCTTTTCAGGGTCCATGCGTTCGGTAAAGAAACTTATAATTACCATAATACCTATAATGATAAAAAATAAAGATATGGAATAATGGAGCCAGTTTGGCGCAACAATCAGCTCATAGAAAAATCCGTCGCCGTTATCGGTTCCGTAGTATACTTTCATCCCGAGTCTGAGCATTCCTAACACAAATCCTACCACTAATCCGGTAAATCCGGCTTTGGGTGTGGTGCGTTTTGAGATCACTCCCAACAGAAATACAGCGGCAATACCCGGTGCCAGCAACGATTGCACATCCTGCAGATATGCATACAGCACCTTCCCCAGTCCCTTCATCACAGGTATCCATAAAATGCCGAGAATAACAATAACAATGGTAGCTAGTCTGCCTATCATCAAATAATGTTTTTCTGAAGCATCGGGTTTATATTTCTTATAGAAATCCACTGTGAAAAGCATGGAAGAAGAATTAAAGAGTGAAGCCAGTGAACTCATCAAAGCGGCAAGAATACCACCCACAACGATTCCTGTAAATCCCTTAGGCAGAAGGACTCTTACCAGTGTTGAAAAGGCTGCGTCATTGCTGGCCAGGTCAAGCAATGGTCTCTGTGTTTCAGGGTCGATCTTCTGCGTCATGGCAAATGCTATCATCCCCGGAATAAGAAAAATAAAAACAGGGGTGAGCTTCAAATAGGCACCGAAGATAGTCCCCCGCCGGGCCTGTTTCTGATCCCTGCCCGACAGCACACGCTGAACAATATACTGGTCGGTACACCAGTACCAGAATCCTATGATTGCAGACCCCAGCAGCACTCCTGTCCACGGAAACTCCGCATCACGCGGTGAACGTATCAGGCTGGTCATGCTATCACCAAAATCGTTTACAGGAGTTGCTCTGCATATCTCCATCATTTCAGCCCATCCACCCAGTTTGACAAGTCCTATTACAAGTATGGCAACGGACCCGAATAAGAGTACAGGCGTTTGTAATACAGAGGTGTAGAGTACAGCCTTCATACCTCCAAAAGTGGTATACAACCCCGTGATCAGTACTAGTCCGATGGCGCTGATCCAGAAGAAATCCACCTCAACACTTCCGAACCGTATTGCATCAATCCCAAACACATCTTTAAACACCACCCCTCCTGCATACACAGTAACCGCCACCTTGGTCAGTACATAACTTACCAGGGAAATGATTGACAGGAATGAACGTGCATGAGCATTATAACGCCTTTCCAGGAACTCGGGCATGGTGAAAACTCCACTGCGTGCATAGAAGGGAACAAACAACCATCCGAGCATAAGGATCAGCCAGCCATGCACTTCCCAGTGAGCCATTGCCATGCCGCTCTCAGCTCCGGCACCAGCAAGGCCCACAAGATGCTCCGACCCTATGTTGGAGGCAAAGATTGATGCTCCTATGGCTATCCAGGTAGCATCACGGCCTGCAAGAAAATAATCGGAAGTGTCCTTGTCTTTTTTCCTTAACACCCAGAATATTATTCCAATCAGGGCCATACAGAATAATCCTAACGTGATCCAGTCAATTGTTGTCATAGTTTTAAAATATTTTTAAGTGTAAACTTAACGCTTAAATTGTAATTTTAAAAGACTTTATGTAATTTGGATTTATTTTAAATAACACCTTACAATATGAAAAACACAAACTCTCTTTTTAAAATAAAACCCGTATCTTAATAAGGTGTTTCCGTGACTTTTTGTTTCACTTTCCGAATGCAACTCCGGCACCACCTTTAGGGTGATATTCTTGTATTTCTGCAACTTGCAAAATAATATAGTTGAATAAAATTGCGTTGGGGTGAGACTAACGAATTGAGTAATTCAGGGATGAAATTACTTTCCCATGTTTACTCAAGCATAAAAAAAATACATCATCTTTATATTTTTTATCAGCTATTAAATACGGGAGCAGTTGGACAAAATAAATTTGTTTTTACATTTGGGGATTAAATTTTATTTAAAAAGAAATGAACACATTTAATCTCACCTGGGTTGATTATTCAATCATGCTGACTTATTTCGGTTTTGTATTAGGCATAGGCTGGGCCTTAAAAAAATACATGAAAGATGCCACAGCATTTCTTGAAGCCGGAAGGTCTTTACCTGCCTGGATAACAGGGCTTGCTTTTATATCTGCCAATCTTGGTGCGCTTGAAGTTATCGGAATGGCGGCATCAGGGGCAAAGTATGGATTTGCCACGGTCCATTTTTACTGGATAGGAGCCATACCCGCCATGTTATTTCTGGCCATTTTCATGATGCCTTTTTATTACGGTTCAAAAGCCAGATCGGTTCCTGAATACCTGAAACTGCGGTTCGATGAGAAAACGAGAGGTTTTAATGCATTCTCATTTGCAATTATGACCATATTTGCATCCGGCATTTCCATGTATGCCCTTGCCTTATTAATGGAAACCCTGCTGGGATGGAATTTTCACATGAGCCTGATTATTTCTGCCTCCATAGTATTGGTATACACCTACCTTGGAGGATTAAGCTCAGCTATCTACAATGAAGTGTTGCAGTTTTTCCTTATAGTAATCGGCTTCCTGCCCCTGGTCATCATCGGAATGATGAAAGTGGGAGGATGGGATGGCCTGGTTGAAAAACTCTCCATGAATGTTGCGTCGCAGGGATTTGAACATTCATGGAAAACTATTTCTCCTGAACATCCTTTGGGAAGCTGGATGGGTATCTTCTTCGGCCTTGGCTTTGTTCTGGCCTTTGGGTACTGGTGCACCAATTTCCTTGTGGTTCAGAGGGCAATGGCTGCCGGTTCAATGAGTGCGGCACGAAAAACCCCGCTGATCGGTGCTATCCCCAAGATGTTTCTCCCCTTCCTTGTCATACTTCCCGGCATGATTGCCATCGCCCTGATTAATATGGGAGATGAAGCATTTCAATTACCATTGAAGGGAACAGGATACGATTATGACCTGGTGATACCTATGCTCTTAAACCGATTCCTGCCTACCGGCGTGCTGGGACTTGGCTTAACTGCGCTTATGGCTTCCTTTATGAGCGGTATGGCCGGAAATGTCACTGCTTTTAATACAGTATGGACCTACGACATCTACCAGAGTTATATTGTACCCGGAAAATCTGACAGGCATTACCTCAGAGTGGGACAGATAACCACTATTGTTGGCGTTACCGTTAGCATACTCACTGCTTATGTAGCTAAACAATTCAACAATGTGATGGACTTTCTGCAACTGATCTTTGCATTTATCAATGCACCGCTCTTTGCAGCATTTCTTTTGGGTATGTTCACTAAAAGAACTACCGGACACGGAGCTTTCTTCGGATTGATATCCGGGACATTCACCGCAGCAATGGTTCACGGTTTTACCCAACCTGCGGGTGCAACTTCACTTGTTAAGGGAGGGTGGACAGGAACTGTTCTTAATACATTCCCAAGTGAGATGGCTCAGAATTTCTGGATTGCCATCTTTGCATTCTCAATGGCCCTGGTGGTAACAGTGGTTGTGTCAGTGGTGACAAAACAGAAAAAATCAGAGACGGAACTCGTTGGCCTCGTTTACTCCCTTACCCCAAAAGTGGTCGACGACAGTAAGCACTGGTACCAGAAGCCTGAGGTTTGGGCTATCGGCGTTGCAGTAATTGTAATAATTCTCACTATTATCTATTGGTAAAAATATAATTATAAGATCATGGGACTTGATATAAAAATACCTATCGGGGCAATGTTTACCCTCTTCGGCATACTACTGACTATTTTCGGCCTTTCAACCGGAGGAGATGAAATGTACGAAGCCTCGCTTCATATTAATATTAACATCTGGTCGGGTGTATGTATGCTGTTTTTTGGAATATTTATGCTGGCAGCTTCGTATGTAACCAGGAAAAAAAAATCTTAACGGACATTTAGCTTCCCCCTGGAAATAATTACCAGAACGGCTCCGCCACATACAAGAGCTGAGCCGGCCAGGCTCAGGAGTGTGAACTTTTCAAATTCAATCCAGCTGACTGCAGCCACTTCAAGAAGAGCCATTGAAACAAAGGTCAGAATGGGATTCATGGTTATAATCACACTAACTTTATTTGCTTCTGCATATTTCAGGGCAAGAGCAAAAGAAACATAGGCTACCAGTGTCATTAATCCCAATGAGGTTAATATCAATATTTCATTTACTGACAGCAGAGGCAAGCTTGAAAACTGAAAAAAAGGTAAAAAAATCATAGAACATAACCCAAAGATAAACAGGTTAAGGTGATGGGGATTTCTTGTTCTTACCAGTATCTTTTGCAAAATGGAAAAGGAAGCCCATGAGAGGCCTCCCAATACAACATAAAGCACCCCGTTGGAATAATTGCCTCTCTCACCTCCAATTTCCACAAGCTGTTCAGAATAAAAAAGAAAAAAACCCATAATTAAAAGCGCAAATCCGGCAAGATGTTTCCAGGTAATCTTCTCCCTGAAGAAGAAAATCCCTGCAAGAGCCAGTCCCACAGGTCCTACCTGAATAAAAACCTGGGCATTGGAAGGCGTGGTCTCATGTAACCCGGAAATAAAGCCCAGATAATTCATCCCCAGAAAAACAGCTGCCATAAAAAGAATTACAGGAGGTCTCCGGAACACAGAAATAAAAGAACGGTCAAAGAGTAACAGAAATAAAAGCATCCCCGTAAAAGCTACAGCAAAACGAAACCAGACGACAGAAACCGGATTCAGACTGGTAAGCGCAACTTTGATCACTATAGCCTGCAGACTCCATATTATAGCCGTAAATGCAGCAAAAAGATATCCTTTGTTTAAAATATAACTTTCCCTCACCATATTAAAATAGATAAATGCTTTCTGAAAAATCGCCGCTAATTACGAAATAATAAATGAAACATGTATCGTAAAACCATAATATTATTTAACATATTGTAAAAATAATTTATTAAATTTCTGTTTTCTTACTATTAAGTATGTATATTTACTGAATTCAATAAATAAGATATAAGCAGTTATTAATCAAAGGATTCTGGTAAAGTACCGGAACAATTAGCGTTTAAATCATTTTTCGTATGTAAAAAGGAAATAGTTTACTTAAATTTAAATTATTTAATTACAACAGTTCGTTAAATTAAAATAAAACGCGAAGGCGCAAAGGCGCAATACATTGTATATCAACAATATAAGTAATTTATGCCCGAATTGTTAAAATATTCATTATCAACGCAATATAAAAGTTTAACGAACTGTTGTAATTAAAGTTTATCATTTAAAATCTATAATACCATGAAAACAAAAATCTTTTTACTCTCCCTGTTAATTACAGGAATCATGGCCTGGTCGTGTAAAGGTCCGAAAACAAAAGAGGAAGCACCCTTACTCAACCAGTTAACTGAAGCTGAAATGGCGGAAGGATGGAAGTTGCTTTTTGACGGGAGCACCTTTGACGGCTGGAGGTCATTTCAAGCCGACAGTGTTTACGGATGGGCAATTGAAGATGATTGTCTGACAGCCCTTGGTGAGGGAAGTGATCTTTCCGGTGACATTATCACGGCAGAACAGTTCGCCGATTTTGAATTATCTCTTGAATGGAAAATTTCCCCTGGGGGAAACAGCGGTATCATGTTCAGAGTTCTTGAAGAAGGACAAAAGACTACCTACGAAACAGGTCCTGAATACCAGATTATTGACGACCTGGGATTCCCGGTGGAACTGGATGAATGGCACAGGACCGGTGCAAACTATGAAATGCATGTTCCTGAAAACAAAAATCTCAACCCTGTAGGAGAATTCAACCATACTAAAATTGTAGTAAAAGGAGCACAGGTGGAACACTGGCTTAACGGAGAATTGTTGCTTGCCTATGAATTGTGGTCGGACGACTGGAATGAGAGGGTGGAAAAAAGCAAGTGGAAAACACGCCCTGAATACGGCCTGGCTAAAAAAGGTCATATAGCGCTTCAGGATCACGGCGACAAAGTCTGGTTCAGAAATATTAAAATCCGTGAATTGAACTAAACAATTGTTCATGATCAGGAAAGCTCTCGTGATTTTCTTTCTGCATTTTTACCTGGGTGTTTACTCCCAGTCAGGGAAGCTTTTTGTCCCACTGGAAATCATAAATGCCTACGAAAAAGGAACCAGGTCGCCGGATGGCTCTCCGGGTAAGAACTATTTTCAAAACCGGGCAGACTATAATATTGACGTGGAATTTATTCCTGCAGGCAAACTGGTTAAAGCCCGGGGCGAGATAATTTACCATAATAACAGTCCCATTCATCTGAAATATATAGTGCTCAGGTTACATCAGAATGTTTTTATAAAAGGAGGGATAAGAGGGCGCAAAGTTGACCCTCAGGATCTGCATAACGGGATAATACTGAAATACATAGAAATTAACGGAAAGAAATACGAACAGGATTCACATGTGCTGGAAACCCAGACAAATGTTGTGTTCCCTCTCAACCTTGACTCATGTAAGAAAACCAGGATATATATTGAATGGGAGTTTACCATGCCCTCAAAAACCACCAACCGCTTCGGTTGTTATGATGATTCATCCTGTTTTATTGCATACTGGTATCCCCAGGTTTCAGTATATGATGATATTTTCGGCTGGGATCTTACCGATTATACCGGAGTGGCTGAATTCTATAATTGTTATGGTGATTTTAACGTAAATATCCGTGTTCCGCAGGATTATATTGTGTGGGCTACCGGTGAACTGAAAAACCCGGAAAACGTATTGAATGATACTTTCCTCGATAAATACAATGAGGCAAAAATATCAGATAAGATAGTCCATATCATTGAAAAGAAGGATTTAAAGAAAAAATCAGGGATAACTAAAAAAGGCAGGAATGTTTGGAAATATGAGGCCACTAACGTTAACGACTTCGCCTTTGGAATCAGCAATAATTATCTTTGGGATGCCACCTCAGTTGAGATAAGCTACCCGGATGGAAACAGAAGAGTCTTTATTGAATCTGCCTACCATCCCTCCTCTAAAAACTTCAAACAGGTGGCGGAAATATCCGCATGGTCAGTAAAGGATTTCTCACTGGATCTTCCGGGTATCCCCTACCCGTATCCTAAATTAGCTGCATTTAATGGTAAAGAAGGAATGGAATTCCCTATGATCATGAATAACGGCGAATCAGATTATAAAGGCACCCTGTTTGTCACCACTCATGAAATAGGCCATTCCTATTTCCCCTTCCTGGTGGGTACTAATCAGAGACGACATGGCTGGATGGATGAGGGTCTTATAACGGTTATTGCACAGGAACAACATCTGAAAAGAGAAACGAGCTATAATTTTCGTAATTTTTATCTTCAGCAATACCCTGTTATCGCAGGAACCCAGGAAGACGTCCCTCCTATTGTCAACTCAACTTATATTTCCGACGACATTTTCCAGATACATGAATATATGAGGCCCAGCCTTGCCTTCTGGACACTCCGTGATATTCTGGGCGTTGAAGTATTTAAACAGTGTATTGCAGAGTTTATTATGATCTGGGAAGGAAAACTTCCTACCCCATGGGATATGTTCAATGTTTTTGAAAGAATAGCAGGCATACCGCTGGATTGGTTCTTCAGTCCATGGTTCTGTGAGTATGCATACCCTGATCTGGAAATAACAGAAATCGTAACCGGGGAAAACCATAGTGAAGTTACGATCAGAAATACAGGAGGAATGCCCTTCCCTGCATCACTCAAAATTATCATGCAGGATGGATCTGAGGAAATGCACCCCCTGCCTGCCGAGTCATGGATGCATACCTCAGAATTTACCTTCCGGTCACAGCAAAACACATACATATTTAAAGCAGAGTTGATTACAGAGGGATATCCTGATCTGAATTTAAGTAATAATGTATGGGAAGCAAACAAGTGACAAGGGACGAAGGGGATCACGGGATCACGGGATCACGGGATCACGGGAAGAACATAAGGTGCCAACCCTGGAGATTAAGTCACCTTTCTCAACCAGGACGCACAGCCGTGCGTCCCTACAACATCACGCAATCATTCAATTATGTCCGATCCCGTAATTCCATGATCCTTTATTAAACTGATCCCTCCACTTGATCCCGCGATCCCGTGATAGCGTGATCCCTCATTCTCATCCACGTAACCACGTAACCACCCATCACTCACCCGTCACTTGTCACTCGTCACACCTCACTTGTCACACCTCCCTTCTTAATTGTTAAAAATTATTAGCTGTAAATGTCTTATATTTTGTAACTTTGTGCCAGAAAAAACTTCTGGTCATGGTAGTAAAAAAAGATACAAGTATTGAATTGTTGGTCAGTAAGCTCCCTGCCTCCGTTAAGTATCTCGAAGAAAAAGGTATTAAATGTATTGCATGTGGAGAACCTGTATGGGGAACACTGGAAGAAGCGGCAAAAGAAAAGGGGTTTGGGCCGGAAGATATCAATCACTTTGTCAGAGATCTTAATAAACTTTTAGATCAAAGAGAGACAAGGTAAGCGGGGGAAATTATTGCAGGTTTATTGTAACATTCTAAAACCCTAAACATTTTTATGATAATAGTTACCGGTGCAGCCGGATTTATAGGAAGCATGCTGGTTGAAAAATTAAATGCTGAAAAGTTTTTTGACCTTATACTTGTCGATGATTTTTCTGATAAAAAGAAAGAACCCAACTACATTGCGAAAAAATTCACGGCTATTCTACACCGCAATTCCTTCCCTGAATGGCTGAGTAAAAATCAACGTAATGTTCAGTTTGTCTTTCATCTCGGAGCCCGTACCGACACCACCGAAACAAACACAAAAATCTTTGATCAACTTAACCTGAATTACTCAAAGGAAGTATGGAAAATATGCACTGAATACGGCATTCCGCTTGTTTACGCATCTTCTGCTGCAACCTATGGTGACGGCCACTATGGGTATGATGATGATCATAACCTTATACCTTTTCTAAAACCCCTTAATCCATACGGTATATCAAAAAACGATTTTGACAAATGGGTGCTGGAACAGAATAAAACTCCCTCCTTCTGGGCAGGATTAAAGTTTTTCAATGTTTATGGTCCCAATGAATATCACAAGGGCAGAATGGCTTCAGTAATTTACCATACATTCCGACAGATAAGAGAAACAGGTAAAATGAAACTTTTCAGGTCACATAAACCGGGAATAAAAGATGGTGAACAGCAGAGAGATTTTATTTTCGTAAGGGATGTAACTGATGTTTTATACTATTTCCTTCATAACCGTAAACATTCCGGTATTTATAACCTTGGAACGGGAAAAGCTGAGACATTTCTTGAACTTGCCACACAGGTATTTAATACCCTGAACCTTAATCCAAAAATTGAATTTATTGATACCCCGGCCGATATCAGGGAGAAATACCAGTATTACACAGAGGCTAAAATGGAAAAATTAAGAAGTATTGGGTATACCGGATCATTTTGTAATCTGACAGATGGAATAAAAGAATATTGGGAAGACAGCCCCGGCGCATTATAGGATTTTTCCCAAATAATGTTTAATATTGTTTTCAGTTTTGGAAACTAACGACCCTATGGATAAATCCTCTCTTTACATCAGGAAGCTGATTGCCCTGATTATTGTTTCTTCTGCAGTTTGGGTATCATATCGGTTTATTCCTTTTCAGTATCTCCTGCCCCCTGCCCTCATTATCCTTTCAGTTCTCATCACACGGATTACCGGCGTAAAACCGTCATTCCTGTTCAGCCTGGGCGCTGCCGACAAATTCCTTACCTCTAAAGGGGGATGGTGGATATTATTTAAATGGATACTTAACCTTTCCGGTTTAATTTATGATCTTATTGCACTGACACTGGATGGCGTTTATCAGGTCTTTATAGTTTTCATTGACATTCTTTACCTTATTAAAATCATAGTATTCCGGATAGTTTATGCTCTTATCTGGTTCCTGAAACTTTATGTGCCCCCTGTATACTTTCTTTACAGCAACTTCATTCACTATCTCATTAAATGGCCATGGTGGATCTATCAGCTGGCTTTCAGGAATGCCGGAATAAGTGTCAATAGAAATTTCTACTATGTATCCTGGCTCGGAGCTTGTTTAGCCATATTTATTTTTCTTCTGTTTTACGGAACAGGTTTACTACTCGCCATACCTCCCCTGGAAATCCCGGGATTAATTTTTGCAACCCTGCCGGTTATATGGGCTTTTGGATCTATAGCACATATGAGGCATAATAATCTTTCTGAAGCAGAACCGGAACAAACAGTAGCTGCAAGGAACTCAGGCATTGAGAGTATGAAAGCCATGGTATTCTACCTTTCCCTGATACTCATCTTTCTGATAACTGAAATCATCCTTAACCTGTCAGGGTGGATACCGGCAGCCGGGTTTAGTATGCTGGGAATTGCCCTGAATCTTAACACGCTCCTGTCCCTCCTCCTGCTGTTTATTATAGTAATACTGGCATTTGCCAATCTGATGTTACCCTCCCATGTGGTTGTCCATAAAAGGACATCTCAGGGATTTGATGAAAGTGTGTTTTTCCTGGGAATAATCGGCAAAAAATTTCTCCGGTATATGATTTCATTGATCCCTGCTGCTGTTTTTTCATTTTTCCTGGTGATAATACCCTCTGTCATTGTTTCTCTCGGCATTTTTCTCACTATCACAGTAAGAGATAATATCATTGACACCAGAATAGATATACTGAAAGAAAAATCAGTCTTAAGTTCCCCTTCTGAAAAACCGGCTATTAATAAAAATATACGCTTACTGAATATTTACAAGTCTTACCCGCAAAACATCATTAAAGAATTTTCAGGAATAAAGGAACTATCCATTCGCTCTGATCATCTGAAGAAAAATTTACAAAAAGCCGGTGAAGATATTATCAGGATGGAGGAAGAATACAATTGGGTAACCGATTCCCTGAAGAATGTTGCCTCCATGACAGCTTCTTCTGACCCTGACCGGTTACAGGAACTCGAAATTAAGAGGATTGAAGCTGTACTGGATACAAAAAAAGCCAGTTTTGATTCCTGGAAAATACTGAAAAATGAACAAATAGCTGAAATAAATGCGGAAATATCCCTCACACGCTCCCTGCTCGTTCAACTCCCTGTTATTTTTCTGCTGACTTCTGTATGGCTCGCATTATTTGGCGGTCTTATTCTGGCTGTTCTTCTCTCCTACCTCGCTAATCTTTTTTACGATCTGTTTGTTTTCAGTGAAGACGGAAGAGTATCCCATTTTACGCACATAACAAGGGAAATCCAAAAGAAAGACCATAAGCAGCCGCTGCTGGGATTTACACTGCTGTTTATAACAATTGGTATTCTGATTGTAATTGTTTTTCTTTCCAGTCAATAATCCGAGGCTTTCTTAAGTTTTTTAACCACCAAGTATACAAAGTGCTCACGAAGTTAATCCCGGAAATTTTACCAATATCGCTTGCTGTATTTTTTAACCACGAAGTATACAAACTACTCACGAAGGAACACTAAGTCTGTATCTCATATTTACAATCTTTTGTGACATTCCTTTGTGCCCATTTGTGTTTAAAAAGATAATGCGCAAAACACTACGAAAAATCTGCTATTATTAAGCTGCAAAATGCGTTAATAATTATTATTAACATTATTATTCACGCTATTCCCCTATAAAACTGTACTTTATGTCAAATATATGAACAACTTGTGCAACCTTTTAAAAAATTTTTTCGTTAAATGTAATATATTCGCAATCGGATAATTACACACTAACTCCTGTGATATATAATGAAAATTTTGCATTATGTGAAATTTTAAAGTGAAAAAAGAATAATTAAATATATATAACTATATACATATAAAGGTATTTACAGAATATCAATGAACAGGGCAGAAGGGAAATATAACCCAATAAAAATTTCCTGGCTGAATAAGTTAATAGCTTATTTTGCCAGTAATTTTTTTGTTGTTATGTTAACCGTTCTTCTTTACTCGTCATCTGCCTTATCTGCTCAGAAAATCACAGAAGATAATTATACCGGTTCATTTACAGATGACAACTCCTGGCAGAATCCACCCGCACCTAACATACCGGTTACCACCAATGTTATTATATACGGCAATATACAGCATATCGGGGACATAACTTTTAATGCGGATCTGACTGTAAATGACACCCTTAGAATTTTCGGTAATCTTACTATGGGTAGTAATGATGAGCTAATCATCAATAGTGGCGGGATATTGATAATCTATGGTGATTACTATCCAGGGAATAAGACAAACAATATTGCAGGTGGCACTCTTGTAATTACCGGGGACCTTATTAAAGGTGGCGCCGAAGACCAGGGCGATTTCGAAGTAACCGGAACTGTGTATATTTTCGGTGATGTGGTAAATGCAGGAGACGGATATGGAGACCTGGATTGTCCTGACCCTAATGATTTTCCTGATAATTGTGGTTACGGAAATTATGAAGACATCCTGGAAGACACTACTATTTCGGATTTTTTTGAAAGCGGTTCCTATACAATCTCAGCTTCAGGGCCTACCGAATTTTGTGAGGGAGACTCTGTTATCCTGTCTGTCGAAGATGATGGTTCATGGTATCAGTGGTACAGGGATAACATTGAAATTACGGGAGCTGACTCTTATTCTTATGCAGCTTACGAATCCGGAGATTACCATATCAGGATGGTGGTTGGAACAGACACGCTCAGTCTTACCCCGGTTACGGTGACTGTTAAAACCAACAGCACTGCCCCTGCATCAGCATCTGTTAACCGGAATGATATTTGCCCCGGGGATGGTGATATTGTGTTATCCTATACAGGAGGAAGCCTGGGAACAGGAGCCGTTGCACGATGGTACTCTGATGCCGGTTTTACGGTCAATGTTGGCTCGGGAAATGACCTGACCATCCCTGCCCCACTTGATACAACCGAATATTTTGTCAGGTTTGAAGGCGATTGTGATACTACGGATGCAGTAAGTGCTGTGGTTAACATACTGCCTGCCTATACTGATACACCCGGGGATTTTTATATTACAACTGCTGAAGTGCCGTCATCCTGCCAGTTAGTTAACGAGATGGTTGTTTGGAGCACTGCATCCCTTGTAAATGTTGACGCAAGCGGAAGTGATCTGACGAAAGTTGCCGGAGGAGCCAGCTGGAATGCAGGGGCATCATCTCTCAATAAAGTGTATAATAATGGTTCATTGAAATTTACCGCTTCTGAAACCAATACCCGCCGGATGATAGGCCTGAGTACTACTGATGCTGATGCCGGCTATGCTTCAATACAATTCGCATGGTATCTCCGTGACAATGAATTAAGAATTTATGAGATTGGCAATAATATGGGGACTTTTGGTACGTATTCAACAGGAGATATCCTTGAGATCAGGGTTGAAAACGGCCAGATACGTTATTACCATAACGGAACATTTATATACAGAAGTACCCGATTACCAGTTCTGCCTCTGCTGGTGGATGTCTCTGTTTATACTTCAGGAGGAACCGTAACGAATGTATCTGTTTCCAACCTGAGCAGGGGAAACTTCACTGCATCGGCTCAGAATCTGGGCACAAACCCCTCCTACCAATGGCAGTTGAACGGGGCAAATGTTGGCATTAACGCTGACAGTTATTCCAATTCGACCCTTCTTCCAGGTGATGTTATTACCTGCATCCTGACGCCGGATGAATGCAGTGCCGGGACATATACTTCCAATAGTATTGAAGTTTCCGCACTTCCTGAACCTGTTAATGTTGATCTGTTCATCTCCACAGACAGTTCTGCCGGCGGATGCCTGAACACAATAGAACAGGTTGTCTGGGATCCCGCTTCCATACTGCGCGTTGATACTACAGGTAACAATCTCACCAAATTTGTATCCAACAATAACTGGAATGGAGGGGCTTCTTCATTAAATAAGGTATATAATAATGGATTTTTACAATTTATTGCATCTGAGACCAACACCGCCCGTATGTTGGGATTAAGCACCACTGACACGGATGCTGACTACACTACCATCCAGTATGCTATTTATCTCAGATTTGACGGCACTATCCAGATTTATGAATCAGGAAGCAACCGGGGAACATTTAGCAACTATATACCCGGTGATACCATAAAAATAGCCATTGAAAGCGGAATAGTTAAATACTATAAGAACGATTCCCTGATGATGGTCAGCAGCGGAGTTCCTGTTTTACCTCTGATCGTTGATGCTTCCATAAGGGATATAACCGCCACCCTTAATGATATTATTATCTCCAATATCACAGACGCATCTTTTATTGCCAATGCTATAAACGCAGGTGATAATCCTTTATATGAATGGAAACTTAACGGTAGCATAGTAGGAGACAACTCTGACTCATATTTCAATCCCAACATCACTGAAAATGACACACTGTGGGTTGAGGTCGTCCCCGACCTTGGAGGATGCAGTTCTTTCTCAAAATCGTCTTTCCCTGTTACCTTCATACCTGTTGCATCCCCCGGTAATATTGACTTTTTCATTAAAGGAACACCTGCGGCAACCGCCTGCCAGTTCGCAATAGAAGATGTTGTCTGGGAAAAAGCATCTCTAAGTAACGTGGATATAAACGGCAATAACCTTCTTAAAGTTTTTCCCAACGCCAGCTGGGATGGAGGAGCCGCTTCCCTTAATAAAGTATCTGATAATGGCTACCTGGAATTTACAGCGAGCGAGACCGACAAGGCAAGGATGATTGGTCTGAGCACAAACAATAGTGACAACAACTGGAACACTATAGGTTATGCAATATATCTCCGGGATAATGGGGTGGTTGAAGTCAGGGAAAACGCCAGTAGTAATCTTATCGGCGCAAGAACTTATTCATCAGGAGATATTTTCAGAATCAGCGTTGAGAATGAAATAGTAAAATATTATCAGAACGACAGCCTTTTCTTTATAAGTTCGTCGGCCCCAACACTTCCGTTACTCACAGATATTTCACTCAGAGACATCGGAGCAACCGCAACAAATGTCTTAACTGCCAATTACAATACCGGCACATTTACCGCCTCTGTTTCCAATGCCGGAGCAAACCCGGTGTATCAATGGAAGCTGAACGGCATAAACGATGGAAGCAACGACCCAACTTATGTTAACACCTCCCTTCTGCCTGCGGATGAAATTACCTGTGTTCTCACACCCGACCTCGGAGGATGCGGTACCACTGAATATACATCCAACAAGATCACTGTTGTGGAAGACAGCAACCCTGCCAGCATCGACTTCTTCATTACAGGGGACGGAGTGCCGACAGGATGCCAGACTGCAACGGAGCAGGTAGTATGGGATCTTGCCTCGCTCGCAAATGTGGACATTACCGGCGGAAACATCCTGAAAATACAGGGAGGGAATACCTGGAACGCAGGGGCAGCCTCGCTGAACAAGGTTTATAATAACGGTTATCTGCAATTCATTGCCTCAGAAACAAACACGTTAAGAGCTGTAGGACTGAGTACAACCGACACCAATCCCAATGAAAACACCATTCAATACAATTTCCGGTTAAACAACACCGGTACACTTAGTATCTATGAGTCAGGTTCCAACCGTGGTGGATTTGGTGCCTACAATACCGGCGACACCCTGAAAATAGCCGTTGAAAGCGGAGTGGTGAAATATTACCGGAACAATGTACTCCTTTATATCAGTGCTATCACACCTACACTGCCCCTCCTGACGGATGTATCCATAAATACCAACGGAGGAACCGTACAGGATGTTTCCGTCTCCAACTTCACCAACGGCACCTTTACCGCCACCGCAACCAATGCCGGGGTAAATCCTGCCTATCAGTGGAAACTCAACGGACTGAATGTTGGCGATAACAACCCTGTGTATATCAACACCACCTTAGCCGATAGCGACACATTGATCTGCATACTCACCCCCGACCTGGGAGGATGCAGTTCAACAATCTACCCTTCAAACACCATAACCGTTAATGATGCTGCTGATCCCGGAAACATAGATTTCTTCATCCAGGGAACAAGTACAACTTCAGCATGCCTGCTTTATGAAACAGATGTAGTCTGGAATACCACCTCCTTTGCCAATGTAGGATTTATTGGAAATGACCTGGTGAAAATTCAGGGTGGCAATGCATGGAACGGAGGAGCATCCTCACACAACCAGGTCTTCGACGGAGGGTATTTTGAGATGGTGATCACTGAATTAAGCTTAGCCAAAAGAATAGGGCTAAGCACAACCGATACCGATGTCAACTGGAATACCATCCAATACGCTTTTGCTATCAGAACGGACAATCTCCTGGAAATCTACGAATCCGGCACAGGCAGCAGGATCACCGGAATTCCCTATTCCATCGGAGATACAATAAGAATAGCAGCAGAAAATGCCGTAATTAAGTATTACAGAAACAACACCCTGCTGTATATAAGTACAATTTCACCGGTATTCCCGCTCCTGGTGGACGCATCATTTTACAGTCAGGGAGGCACTGTTTCAGGGGCACGGACAGGAAACCTCAGTACCGGATCATTTGTCGCCACTGCCACCAATGCCGGAATAAATCCAGTTTACCAGTGGAAACTCAACGGAATGAATGTGGGTATGGGAACAGACACCTACACCAACAATACTCTGGCTGAAAATGATATCGTTGAATGCGAACTTACCCCCGATATGGCAGGTTGCGGCACAAGCTCCTACCTGTCAAATCAACTGCTCATGAGTCGTGTAACCAACCCCGTCAGTATAGATTTCTTCATCACCGGAGACGGGGCTTCCAGTGGCTGCCAGACTGCAACCGAGGAAGTGATGTGGGATCTTTCTTCCATCGTTGGCGTTGACATAACAGGTAATAACCTTAACAAGATCCAGGGTGGAAGTTCATGGAACGCGGGGGCTGCTTCCCTGAATAAAGTACATAATAACGGATATCTTGAATTCACCGCCCTGGAAACAGACCGCACCCGAAGGATCGGATTAAGCAGTGTTAACCTGGATGCGACTCAAAACACCATCGAATATGCTTTTACTTTACGTAACGACGGACGTATTGAGATCAATGAATCAGGCAGCGGTAACCGCCTGGGATCACTCCTTCCCTATGCAACAGGCGACACATTCCGTATTGCGGTTGAACAAAATGTAGTGAATTATTACCAGAACGAAAACATTCTTTATATCAGCGCCATATCACCCACATTGCCATTACTCGTGGATGTTTCCATCTGGAATACAAATGGAACAGTAACCAATCCAACAGTTACAAACTTCACCAACGGCACCTTTACCGCCACTGCAACCAATGCCGGAGTAAATCCTGCCTACCAGTGGAAACTCAACGGAGTGAATATTGGGGATAACAGCAATATCTATATCAATACTTCCCTGGTAGATTCAAATGAGCTGAGTTGTATCCTCACACCTGATCTTGGCGGATGCGGTTCAACTGAATACAACTCGAACATCATCACGATAAACTATGTCCCTCTGCCTTCCAGCATAGACTTCTATATTACCGGCATACCTGTATTAAGTGCCTGCCAGCAAGCCGTTGAGGAGGTGGTATGGGAAACAGCTTCATTATCCAATATTACAGCCAGTGGAAATAACCTCATTAAATTACAGTCAAACGGCACATGGGATGGAGGAGCCGCTTCCCTTAATAAAGTATCTGATAATGGCTACCTGGAATTTACAGCGAGCGAGACCGACAAGGCAAGGATGATTGGTCTGAGCACAAACAATAGTGACAACAACTGGAACACTATAGGTTATGCAATATATCTCCGGGATAATGGGGTGGTTGAAGTCAGGGAAAACGCCAGTAGTAATCTTATCGGCGCAAGAACTTATTCATCAGGAGATATTTTCAGAATCAGCGTTGAGAATGAAATAGTAAAATATTATCAGAACGACAGCCTTTTCTTTATAAGTTCGTCGGCCCCAACACTTCCGTTACTCACAGATATTTCACTCAGAGACATCGGAGCAACCGCAACAAATGTCTTAACTGCCAATTACAATACCGGCACATTTACCGCCTCTGTTTCCAATGCCGGAGCAAACCCGGTGTATCAATGGAAGCTGAACGGCATAAACGATGGAAGCAACGACCCAACTTATGTTAACACCTCCCTTCTGCCTGCGGATGAAATTACCTGTGTTCTCACACCCGACCTCGGAGGATGCGGTACCACTGAATATACATCCAACAAGATCACTGTTGTGGAAGACAGCAACCCTGCCAGCATCGACTTCTTCATTACAGGGGACGGAGTGCCGACAGGATGCCAGACTGCAACGGAGCAGGTAGTATGGGATCTTGCCTCGCTCGCAAATGTGGACATTACCGGCGGAAACATCCTGAAAATACAGGGAGGGAATACCTGGAACGCAGGGGCAGCCTCGCTGAACAAGGTTTATAATAACGGTTATCTGCAATTCATTGCCTCAGAAACAAACACGTTAAGAGCTGTAGGACTGAGTACAACCGACACCAATCCCAATGAAAACACCATTCAATACAATTTCCGGTTAAACAACACCGGTACACTTAGTATCTATGAGTCAGGTTCCAACCGTGGTGGATTTGGTGCCTACAATACCGGCGACACCCTGAAAATAGCCGTTGAAAGCGGAGTGGTGAAATATTACCGGAACAATGTACTCCTTTATATCAGTGCTATCACACCTACACTGCCCCTCCTGACGGATGTATCCATAAATACCAACGGAGGAACCGTACAGGATGTTTCCGTCTCCAACTTCACCAACGGCACCTTTACCGCCACCGCAACCAATGCCGGGGTAAATCCTGCCTATCAGTGGAAACTCAACGGACTGAATGTTGGCGATAACAACCCTGTGTATATCAACACCACCTTAGCCGATAGCGACACATTGATCTGCATACTCACCCCCGACCTGGGAGGATGCAGTTCAACAATCTACCCTTCAAACACCATAACCGTTAATGATGCTGCTGATCCCGGAAACATAGATTTCTTCATCCAGGGAACAAGTACAACTTCAGCATGCCTGCTTTATGAAACAGATGTAGTCTGGAATACCACCTCCTTTGCCAATGTAGGATTTATTGGAAATGACCTGGTGAAAATTCAGGGTGGCAATGCATGGAACGGAGGAGCATCCTCACACAACCAGGTCTTCGACGGAGGGTATTTTGAGATGGTGATCACTGAATTAAGCTTAGCCAAAAGAATAGGGCTAAGCACAACCGATACCGATGTCAACTGGAATACCATCCAATACGCTTTTGCTATCAGAACGGACAATCTCCTGGAAATCTACGAATCCGGCACAGGCAGCAGGATCACCGGAATTCCCTATTCCATCGGAGATACAATAAGAATAGCAGCAGAAAATGCCGTAATTAAGTATTACAGAAACAACACCCTGCTGTATATAAGTACAATTTCACCGGTATTCCCGCTCCTGGTGGACGCATCATTTTACAGTCAGGGAGGCACTGTTTCAGGGGCACGGACAGGAAACCTCAGTACCGGATCATTTGTCGCCACTGCCACCAATGCCGGAATAAATCCAGTTTACCAGTGGAAACTCAACGGAATGAATGTGGGTATGGGAACAGACACCTACACCAACAATACTCTGGCTGAAAATGATATCGTTGAATGCGAACTTACCCCCGATATGGCAGGTTGCGGCACAAGCTCCTACCTGTCAAATCAACTGCTCATGAGTCGTGTAACCAACCCCGTCAGTATAGATTTCTTCATCACCGGAGACGGGGCTTCCAGTGGCTGCCAGACTGCAACCGAGGAAGTGATGTGGGATCTTTCTTCCATCGTTGGCGTTGACATAACAGGTAATGACCTGAACAAGATCCAGGGTGGAAGCTCATGGAACGCGGGGGCTGCTTCCCTGAATAAAGTTTATGAAAACGGATATATGCAGTTCATCGCCTCAGAGACCAATACATTCAGGACAGTCGGATTAAGCAATAGTAATACGGATGAAGGCGAAAATTCAATTCAATACCGTTTCCGTCTCAGTAATACAGGGGGGTTGAATATATATGAATCGGCAACTAACAGGGGGGCATTCGGAACCTATACCACCGGCGACACCCTGAAAATTGCCGTGGAGTATGGGGTTATTAAGTATTACCAGAATAACACCCTGCTTTATGTAAGCAATGTCGCTCCCACCCTGCCTCTGTTGGTTGATGTTTCCATTTATTCCACAGGAGGAACGGTTCAGAATGTTACCGTATCCAATTATACACAGGGAACATTTACTGCAACCGCAAGCAATGCCGGAACCAATCCTGTTTACCAATGGAAACTAAATGGTACGGATGTGGGAAGTGATAACCCTGTGTACACTAATGCAGCACTTAGCGTATCAGATGAACTGACTTGTGTCCTGACACCAGATTTTGGCGGTTGCAGCTCATCAGAGTACACATCAAACAAAATAACGATAAACGAAGATCTTTCTGCTGCCACTATTGATTTTCATATTTCAGGAACACCAGTGGAAACTTCATGCTATACTGCTGTTGAAAATGTGGTATGGTCAGTAACATCTGCCAGGAAGGTATCTGTAAATGATAATAATCTCACAAAGGTGTCCTCCACCGCCTGGGATGGAGGGTCTTTTTCTCTGAATACCATTGGGAATAACGCTTACCTGGAGTTTACAGCCACCGAAACAAATACGCTGAAGGCATTAGGTTTGAGCAATACTGATACTGACCTTAATTTCACCAGCATCTCTTATTGCTTCTACCTTATGAATACAGGGGCACTGCGTATATACGAATCCGGCACACAAAGGGGCGGAGCATTGGGCAATTATACTGCCGGAGATGTGTTAAGAATTGCAATCGAAAACGATGTCGTAAAATATTACCGGAATGGAACCCTTCTTTATACAAGCCTTGTAGCGCCAGCTTATCCTTTATATGCAGATGCCGCCCTGAACACCAGCGGAGCAACCCTGCAGAATGTGAAAATGGCGAACTTCAATACAGGAACCTTTACGGCAACAGCAACAAATGCAGGAGCCAATCCTGTTTACCAATGGAAATTAAATGGTAATGATGTCGGAGATAACAGCAACAGCTATACGAACTTATCCCTGAATAATTCGGATTTTGTCAGTTGTATTCTTACACCCGATGTTCAGGGCTGCGGGGCAAGTGAATACACTTCCAACCTGATAGTTTATACGCTTCTTCCTGACGCTGTGCCACCAACCATTACATGCCCTGTCAACCTTACCGGTTATGCATTGCCGGCATCCTGTTTTAATGAAGTTACTGTTCCTGATCCTGTTTATGATGATAACTGCGGTATTTTAAGCCTTAGCTGGACAATGACAGGTGCAACCAGTGCTTCTTCTCCACCAGACGGAATAAATATTATCGAATCAGAGGATTTTAATGTAGGGGTAACAAACATCACCTATACAGTAACCGATATAGGCGGAAACCCGGTAAACTGCAGTTTCACCGTAACTGTGCAGGATACTATAGAGCCCGTTTCATTATGCCGGAATCTTATTATTGACCTGGAAGGTAAATCAGATACCACCATCCCTGCCCAGATCCTTGATGACGGCAGCAGCGACAATTGTGCAATTGCAGGATTTTCAGCCAGTCAGACCTTCTTCGATCTTTCAAATCTGGGAGAAAATACGGTTACCTTAATTGTCACAGATATCTACGGAAACAGCAGTACCTGTGAATCTTTGGTTACCATTGTCCAGAGTCAGAATGTGGCGCCCGACACAGCCTTTGTTGACCGCAACAATATATGTTCGGGCGACGGCGACATTGTTCTGGGCTACAGCGGAGGGTATATGGTGCCCGGTGCTGAAGCCCGATGGTATAGCGATAATACTTTTATAACACTTGTGGGAACAGGAAATGACCTTTCCATACCTGTACCTGCTGATACGCAGACATATTATGTGAGATTCGAGGGGATTGCAAACACCACTGATGCAGTAAGTGTTACAGTTATTATTAATCCATTGCCGGCACCTTCCATAACAGGCCCCACTGAAACCTGCGAAGGTTACACAGAAGTATTCTCCACCCCGCTCAATGCCGGCCATACTTATTCCTGGTCAGTAACCGGTGGAACCATTGTCGCAGGTGACGGCACACATGAAATTACTGTTGAGTTCACTGTTGAAGGAAGTGCAGAGATACAGGTAACTGAAACCAATGATATCACGGGATGTTCAGACATATCAGATGTGCATAACTTAACCGTTCATCCCACTCAGGTAATTGATAAAATAGATTCAACCAATAAGTTAAACGAAAGATAAAATAATCTTAATACTAAAAATTAATAAACAATTATTCATAAACACTAAATGTTCAACACAATGAAAACAAATTCAGTACTTAGGACTATTGCGATCGCAGTATTCGCAGTGATCTTCTCAAACTCTCTTGTTGCCCAGTTTATCGGCAGCACTACAAATGAACAGCTTCCTATCGTTGAAGAACGAAAAGGGGGTACAACAACCTACTCGGTGGAAACATCCAATTTAGATGATTATACCTGGGCTGTAACCGGTAATGTTGTCAGCATCTCTCCCATTCCGGACGCCGGAGATGGTTCTGTCGGGAATCCCTGGGTGATCAACTGGACAAACGGACTTACTTCCATCGATGTTGAATGGGCGGCAGATGATAATACCATTACATCTGTTGCCGGTAATGTGTCGGTACAACAAAAAGTAGCCAGCGGAAGTATCGTATGCCCCAGTCAGATTCAATCCTGGGATGTGGCACTCTGGAGTTCCCCGACAGCCGATATTGACACAGTTGACATTGAGATATGTTCGGGCGACCCCCTTGGAGGTTCCATAAGAGTGAATTTCACCGGTGCTCCCAACTTTGAATTTACCTATACTGTCACTGATCTGGACGGATCAACTACAACAGTTACAGAAACTGCTATTGCAGACGGTTCGTTCACTATCAGTCTGCCTCCTAACCTGGTAAACACCACCACTGATACCGATCAGTACTACATTATCACCCTGGATAGTATGATTGATGCCTTTGATGATGTCAACGGGACATTATTAAATGACACATTTACCATAACCGTACATCCGACTGTGATAACCGGACCGATCAAGAGTAACAGGGGTTTAAACAGAAGATAGTAACAGGGGTTTAACCAGAAAATAGTACCGTGATTTATTTGATTTGTATGATTTACAGGATAACCTGTAATTATATATAAATGAAATAAGTGAAACTGATGAACATTGAATCGCATAATGTTTTAAGTACTTAATAGTAATGAGGTTTTCCGTGCCGGTTTACGGGCTGTCAAAAAAACCTCTGTGAATCTCTGTGTAATCTCTGTGTTACTCTGTGTTACTCTGTGTAATAATTCCAAACGTTTTATTACACGGAGAATCACAGAGAATCACAGAGAACCACAGAAAATAAAGGTTTTTTGGGACAGCCCCCGCCGGTTCCGGAAAATACACTGATTTAATATTTGCAGGCCCCCGGCTTATGATTATGTAATGAAGTATTACAGATACATATGGCTCTTAATGATCCTGACCGGACTGACGGTTAATTCGGCAGCACAATATATCAATATTGTCTGCCCGGGTGATACCGGACATGTCTATAGTGTCGCAGGTTCAGAAGGATCAACGTTCGTTTGGACGGTGAACGGGGGAACTATTGCCGAAAATTACGGTGACTCCATAAAAGTGAACTGGGGCAATACCGCCGGTGAATTCGAAATCCGCGTTCAGGAATTCTCAAAATATAACTGTCCTGCAGTGCCTGTCTCAGGAATTGTCCTGGTATCCGCCCCGACTTTTAACCTTGGCGATGATATCGAGTTATGCGAAGGAGAATCTGTAATCATATCTGCTCCGGGAACCTATACATCATATCTGTGGCATGACGGCAGTACCGGCGCCAGTTATACTGCACATACCCAGGGTCAGGTATCCGTTGAAATCACAGATCAGTATGGCTGTAAACGCACCGACGACCTGTTTGTTACTGTTCACCCGCTACCGGTAGTGGATCTTGGCGACGATGCCACCCTCTGCGGCACCGAATCACTGATCCTGGATGCCGGAGCGGATGGCTCCGTATATAACTGGTCAACAGGTGAAATAACAAGGGAAATAACAGTGTACGAAGGCGCTAAAACGATATGGGTTAATGTGAAAGATATTTTTGAATGTGAGAATTCTGACACTATTTCTATTCTTACCTGTTCAACCGCAGAATACTTCAAAGACATGCCCACAGCTTTCACTCCCAATGACGATGGGGTTAATGATGAATGGAGAATACCCCAGCTTGTGGCATTCCCACAGGCGGTGGTCGAAATATTTGACAGATGGGGTAACCTCGTTTTCCGTTCCGACCCGGGTTATTCCACTCCATGGGATGGAACTTTCAGAGGAAGAAAACTGCCGATGGATTCCTATTACTTCACCATTAACCTGAGTAGCGGAAATATGGAGCCATTGGTAGGAACGGTGACGTTGATAAGGTGATGATAAGGGACAAAGGGGACGAAGGGGACGAAGGGGACGAAGGGGGACGGAATGCACTGTAGAGACGCACGGCTGTGAGTCTTTGCAAGAAACCCATGCTTTCGCGTAGCTTCAGCGAAGCAAAGGCAGGGGTTGCAATAAAATAGCCCCAGGAAAAATGACGAATTCCTGTTTTGAAAATAATATTAAAGTTCTAACAATATAAGTAACTATTTATATTTAAATACGTATATATCAATATAATAAGACTGATTTACAAGTTGAAAATGAGATTCTGGTTAGTGATATTTTTTATGTGTTGCAGCTTATACTCTAACGCACAGCAGGTTCCTGTGTACAGTCAGTATATGATGAATGGTTTCCTCTTCAACCCCGCCATAGCCGGCAGTGAAGGATATACTGCCATTAATCTTATTGCCAGGGAACAATGGATCGGACTCAGGAATGCGCCAAAAACACATGCTATAAGCGGCCAGACAAGAATTCTGAAGAATTCATATATTTCCAAGGCTGCTTCTGTCAGAAAAAGACAAAAATTAAGCTCAAGAAGCGGAAAAGTCGGAGTCGGCGGATATGTATTTAATGACAAAAACGGACCGATTGACAGAACAGGCATGCAGTTAACCTATGCATACCATATCAGGATGCACCAAAGTCAGTTGTCATTTGGATTATCCGGTATGTTTTACCAGTTCTCGATTGACCAGGAAAAATTACGCTTTGAAGAACAGGATTTGTTTTTTGATATGGCCGATAAATCCATTTTCATTCCTGATGCAAGTTTCGGTGTCTATTATACTAACCCTAATGTTTTCGCCGGGTTCTCCGCTTCCCAGTTATTCCAGTCGGCTATTAGATTCGGGGAAAAAGGTTATGCAGAGTATAAAATGAAACGATATTACTACCTTACCGGAGGATACGATTTTGAAGTTAATCCCTCACTCACCATTGAACCCTCACTTTTATTTAAAACCAGCGGAGATTTAGTATGGCAGGCAGATATTAATACAAAATTTATTATAAATGATGATTACTGGGGAGGATTATCATACCGGACAGGCGGTTCCCTTATAATAATGGGCGGGTTAAAGATTGACAAATATGTTTTTGGTTATGCCTTCGATTATACCCTTAGCAGTATTATGAAACACAGTTACGGCTCACACGAATTCATGTTTTCAATCCTGTTTGGAGATAATGCCCGTCGTTACAGATGGCTAAACAGATATTAAATCCCTGTCTTAATTAAAAATAGTTCGTTAAATTAAAATAAAACGCAAAGGCGCAATATGTTGATTAAAAACAATATAAGTAATTTGTAACTGAATTGTTAAAATGTTCATATTCAGTGCGATATAAAAACATAACGAACTACTGAATTAATCTGAAATTCTTAAATTCACCAAGACGCCTGTTAAAAAGGAGTTTCTTTTCAATCCACGATATAATTCTGTATTTTAACCTGTCATGTTTATTTTTTAAAGGATTTAACGTCCCTGCAGGACCAGAATATCTTAGCTGGTCCTTCCAGTCAAATTTTTCTATCCACTCCTTCATCACCTCCGGATGAGACCCGGAAAAAACGGGCAGTGCCGACAGATTTCCATAATCATATTTATTTGAATACAGTCCTGTCCTGTCCTGCTTCCCCACATTCTCCTTCCCATGATGATTGATCCGGAATGCCCTTATCTTATTACTCATAATTGCCGGAGGCCTCACCCATCCGTAATGATAAACATAAGCATCAACTTCTGCCACTCTGAGTTTAAATGTACCCTCCTGCTGCCGGTAGCTGAGCCCGTCAAAATCCGGAATGCGCCGGAAAGACTGGGCCGATTCCCATGAATGGATCTCCGGATCGTTCCTGATGATCCGTATTTCCTTCCGGTACCAGCAATGACCATCCTGATAGTGATCGTAATCGCCCCAGAAATGGAAGTATTTAAATAATAAGCCCTCTACCTCTTTATTATGGAGCAACTCTTTACATCGCTGCTTAATAACCGGTAAATATTTCTCATGAATGACCTCGTCCGATTGCAAATAAAACAGCCAGTCGCCGGAGCAATGTGATTTTGCTATATCAGTCTGATGCGCATGTTCCATTCCCCGGGGGTATTTTTCAATATCCCAGACAGTGTCAATGATCCTGATCTTTTCAGAACCTATGCTCAGTAATTCTTCCCGGGTTTTATCATCCTCATCGGAATCACCCAGGGCTATAACAAATTCATCCACAATAGGCAGAATAGACATAACCGCCTGTTTAACCGGATAATATAACTTCAGGGCGTTTTTACCCATTGAGAACCCGCTGATCTTCATCTCCCCGGATATAATTAAAACATTTGCATTCTGTGAAGTTTTCTGTATGTTCCGCTCTTTATCCCGAGCAATTCATCATGTCTTCCCGACTCTACAATCTCTCCTTCCTCAAGGACAACTATCTGGTCGGCATATTTAACGGTCGACAGCCTGTGAGCTATCACAACAGATGTTCTGTTTCTCATGAGGTTGATGATAGCCTCCTGAACAAGGCGTTCAGATTCGGTATCGAGGGAAGAAGTGGCTTCATCAAGAATAAGTATGGGTGGATTTTTTAATACCGCTCTGGCTATGCTTATCCGCTGCCTCTGTCCGCCGGAAAGCTTACTTCCCCCTTCCCCTACTGTGGAGTAATACCCCAGTGGAGTTTCCATGATGAAATCATGCGCATTTGCTACTTTTGCGGCAGCGATGACATCTTCCTCGCCGGCATTATCTACTCCAAAAGCTATATTATTAAAGAAGGTATCGTTAAAGAGAATTGACTGCTGGCTGACGATCCCCATCAGTTTGCGCAGATCATGCAGTTTTACGTCCCTGACAGAAATACCGTCCATAAGAATATTTCCTCCGGTAACATCAATAAACCTGGGGATAAGATCCACCAGTGTTGACTTCCCTGCGCCCGACCTGCCGACAAGAGCAATGGTTGTGCCTTTCTCAATTTCAAGGTTTATATTCTTCAGCACCAGCTCCTGCCCGTAAGAAAATGAAACATCCTTAAATAAAATACTCTTTTTGAATTCTTTAATCGGAATGGCATCCTCCCTTTCCCTGATAGCCACATCAGCATCAAGTATCTGATCAATACGGTCGGATGAGGCCAGTCCCTTAAGAACATTATAATAAGCGGTGGTAACCGACTTGGCCGGATTAATGATCTGGGAAAAAATGATCAGGTAGGTGATCAGTGCAGATGAAGATAATGTTCCCTGCTGCCCCAGCACCATGGCCCCTCCAAACCATAATACCGTCACCATAACAAAAACACCCAGGAATTCACTTAACGGGCTGGCAAGTTGTTGTTTTCTGAATATCCTCACTGTAAGCTTTGTAAATAAAGTATTACTATTCTCAAATCTCTTCTGCATCTTCTCTTCAGCATTAAATGCCTTGATGATCCTCAATCCCCCGAGAGTTTCCTCAAAAACAGACATGACAAGGCCAAGTTTCTTCTGCCCTTTTAACGAACTTCCTCGTAGTGTTTTACCAATCCTTCCGATGATAATTCCGCTGAGAGGTAATAAAACCAGCACAAAGAGGGTTAGCTGAAAGCTCATGTAAAACAATGCCCCCAGGTATATTAAGATAAGAATGGGATCACGGAAGATCATTTCAAGAGATCTGACCACTGAAACTTCTATTTCCTGCACATCCTGAGCCATCCTGGTCATAATATCCCCCTTTTTCTCTTCAGTAAAGAATCCCAGCGGCAGGTCCAGAACTTTCTTATATACCTTGTTCCTGATATCCCTAATTACACCGGTGCGGATTGGTATCATGAAAAATTTGGAAAGATACAGGAACAGGTTTTTAAACAATGAAGTAACCACCACTACGAGGCCAACGAAGATCATGGCATTTACTTTTCCGTTATAAACGATGATCTGGCTGAGTAAATAATTAAAGTTATGGATGACTGCATTGGCTGACAGGGAAAAGGGCACGGGATCAGTTACCAGGTCAGATTGACCGAAGAGTACATTAAGAAAGGGGGCGACCATGGCCAGACTGAAGAGGGAAAAGACAGATGACAGAACAACCAGCCCTATACTAAGTAAAGCGTCCCACTTATAAGGTATGATGTATCTGAAAATCTTATAAATACTCTTCATTAAGTTTTTCCTTCGCTGTGATAATGAAAAAATTACAAACTAAACGAAAAAAAGATACATTACTTATATTCCCGTGTAGTTTTTCGGAGAAATATTTTTCAATTCAGTTTTGATATCAGCGGAAATATTAAGTGAATCAATAAATTCATGAATAACATCTATCGTTATGGCTTTATTATGGCGGGTCAGTGATTTCAGGGCTTCGTAAGGCTCAGGGTATGCTTCTCTCCGTAATATGGTCTGAATAGCTTCGGCAACAACCGCCCAGTTATCTTCCAGGTCACGGTCAATTTTTGAAATATTTATGATCAGTTTACCCAGTCCTTTGAGTATGGATTTAAAAGAAATATATGTATGTGCCATCGGCACCCCTGCATTTCTCAGTACAGTTGAGTCGGTGAGGTCTCTCTGTAAACGCGATACGGGAAGTTTCCGCGCCATGAATCCGAACAATGCGTTGGCCATTCCCAGGTTTCCTTCCGCATTTTCAAAATCAATCGGATTTACTTTATGAGGCATAGCTGATGAGCCGGTTTCTCCCGGGTTTATTTTCTGCCGGAAATATTCAAAGGAGATATACATCCATATATCCCTGCAGAGGTCGATAAGTACCGTGTTAATGCGGGCAAGGTTATCAAACAGGGCGGCGAGATTATCATAGTGTTCGATCTGAGTGGTAGTGGCCGACCGGTGTAATCCAAGGACATCATTAACAAAATGGTCTGCAAATTTTTTCCAGTCGACATCCGGATAAGCTGCGGCATGAGCATTCAGGTTGCCGGTAGCACCACCGAATTTGGCTGACCAGGGAATGGCAGCAAGTTGTTTCTTCTGGACTTCAAGTCGTTCAACAAAAACCATGATCTCCTTCCCGAGGCGTGTAGGGGACGCAGGCTGGCCATGTGTTCTGGCAAGCATGGGAATATCTGCCCATTCTTTGGCAAGATTATGTAAAGTAAAGATCAGCTTATCAAACAGCACCATGTATTCCCCTGTAATAAAATCCTTTACCAGGGCGGGGATAGCGGTATTGTTAATATCCTGGGAAGTAAGGCCGAAATGAATAAATTCCCTGTACTGTGAAAGTCCTTCCTTATCAAACTGTTCCTTAATGAAATATTCAACTGCCTTCACATCATGATTGGTCGTTTTTTCGATGGTTTTAATCCTGCCGGCCTGTGTATGACCGAAGTCCTTATATATTTCCCTGAGAGATTCAATTCTCGCATCAGGTAATTGCTGGAGCTGAGGTATTCCTTCTTCAACCAGGGCAATAAAATATTCTATTTCCACCCATATTCTGTATTTGATGAGTCCAAATTCCGAGAAGAAGGGTGCCAGTTCAGCGGCCTTATCCCTGTATCTTCCGTCGATGGGGGAAATGGCTGTTAATGGATTTAATTCCATGGATTTTTAATTAGAGATGTAAAGATAAGGGATTTTTTTGGGAAATGACCATGGGGTTTTTTCTACTTCTTAACGCACCGTACAGAAAAGGCATAAATCTCAGTGCCATCACCCATACTGCCGCCAGAATCACCAAAATAAGCATATCTGAGAATTCCCGGGTTTTGAGTACCAGACCAGTAAAACCCCAGATAATTCAATGAGGAAAACCTCTGGTTGTAGAAATTCGCCCTTCCCCCAAATTGAATGTTGATGATATCAGGTACTGAAGCTAAGTGATTGATCAGGTTTTGCCATTGATCATCCGTCGGCAGGCTCCAACCTGCAGGACATGCTGTTTTAGCCATTTCATAACTGTAAAGGGCTCCATAATCTCTGTAATTCTTCGTAGCCTTTGCCTGAGAAACCGAATTCCCATTATAGTCGAAGACATATACGCTCTTTGTGTAGAGAGTAGACCACGTATTAATTTCAATACCTGATACTTCAGGTAAGTACCTGAGATTCTCCGTCATCCAGATATCATCACCTATTTTGGCTGTTTTATAGGAGTTTTCATCCCTATGATCGACAAAAACATCATTCTTAAGAACCTTAGAGGGAGCAGTGTTAATTCCCTCCGCCTTTACATTCTCTTCCTTTTTAAATTGTATTCCATCCGGGAGTTTGATGTTATGCGTAACAAATGACATACGGGAGCTGCCGGATTCCCCTAAAAGCCTTACCAAAGAAGTAAACGGGGAAAAAGCAATGTTTAATATCTCATTCTTTGTGTCCGCGAGTTTGTCAGAATTTTTTACTATGGCTGTAAATATAAGGTTCTGTGAAAAAACCTCTTCCAGAGTAACTTCGACCATTATATGGTTACCCCATTTTTTACTGCCTAATTTATAGGAATCTACCAGTACCCTGGTAGAAGGAGCAAACGGAAGCAGTCCCAGAATACCATCATTTAATGAATTTGTTGGCACATAGACCCTTTCAGGTTCATTAACAGTGATCTTCTGACCTGAATAACCATCCTGCACGGTAATGGCCGAAACTTTAGCATTCTGGAGGATGATAAACAGATCCTGCTCATAAGAATCTGTAGTGCCGGTATTTTGAATAACAAATGACAAGCTTGTATTATCCGGATCAAAAGAAAATATTTTCTGGTAACGTGGTGAGAGCCACCGAAAAGGATCCTTGAACTGATAATTCTCCATCCGTGAGGAGGAAATGATCTCGTGATCCAGCACAACAGTTTTAACGGGTTCCTTTGCCGCCCGCATGACACTTTGCGCGTTGAGCATCATCCCTGAAAAAAGAATGAGCTGGATAAGGAAACAATGCTTTAATGTCATATTCTTAAGAGATTATCTGGTCAGATCAATAAGAGCCCCACTGCCGACCCGATAAGTTATACTCCGTTGTGCCTGCTCCAGTTCGTTATTCTTTTTAATCTCCATATTACGCTGCTCAACCTCTTCGCGCTGTTTAAAATAAAGTTCGCGCCGGGATTTATTTACTTCTTCGGCCCTCTCCCGGGCTGCTTTTTGCTGTTCCCCTACAGCTATTATATTTTGATTTATATTATTTGTAATCGGCTTATCTTTTTTAATCTTTCCTGTAAATGCCATTATGGATAAAAGTACACCAGGGGCAGTAATAAATACATGTGTAGAAATAATATTTCCAATTGGAGGTTCGTAATTTTCTCTATTATATGCATAATTGTGTCCCCAAACCCCTAAAGATGTTAATGCAATTCCGGTAAATAAATATCCTTTATTTACCACCTTTTTATTTTCAGGTAACAGCACAGGTTTTTTATAATAACTCTCCCATTTAACCAGGTTCAGATCTGGCAGGGGTAATTCCTCAACCATATCTTTCATCATTATCACATCTACCTGTGTGGTTTGATCCTCCCTAACCGGAACAAAGAATGTTTCAGTCTGGTATCCGTCTTTTTTGGCTGTAATCACAATGAATTCATCAACAGGCAGCTTTGTGAGCCTTACCTGGCCTGTTCCTTCCTTCTTTCTGTTAACAATTAATTCAGCATCTGCGGGTTCTACATTTACATTCAGCTGACCATAGAATTGTCCCAGCCGGAAGTCATGTATCCAGTTGTAATCATAACCTCCGTATTTTCCGGATATCTGCAGTTTCACCGGCAGGAAGGATACAGACTGTGGGGCTGCATCATTCAGGAAAAACACATAATCGGAAGGAGTATACCCGTCAGCTCCTGCTTCAATAGAAGCATAACGATGTGTATCCTCAATAATGGTTACATAATCCCTCAGAGACGAAAATTTAACCACCGCATCAGTAACATTGGCTTTCCCTGTATTTCTCAGAATCAGGGGTATCTCAATTCTTCCATCCGACTTCTCAATGATCATATTTCCGTTACCCTGACTTTGACCGATGTTATCATCATCAATGATGGCGCCTCCATACTGTATCGGGCCGACACGATGTATAGTAATGTCGAAATTATCAGTAAAAACAAGATATTCACCATTTTCATCCCGCTTTCTTGAATCCATGATCTTCAGATTTATTATCGCTATATGGAGATGAGGTGCATCTGGTGAAATGTCAATTACGAGATGTTCGTTACCTGGCAGAACTGATCCTTCAGAAATATCATTATATGAAACCTTGGATGTAATAACATTTACATAAGGATCGGATGAAGATACAAATGCGGATGTACTTATAAAATCACCTTTAACAGCTCTAAGGCTTAACTGCAGAGTGATCCGCTCGCCGAAATCAATATTGCCATTCCTGTTCCCTGCCAGTCCCTCCACTGTTTTAATGAGAGAAACATCATTAAGTAGCTTGTAATCATGAAATATAATTTTATCCTGGGAAAAAACATGAGTAACAGAGAATAGAACAAAGAGAACTATCAGGCTGAAAAAGGATTGTAAATTTTTCATTATTAATCAATTACATTGCTTGGTTAAATATTTGTCAAACAGAGAGTTGCGGAGGTGTTGTTTAAAAATAATATGCCTAACATAAAACCGCTTAAGCGGTGAATATAATTAAATTTTTCAAAATTACCTGCAATAAGTATCGTGAAGAATTCAACAATTAATGCCGGATAAATTATTGTAATATTTTATTCTTAAATTTATTCCCTTAAAACCATAAGTGATGATACAAAGATTAACTAAAGAATTTCAACAGGGTTACGGTCACTCATACCCTGACTATAAAATCTCCCGGTATAGCATGCTTCTGAAAGTCAAAACAATAATTACATTCCTGCTGATTGTCATAGCTTCATCAGCACAGGAAGTATATAATTCAGAGAGTGATACCTCCCTGGTGTACACCTTCAATGTTAAAGAGCAAATTGCCCGTCCCATCTGGAGGATAACCCAAAAAGCCTTTGCTGAAGCAGCGGATATGCATGCAGATCTTATTCTTATCCAGATGAACACCTATGGCGGTGCCGTAGATATAGCCGACTCCCTCAGAACAAAGATACTGAACAGTAACATCCCTGTTTATGTATTCATAGACGATAATGCGGCTTCTGCAGGAGCCCTCATCTCCATTGCCTGTGACAGGATTTATATGAAACCCGGCGGGAAAATCGGAGCCGCCACAGTAGTGGATCAGACCGGAGCAGTGGTACCGGATAAATACCAGTCGTATATGCGCGCCACCATGCGTGCAACAGCTGAGGCTCACGGAAAAGACACCATAATAACAGACAGCGACACTACCTATAAATGGAAAAGGGATCCTAAAATAGCCGAAGCCATGGTAGATCCCTCCGTATTCATTCCCGGGATCATTGATACAGGCAAAGTGTTAACCTTCACCGCCGAAGAAGCCCTGCAACACGGATTCTGTGAAGGACTTGTCAGCAGCATTCCTGATCTGTTACATACTGCCGGAATAACCAACTATGAACTCGCTGAATTTAAAGCCACAACTATCGATAAAATAATCAGCTTCCTGCTTAATCCCCTTATCCATGGACTATTGATAATGATAATCATAGGCGGCCTGTATTTTGAACTTCAGACACCGGGAGTAGGATTTCCGCTTGCTGCATCTGTCATCGCTGCCATCCTGTATTTTGCCCCCCTTTACCTTGAAGGCATCGCGCAAAACTGGGAACTTGCCATTTTTATTGTCGGAGTAATTCTCCTGCTGGTAGAGATATTTGCCATTCCCGGATTCGGGGTGGCGGGCATCAGCGGGATCGCCCTAATTGTAGGAGGGCTCACTCTGGCTATGGTGGATAACCTTGTTTTCGAAACAGGGGATATATCACTTATCCTTAATGCCGTTTTTAAAGCGTTCTTTATCGTGGTGGTGTCTGTATTTATTTCACTGGTCTTATCCATTTATCTGGGCAAACAGCTTATAACGTCAGGATTGTTCCCACATATAGCGCTCAGCGATACCCAGCAGAAATCGGAAGGATACATCGGAGTTGATAATTCCTTCATCTCTCTGGTCGGAAAAGAAGGCTCTGCCTATACCGTTCTCCGGCCTTCAGGGAAGATTATTGTTGACCAGGAAATATATGACGCCAAATCGGAATATGGCTTCATTGATAAGGGAGAAAAAGTAAAGGTGATAAGGTATGAGACAGGGCAGTTGTATGTGGTGAAGGGGTAGAGAAAGGGACGAAGGGATGACATGTGACGTGAGTAATTGAGTAATTGAGTAATTGAGTAATTGATTAATTGATTAATCCACCTACGCTTAAGCTTGTGCCTCCCTTCGGCCGCAGGAGGCTTGCCGAAGACGCGGCGCTAAAGCTTCAGCGACACGCGGACGGTGGATGAAAAAGAAACCACGGGATAATGTTGGGGCATAGCTACGTCTATGCCCTGCAAAAATGAGAGTGTGAATAGTTATAAATTACGCATCATTAATGAATCAAATAGTTCAGGACATTTTTCTGATAAGAGACTATCAAAGCAGTGATTTTGAAAATCTTATACGACTATGGAAAGCCACCGGTATCTATTGCCCTGAAAGAAAAGATGACAAAAAAAGCATAGAAAAATGCAATGCATCCGGAGGAAAGATGCTTGTGATGGAGAATACAAAAGATAAGCGGATTATGGGATCCTCATGGATGACAGTGGATGGCAGACGGCTGTATATGCACCATTTCTGTATCTTACCGGAATACCAGGGAAGAGGACTTGGAAAAGCCCTGGGATATGCTTCCCTTGAATTTATTAAACAAACAGGTTATCAGACAAAAATTGAAGTGCATAAGGAAAACACACGTGCCAAAAATTTATATGAGAAGCTTGGGTTTTTCAGTTATACGGATTATGATATTTATATGATGAGGGATATGTAATATCTAACTCTAACATTAATGTTCAAAACAGTTATTAATACGAATCTTATAAAATTAAACCCCAAACGGTTAATACTTATTTTAGTTGTTTTCATTTGTCTGATTATAAGCTCAGGCTATACTGTTTCTGACAATCCCTGGGAGAAATGGGACCCTGAAACCATTGCCATTGCTAATACAGCAGCCGGAGTAGATTACCTGTCGGAAGAAGAAAAACAGGTTGTCCTGTTTACCAACCTGGCAAGATGCGACGGGCTACTGTTTGTAAGCACTTTCATGCACACCTATATGGAAAACAGGAAACCTACCAGGTATTCACGATCACTTATACGGGACCTTAAGAAAGTAAAGGGGCTTCAACCTTTATGGCATGAATATGACCTATATGAAGCCGCTAAGGGTCATGCTATTGAATCAGGCAAATCCGGTCATGCCGGACATCGAAATTTCGACAGAAGGTTTAAACCTTTGCTGGGGAAATATAACCTGGTGGCGGAAAATTGCGCCTATGGCTTTGATAAGGCTATGGATATAGTGATACAGCTTCTTATTGATGAAGATGTCCCAAACCTGGGACACCGGAAAAATATGTTAAATCCTGAATTTAATTCCACAGGGGTTTCCATTCAACCTCATAAAAAATATAACCATAATTGCGTGATCAGTTATGGCAAAAAATAATTATGATTGTTCCGGAATTTTATCAGGGATAGTATATTATTGACTTTATATACACGTTAAATCATACAGAACGTTTAAACCAGAATAATTATGAGACACGAAAGATCACACACAAAAATCATTGCCACACTGGGGCCTGCATCATCCGATAAGGAAATACTACGTCAGTTGTTTATCGAGGGCATTGACGTCTGCAGACTGAACTTCTCACACGGAAGTCATGATCTTCACCTTGAAAACATCAACAAGATAAGGGAACTGAATGAAGAAATGGATGCAAATGTAGCTATCCTTGCAGATCTTCAGGGACCCAAGCTCAGGATAGGAGAGGTTGAAAACAATGAGGTTTTTCTTAAAGAAGGGGAAAAATTCAGCCTGGTAACCACAAAATGCACGGGTACAGTCGAAAAAGTCTACATGAACTACGAACTCCTTCCCAAAGATGTGAAGCCCGGTGAAAGCATCCTCATAGATGACGGAAAAATAAAACTGTTGGTGATCTCCACAAACAGTACCGATACAGTGGAAACCATAATAATTCACGGAGGAACCTTATCATCACGGAAAGGCGTAAATCTCCCGGGTACAAAGGTCTCTCTTCCCAGTCTCACAGAGAAAGATATTGCAGATGCGAAATTTGCCCTGGAACATAATCTGGACTGGATAGCCTTATCATTTGTAAGATCAACCACCGACCTTATTGATCTGAAGGATCTGATCAAAAAGAATAAAAAGAACACTCGTGTAATTGCCAAAATCGAAAAACCGGAAGCACTGGAAGAACTTGACCAGATCATTGACATGGCCGATGGTATTATGATAGCCAGGGGTGACCTTGGAGTAGAAGTTGACTTTGACAGGGTACCCCTGATCCAGAAAGATATTCTGCAAAGATGTATTTGTCAATCAAAACCGGTAATTGTAGCCACCCAGATGATGGAAAGCATGATCACCAATTTCAGGCCAACCCGTGCTGAAGCGAATGATGTGGCCAATGCGGTTATTGACGGGGCTGATACTCTTATGCTGAGCGGTGAAACCTCTGTTGGGAAATACCCGGTTGATGTAATTCGAAGTATGCAAAAAATCATTGACTGGACAGAAGAATACGGGTATCAGTATTACCGTGATCATCCCCCGAAGGAATTCTGCAGGACATTCCTTTCTGACTCTATCTGCTATAACGCATGTATGATGGCAAAACAAACCGGCGCCGAAGCCATTGTTGTTTTTACTGCTTCAGGATACACTGCTTTTAAAATTGCCTCCCATCGTCCTAAGGCCAATATTTTTGCCTTTACAATGAATAAAGGCCTTCTCCCGGTTCTATCCCTGGTTTGGGGTGTAAGAGCATTTTATTCGGAAGGAGATAACAATATTGACGACTATATTAACCATTCCATAAATTTCCTGAAGGATAAGAATCTGATTAATGATGGAGATGTGATCGTTCATGTAGGAAGTATTCCTATTCTGGAGAGGGGAAGAACCAATATGTTAAAACTGAGTTATATTTAACCCCCTTCGTGACACCCTTTGTGTTCTTTGTGGTTAAATGCATTCCGTAATTAACCACGAAGGACACAAAGGAAACAATCATATAAATTAAAACCTGAAATTATGAAACCTACTCTAACTTACAGTCTTGTTGCTATTTTACTTATTCTTTCAGCATGCACTCAACCCCCGAAAGATTACCTGAACGAATCCGAATCTGAAATTCAGGCCAGGATGGCATGGTGGGATGAAGCTAAATTCGGGATGTTTATTCACTGGGGACTCTATGCTGTTCCGGCGGGTGAATATAAGGGTGAAAAAACGAACAGAATAGGAGAATGGATCATGCATCACATGGGGATTCCCGTTGCTGAATATGAACAATTCGCTCCCCTGTTCAATCCGGTGAAATTTGACGCCTCTGAATGGATCTCCATCGCTAAAAATGCCGGAATGAAGTACATAGTCATCACTTCAAAACATCATGATGGCTTTTGCTTGTGGGATTCAGAACTCACTGACTGGGATATTATGGATGCCACCCCATTTAAACGCGATATTCTGAAAGAGCTGGCTGATGCCTGTGAAAAGGAAGGTATACGTTTATGTTTCTATCATTCTATAATGGACTGGCACCACCCGGATGCACAGGCTATTTTTGAACCCAACTATAACCAGGGCAAAGATGGCAACATTAATCCCAATTTCCCCCGATATGTTGAAAACTACCTGAAACCACAGTTAAAGGAACTTGTTACCGGATACGGGGATATAGGAGTATTGTGGTTCGACGGGGAATGGATTCCCGATTACACAACAGAAATGGGAAAAGATATTTACAACTACCTAAGGAATCTGAAACCTGATCTTATTATAAACAACAGGGTGGATAAAGGCCGCCAGGGAATGGAAGGTATGACTGCTGAAGGTGATTTCGCCGGAGATTTCGGTACGCCCGAACAGGAAATACCTGCTACAGGAATTCCCGGAATAAGATGGGAATCATGCATGACCATGAACGATACATGGGGATACAAGCATTTTGATGAAAACTGGAAGTCGGAAAGAACACTCATTCATAACCTCGTAGATATTGTTTCAAAAGGTGGAAATTTCCTTTTAAATGTGGGACCCACTGCTGAAGGGCTGATCCCTGAACCCAGTGTTGAACGCCTGAGATCCATAGGAGAATGGATGAAAGTAAACAGAGAAGCAATATACGGAGTTGAAGCCAGCCCGTTTGAAAAACCTGAGTGGGGATGGTATGCTGCAAAAGATGATAAGATTTTCGCTTACGTGGCTGAATGGCCTGAAGACGGAGTTTTAACCATGCCGGAAGTTAATCTTAGCCTCAGTACAGCATGGCTCCTTTCCGATCCGGAAAAAACCCTGCTCCCAATCAACCCTGCAGAAACCGGATTAAGCCTGCAACTTCCGGCTGCGGCCTCTGATCACATCGTGTCTGTGATAGCAATTGAATATCAATAAGTTAAAAAGAACCTGGTATACATTTCCCTTTGTGTCCCTTCGTGCATTCCTTTGTGCCCTTTGTGGTTAAACACGTATTGTAGTTAACCACAAAGGGCACAAAGGTTTTCACAAAGGGACACGAAGGACTTCAGAATGAATCCCAATATCGAACTTTTTAAAAATAAATGTTACTTTTTTTGTATATTTAGATTATATTCGTATATTTGTATATAATTTCGTAACAAAATGACAGTAAACACTCCTTCCGGGAAATATGAGGATATCCTGAAGACTGCACAGGACTTATTCTGGAAACATGGATTCAGAAGGGTTTCAGTGGAAGAAATATGTAAAAAGGCCGGTGTCAGCAAAATGACATTCTACCGATATTTTCCCAATAAAATTGAGCTTGCAAAAACGGTGTTCCTAAATGTCGTTCGTGACGGACAGGTTAAATTCAGAAATATTATGCAGGAAGGTATTCCAGTGAAAGAAAAAATTAAGCGTATCATTGAATTTAAAACTGAAGCTACAAACGAGATAAGCCGTGAGTTTATGGAAGACTTTTATTTGGGTTCAGAGCCTGAATTAAAAGATTTTGTAAATAGAACAACATCTGAAGTCTGGAATTCACTCATAAATGATTACAGAAACGCACAAGAAGCGGGTATTTTCCGTAAGGATTTCAAACCTGAACTCTTAATTCAGATATCATTCAAATTCGTTGATTTGCTTAGTGATGAAAAGTTAACCGGGTTATATGACTCCCCACAGGAATTTATTCTTGAATTGACAAATTTATTAACGTACGGAATATCACCTCATGATTAAATACGGATGAAGCTGTTATGTAAAATAATATCTGTTATTTCGTTCCAGTGCCTGTTTCAAATTATTTCGGGTCAGGATACGGTTAAGCATGAATACGAGGCATCCAAAAGGGAAAGTCTGTACCTTAAAGGTCAGGTTTCTGCATGGCTTAACATTAATCCGGACATTGATTTGCCTGTCTTTTCCGGAGTGAGGTATATACCTGAAATTCATTACAACATAAATTTAAATTATAATAAATTAATAGACTTTGAAGCTTCAGTAAACAGTTTTGGCACAGCCGGGCTTCATCCCTTTGATTCTATTCATTTCGACGGGAAAATCAAACCGTACCGGTTATGGTGCAGATATTCGGGAGACCAGTACGAGATCAGACTGGGTCTGCAAAAGATAAATTTCGGTTCTGCTTATATGTTACGGCCCTTAATGTGGTTCGACCAGGTTGATCCAAGGGACCCGCTTCAGCTTACTGACGGCGTATGGGGACTTTTGGGCAGATATTATTTCCTGAACAATGCCAATATATGGATATGGGGTTTATATGGAAATAAGGAACCAAAAACATGGGAAACAGGTAAAACCAATCAGAAGTACCCTGAATTCGGCGGAAGATTCCAGATGCCTGTACTTAAAGGCGAATCAGCAATCTCATATCACTTCAGAATGGCTGACACCCGTGGTATTGATAATTCGGTTGCTCCAATAGCGGAAATAGCTGAAAACCGTATAGGTCTGGATGGAAGATGGGATATCGGCCCTGGTGTCTGGTTTGAAGCAGTATGGATCAATAAGAATAAAAGAGTCGGAAATATTACTAACCAGGAAATGGTAAATGCAGGGATTGATTATACATTTGGTATTGGAAATGGTTTATATGCTGTTTTTGAAAACCTGCTTGCATCCTGGGATGAAGACCCCTTTGCATTTTCAGAAGCTGTGTTTTTTTCGGGAACTTCCCTCTCCTACCCTTTGGGAATGATGGATAATATTGGGGCAATTGTTTATTTTGACTGGAAAAACAGGAATATATACAGCTTCGCAAACTGGAAGCGGCAGTTTGACAGGTTTTCATTTTATTTAATGGCGTATATAAATCCGAAAGAATACAAGATCCCCCTGCAGGGTGAGTCAGGTAATTATTTTTCAGGAAAGGGAATTCAGCTTATGTTGGTGTACAACCATTAATATATATTTTACTTATGTTTTCTCATTGTGTACCTTTGTGTAAACCTTGGTGTCCTTAGTGGTTTAATACGGTTGGATGATTAACCACAAAGGACACAAAGTGCACACGAAGTTACACAAAGGAATAACTTTCGTAATATGTTAACTTATAGCGCATTAAGAAAGATATAATGGTCCGGAAAGTATAAAATAACTCTTTAACATCCCGAAATGAAAAATTCATTCATTATTCAAACTGAGAATCTAATCAAATCCTTTCCTATGGGGAGATCGCATTTCACTGCTCTGAATGGAATAGATCTTAACATCGGGGAAGGTGAATTTGCAGGTTTAATAGGTCCCAGTGGTTCCGGAAAAACCACCCTGCTCAACATCGTTGGTTCACTGGACAGCCCCACATCGGGTGAAGCGACTGTTCTCAATCAGCCGGTAAGTAAACTTAATGCCAGGCAGGCGGCACGGTTACGAAAGGAAAAGCTGGGATTTATTTTCCAGAGTTACAATTTATTTGCTGTGCACAATGTATTTGAGAACGTTGAATTCCCTTTACTATTACTGAATTATTCAGGTACCCGGCGCAGAAAAATGGTAATGGACGCCCTGGAATGGGTAGGTCTTACCGACAAGGTCAAATCAAAACCTCCTCAGTTATCCGGAGGGGAATGCCAGCGCGTAGCTATTGCCCGTGCCATGGTTAAGAAACCTTCCCTGGTACTGGCAGATGAGCCAACAGCCAACCTGGATGCAGCTAATTCCCACCATATCCTTAAAACCATGGTTGATCTTAACAGGGAGCTGAACACTACATTCTTGTTTGCCACTCATGATGAGAAGGTGATTATGTACCTGAAAAGAAAAATATACCTGAAAGACGGAAAAATTGAGAAGGATGAATAACAAAATTTAATATTTGCACGGATGAAACTCGCATTAAAACTCGCATTTCGTAATCTCATCGGTGCCGGTCTCAGAACCTGGCTCAATGTTATTGTTCTGTCTTTCTCTTTTGTAGTCATTATCTTTATGAAGGGTGTTATGGTTGGCTGGGATCACCAGGCCAAAACAGATATGACCAACTGGGAGACAGGCGGAGGACAATACTGGAATGAAAACTACGATCCTTACGATCCTTTTACCTTCAGCGAAAGTCATGCACCGATACCTTCCGAACTGGATGAAGAGATAAGGACAGGTGAAACCGAACCCTTCCTGATAGTTCATGGAACGATATACCCGCAAGGTCGGATGCAATCTGTTACCATTATAGGGATAAATCCGGATCAGGATATTTTCATGCTTCCCTCACATAAACTTGACACAATATCTGATGCCATTCCAGCCATCATAGGATCAATAGCAGCCAGAAACATGAATCTGGGTATCGGTGATCATGCAACTATCCGCTGGAGGGATGTCAAAGGCATGTTTGATGCTGCATATATAGTGATAACTGATATCTTCTCCTGCAATGTCCCCACCGTAGATGCAGGGAAAATTTATATTCCCCTTCAAAAATTACAGTCAATGTCAGGTTTAGATAATGAAGCCACGCTTTTTACTTTCAGGGATAGTGAAAAACCACGCCCTGATATCTCTGGCTGGACACTGAAAACGAAAAGTGAGCTGACAAAGTCAGTCGATGATCTTATCAAAACAAAAACAACCGGGCAGACCGTGTTTTATGTCATTTTATTGCTGCTGGCCATGCTGGCGATATTTGACACCCAGGTGTTGTCAATTTTCAGGAGACAAAGGGAGATTGGCACATACATCGCCCTGGGTTACACCCGGAGAGAAGTGGTAGGTTTGTTCACAGTGGAAGGTGCTATGCATGCTTTATTTGCAGCACTGGTATCAGCTATCTACGGATTACCCTTCCTGGCATGGATGGCGAAAACAGGCTGGACAATGCCCATGGATGTAAGTGATTACGGAATGGCTATTGCCCAGACACTTTATCCTGTTTACAGTGCAGGACTGGTAGTCTCAACAGTGCTCATAGTATTGCTGGTAACTACTGTTGTAAGTTACTGGCCGTCGAGAAAAATCGCTAAAATGAATCCTACAGAAGCATTAAGAGGAAAAATACAATGATACAGTTTTTAATTAAAGGTTTATGGCGCGACAGCAGCCGGAGTCGACTGCCTGTTATAGTAGTCGCCATAGGGGTAATGTTAACAGTTTTCGTTCATGCATACATTACCGGTTTCATGGGAGATACCATTGAATTAAATGCCAGGTTCACCAACGGACATCTTAAGGTTATGACAAGAGCCTATGAGGAAAATATCAGCCAGGTTCCAAACGACCTGGCTCTGACGAACGTCAATGAGCTGCTGATGAATCTGCATAAACAGTTACCCGGCATATCCTGGGTACCCCGGATTCAGTTCGGCGGATTGATTGATGTTCCGGATGAAAATGGAGAAACCCTTTACCAGGGGCCCGCTATTGGGCTGGGAATTGATTTTCTTTCCGGACAAAGTGGTGAAATGGAACGTCTCAATATTCAAAAGTCCATAATCAGGGGGAATATAATCCAAAACCCGGGTGAAGCATTATTAAGTGAGGAATTTTCACGGAAATTAAAAATCAACCCCGGGGAAGAATTCACTCTGATAGGCTCAACAATGCACGGCAGCATGACAATGCACAATTTTGTCCTGGCAGGTACAGTAATATTCGGCACAGAGGCCTTTGACAGGGGAGCAATGATTGCTGATATTGAGGATATAAGGTTTGCCCTGGATATGGAAGATGCTGCAGGAGAACTTATCGGATTCCTTAAAGGCGGCTTTTATGATGATGATGAAGCACTGGAAATCGCTGAAAAGTTCAACACCTTACTAACCCAACGCACTGATGAATATGCTCCTGTTATGAGAAGCCTTAGCCAGCAGGGGAACATGGGGCAATATGTTCTTTTTTCAAAAGTGTGGGGTATGTATATCTCTATGGTTTTTATATTTGCCATGGCACTGGTTCTCTGGAACGCAGGGTTGCTGGGCGGACTCCGCCGGTATGGAGAGTTTGGGCTGAGACTGGCAATGGGCGAAGGAAAAAATCATGTTTACCTCACAATGATCTATGAGTCTGTTTTTATCGGAATTACAGGAACTGTTTTTGGCACGGCCTTTGGACTTATCTTTGCATGGCTGATGCAAAAATATGGCCTCGACATTTCAAATATGATGGAGGGATCTGCCATGATGTTTCCTTCAAGAATACGGGCAAGAATTACCCCGGTTGATTTTTATCTCGGTTTATTCCCCGGATTATTGTCAACGATGATAGGGGCCATGCTGGCAGGTATAGGGATATATAAAAGAAAGACATCACAGTTGTTTAAGGAGTTGGAGGTGTAGGGGGAGAGTGGTTGAGTGGTTGAGTGGTTACGTGGTTATGGGCACATAGCTATGTTTCTGCCCTTTTAAGGGATCACGATATCACGGGATCACGGGATCAAGAGGGGGAGAAGTGATTAAGAGGTTAGGTTTTTATATAGTAGGATGATTAATTGAGTAATCGAGTAATCGAGTAATCGAGTAATTGATTAATCGAGTAATTGATTAATCGAAGGGGGAATGCATTGTAGAGACGCACGGCTGTGCGTCTTTGCAAGAAAACCCTTGGTTTTCAATAAAATAGCCAGGGAGCCTGTCCGCCTAATGGTGGGGGACAACCCCTGAAAAAATGACGGAATGATAATCCGCCGTACAGAAACCGGCTCTTTATATCGATTGGTTTGTTGAGGCGGAAAAAAGAAAGTTGATTTACTGAAAAATATTTTAAAACTATTTAATATTAATCAGAAATTTGTAAACTTTTTTCAGAACGATACAAACAATTGGTTTTATTGCTGCCTTCTTCGACGCTGTCCGGCAGAAAAATCCGGACAGGTCTGGCTTGGGTGATAATAGAATAACTATTTTTTATATATCACCAAAATCTTTGCAAGTTGTAAAACCTGGCTCTGCCAGGGTTTGCAGATGGGTAACTATTACTAAAAATTAGATCTGTCCGGTGTTTTTCAGCCGGACAGCGTCGGGGAAGATAACAATGTGCTGTATTTTTTAAACAACCTTATCTTTAAAAAAAATATGACAATGCATACTGCATACAAAGATGAGTCCAGTTTATAAAGTCTGAAAGTAGAAAGTTTATAAAGTTAATTTGCTGATTGATAGATATTGTATAATTTTTAGTAAATTTATTATTGATCTGAATATCAATAATATAAGGTTTTTCCTGAAAGAATATCTGACTTTTTAGACCAGCCTAATATAAACAAAATGAAAACAAAAACAGGAATATTATTCCCTCTTCTGGCAGGGATATTTTTTAATGCTCTCTCACAACCCAATGCTGAAGAGATACTTAAAAAAGTGGATCAGAATATGTCGTCAGACAACAGGGTTTTTGAATCCGCCATGATCATCCACGGCCAGCGGGGCAGCCGCACCATCACATCAAAGTCTTACTCGGTGGGTGACAAGAAATCATTTACGGAATATCTCTCTCCTCCACGCGAACAGGGCACGAAAATGCTGAAGCTGGAAAACCAGTTGTGGATTTATTCTCCTTCCACGGATCGCACTATACAGATATCGGGACATATGCTGCGCCAATCGGTAATGGGATCGGACCTTTCCTATGAGGACATGATGGACGACAGGAAACTTAGCGATACCTATAATGCAACAGTTGCCGGAAATGAAGAAATTGACGGCCGTAATACATGGGTACTTGAATTAACAGCAAAAACGGATGATGTTGCTTATGCAAGCCGCAAAATATGGATTGACACAGAGCGCTTTGTCCCCCTGAAAGAAGAATTATTTGCCAGGAGCGGTCAGTTGCTGAAACGCTCCACTCTCAGTGATGTTAAAAAAATACAGGGGCGCTGGTTTCCGGGAACTATTCTTTATAAAGATATGCTCAGACAAGGCGGGGGAACCGAATTCAGAATAACCGATATAAAATTTAACCAGGAAATTCCTGAATATATTTTCACCAAAGCCGCTCTGAAAAAGTAATGCAGGGATGCCCCCCATGCACTGGCACACATAACAAGGATATGAACCGAGTTTACGAGCTCGCGATCAACGGGAGCAATAAAGCAAGGGGTTCTCCCGCAGTTGCGGGACAGGCAATGCCCAATTGCCGATAGGCAAATAAAACTTATTGATTTGCAATAACATAATTAAATTTTACACGCATGAAGTTAAAAATAATCATTCTGATTGTATCATCATTAAGCCAGCATTCAATATTTTCACAAAACGAGTTTTCCACAAAGATTTCTGATGCTGCAATTAAATTAACAGAACAGAATGTTGCATATGACCCTGCGTATTACGTAATTCCTTACCCCGGTGGTGATATCCCCGGAAACAAAGGTGTTTGTACAGATTTGATTATCAGGGCATACAGACAAGTTGGTGTAGATCTGCAAAAAGAGGTTCATGAAGATATGAAAGCAAACTTCACCCTGTATCCGGATAATTGGGGATTATCACACCCGGATAAAAACATTGATCACAGGCGGGTACCCAACCTGATAACATTTTTTTCCCGATTTGGAGAAAGTAAACCTGTGACTGAAAATCCGGATGATTATCTTCCCGGCGATATAGTTTGCTGGGATCTCGGGGGAAATATTCCTCATATCGGCCTTGTAGTAAATAAAAAATCTTCAGTTTGTTACACGGAGAATCACAAAGAGCCACAGAGAACAACAGAGAATAAAGTTCTTTCAGACGGTGAAAGATTCCTTATAGTTCATAATATCGGCAACGGGCAGGTACTTGAAGACTGCCTTTTTAACTTCAAAATCACAGGACACTACCGGTATGAAAAGAAGAAGAACTTTTGAAATTACTTTGTCCCCTTCCCTTTGTCCTTTGTCATTTACTCATTTACTCATTTACTCAATTACTCAATTACTCAATCAATCATTTACTCATTTAAAGTGCCCCCGTGACCCCGTTTTCATCTTCCGCATATAGATGCTACACAACCACTCAACCACTTATCCACTTATCCACTCCCCTCCTACCTCACCAGCAACTTATCCCCCGTATCATCAATCAGTATCTGTTTCCATTTATCAGAATACCCCGGCTGATGTGGGGCCTCCGGGTAGCCTTCCTTTGTTCTGAGAAACACTCCGTTTTTCTCCTTTTTAATATTCCCGTCAATATATTTTACCAGTAAAAACTCACTTAGTTCACGCCATGACTTAACTGTATTTTCAGCAGTACTTACTGAGAAATCTGTTAAAAACTCCCTTGCTAGCTCAGGATTTCTGTTATGAAGTAAGAGAGCAGCCTGATCAACCACAGGAATATAATCTGCATATTTACTTTCCAGTTCCTGTTGAAGTTTAATAACATCGGTACTCATGGAATCATATCTGAGATAACAAAGATTTGCTACCAGGTTAAACACCCAGAAGGCTGCTGTAGATGAATATGTCAGCAGATCACCGTTGCCTTCCCTGTAACTGTCAGGAACAGTCAGGCTACCGCAATATATTGGATTAAAAACAGTAGTGGCGGCATCATCCACCCCGAACCAGTGTATCCCTCCTATCGGATCCGGAAGCCATTTACGGCATTCCGAAACAAAAACGAAGCCGGTCTGCTGTGTGGCTGTAGCCCTTTCGTGGCAGTATGTTTTACCCGATTCATCACAGGCAACCTTCCATGTGAGAGGGCGCCAGCGATATGGAAGTCCAAAGGACCCTGCCCCGGCATCAATCCTCATATCCAACGGGGTTCCTTCCAGGTGATCCCTCATGAAATGCATTAAATCACGATTGCTGAGTTTCCGGTTTGGTTTGATCCACAGCGGCATCCTGTTCTGAAGATTATGTCCGGATACATAATCAAAATACCTGTCCATATCATCATTAACATCTTTAAAGAATGACCATACCCTTATTTCACAGAAACGTGCGCCACCAAAATCAACGGGAGCATAAACATCCGAAAAGCTGAAATCCTTATCCTCTCCTGAATACCAGCCATACTTTCTGGCCACTTCAATAACATCATGAGCATAAACGCACTCGATCCTCTCGTTAAATATTTTATCAAGCTGAAGGGAATGAATGGATTTCTTACCATCAGCCAATGGGAATGTCTGGATCCGCGCCTGATTTGCATGAGCTGACACATACCCGTCTGGAATTCTGCGGGCTACCCATACGGCCCCTTTAACTCCTTTTCCCTTTCCGATCATTTCCATGATCCAAACTTCCTCAGGATCAGCAATGGAAAACGACTCCCCTGAACTATGATAGCCGTATTCGCTAACCAACTCAGCCATCGTTTTTATTGCCTCCCTGGCATTGCTGGCTCTCTGGAGTGTTATGTAAATTAAACTCCCGTAATCAACGATCCCATCACTGTCGATGAGAGTATCCCTGCCTGTAAAAGTAGTTTCCCCAATGGTGAGCTGATGCTCATTCATGTTGCCTGTAACCGAATAAGTGTGAGGCACCTGATGGATCTTTCCCAGGAATTTTCCGGTATCCCATTCATACACATCAAGCATGCTGCCCGGCTCATGGTCTTTTGCCGGCCAGAAATACAATTCTCCATACAATACATGGGAATCAGCCGAGTAGGTTATCATGGTTGAACCGTTTACCGATGCAGCTTTCGTTACAAGAAAATTAGTGCAGGCATATAAGCCTGAACTAATAAAAAGTAAAGTAATTATTACTGAAGCAATTTTCAATTTATTATTCATATTTTGAGGTTTAAATTAATATAATAAAAACTTTTTTCCTTTGTGTACCTTCGTGTAAACCTTCGTGTCCATTGTGGTCAACCTTCCAAACGTATTTAACCACAAAGAACACAAAGTACTCACGAAGGTACACAAACACATCCGAATGATATACAATACAATCATTCGCATTAACAAATTTTAACACTTTTATAACAAATATTCTTTTGTTAAATTTTTCCACTTAAAAATATTGTCGTATTTTTGTGTCATAATTATGATATAAAATTTTTGTTTTGGTACAAAATTTGTTGTTAAAATATACAGTTAGTTTTAGTTAGTAGTTTAGTTGGTAGTTTTAGTTAGTAATTTGAGAAAGAGGATGCGCTGTGAAGCGCATCTTTTTTTTTATACTTTAGAGGTGCCCTTTAATTAATACTCCTGCAGAACTGTCCCTTTCTGCTCCTGTTACAGAACTATAACAATTGGTTTTACCCAGATACCTTAACAAGCCAAGAAAGCCAAAAACCAGGGCTTCTTTGAAGTCAACCAGGGTATCATCCGGAATAATGATTTTACCTTTACATTTTTCCTTTAACAGGGATATGAGAAATATGTTTCTTGCTCCGCCTCCGGTAACCAGTATCTTCCCGGTTTTGCATTTATTGATCTGTTCTGTGATCTGATATGCAATATGCTCATATATAGTTCGCAATACATCCACATTATTTTCATACCCGGACAGTATTGGAATGAATTCTTTTTCAAACCATTCCCGCATCAGGGAGCGGGGTGGAGAAAGCTTGTAGAAACTGAGGTCATTAAGCTTCGTTAGCAAAGAAGCAATGATAATACCCTTCCTTCCTATATCCCCATTATGATCAAACGCATATCCCATTCTTTGTGCCAGATAATTCATAGCAATGTTTACAGGACAAATATCAAAAGCAATGCGTCTGTTTTCCGCTTTATAGGATATGTTGGAGAATCCGCCAAGATTCAGACAAACCTCGTATTCAGGGAATAAATATTCATCACCGGCAGGTACCAGGGGAGCGCCGCTGCCTCCCAGGGCAACATCCATACTCCTGAAATCATATACTACACTAATACTGGTAATGGCGGCAATATCATTCCCATTACCAATCTGAACGGTAAATCCTTTTTCAGGCTGGTGGAAGATGGTATGGCCGTGTGAAGCTATGAGCGATGGTTTTTCATCAGCCGATTCAAGAAAGAGCTGACATTGCACGGCTATCCATCGTCCGTAAGAATGATCAAGCTGAATGAGCTTTTCCGGTGTAAGTTTATGCGCATCCTTAAGGGATTTTCTGATTTCTTCAGGATACGGAACCGTATTTGCCTTACTGATCATAAATTTCCACTTTTTCTTATCCCGGTAAAAATTACACAGCGCCATATCCAGTCCATCAAGGGAAGTTCCCGACATAAGGCCAAGAATACAGAAATCTTTTCTGTTTTGTGTTACCATAAAAAAGTTGTATGATACATTGATTTGTTCCCGGCTATATCTTCAGCATATACTTCAAGCTCATGCGTCTTTCCTCTTTGAAGTCGCTCCTTATCAAAAGTATAAAAAAGTAATTTATTTTTCGGGTCATATTCGAAAAGTACCCACTGATTATTAATATATCCGTTATAGGACGCAACACCTGAGAGATCATCGTCAAGGGTAAATCTGACCGAAGCCAGATTCCTCATGTCTTTTCCGGCGGAAATATTAATTGGCTTCAGTACCGGCGGTATAGTATCAGCATAGAGGGTGTACATTCCAAACTCATTAATTCCCGCCGAAATAAAGTCGCCACTCCAGGTTCCGACGCGACCGGTTTTTTGGTTATTACCACTTAATTTTACAATAAAGGTCTTATCTCTCAATTCAGCGGGGATCATATCTGCTTTTATGGTGATGTTAGCCTGCCGGTGCAGGGGAGTAATACTGTCATGAATATAATGAATAAGTGGATAGACACTATTCTTTACCTCATCCGTCGAATAGCTGAAAAAAACATCTTCGTATAAAGCACCCTGCGGGATGTTAATTTCGAAAAAAGTCGTTGCATAGCGGTTTACCCCGTTATACCTGAACTTTGCAGCATGATCAGGCACATTAAAAGTTGAAACAGGATTACGATCAACACCTTCAACGGTAAATGTCAGAATGGATTCATTTCCGGCCACATCCCTTACAATTATTTCCAGATCTGTTTTATCACCCTGCCGGAATTCCAGGATTCCATCCCTGTACATATTTTTATACATTGAAAGCCTGTTGTTGGGTTTCCTGAAAAGCAGATTAATCCTTTTTTTATTCAGTTTGAAAGTAGGGTAATCAATATGAGCGTTAATATACCTGGATTCATGAAAATCGAATTTATCGGCAACGAACTGAAATACAGATCTTCCCCCGGCACGCAGTTCAATAGAATAAGGTCCGCAACGATTAGAGCTGCCATCCAGAAAATCAAACGCCTCAATTCCGAACCCTGCTTTCCCATGAATGCGGATCACATTACTGCCTGAAATTCTGTATCTCCCCTCACCAGTTTTCTCAAGCGGTAAATATACCGGTGAATTTACTGAATTCACCTGGCTGCTTGAATCAACCGGATAGACGGCAATACTTTGTAATACAGGTTTAGTTTTATCAATAATATTAAAATTACTGTATAACAGCACGTTCACCGGAGTCTGTCCCGCTGTCTCACGAATCTCAAAATGAAGATGCGGCCCGGCAGAGCTGCCTGTATTTCCGGAATAGGCGATTAACTCACCCTTCTTCACCTGAAACTTATTTTTGTCAGGAAAGATTTCAACAGAATGAGTTTCCCTGCTATATTGTAAATCTTTTATCCAGGCATTGATTACTTCATTATAGTCGTCCAGGTGGGCATAAACACTTGTAATTCCTTCCGGGTGCTCTATATACAATGACTTCCCGTACCCTCCGGTTTGGATTCTTATTCTTGATACAAATCCGTCGGCAACTGCAAATACCTTTTTGCCGGTAACCCCCTGAGTGCGGAGATCAATGCCCGAATGAAAATGATCGGTTCTGAGCTCACCAAAACTGCCGCTGAGAAAAAGTGAAATATCAAGAGGCTTGCTGATAAGGTAAGATGATTGTCCGCATAAAGAATGAAAGCTGAATAAAATAGTAATAAAAAACAGAAGAATCTTCATGGACACAAAATTGCAGGTTAAAGAATTCATGAGTCATTTTCAAGCAGGCATTTCAATTCTGATTGCAACTGCCGTAATAATTCATTTTTCAAAGATGACAAAAAAAAACATTATATTGTTGTTAAAAAATTAGTTAAGGGTACAGATCAAGTGGATAATGCAAAACACAAACAATTTAAGTTTCAGTAGTAGACGGGTAATTTATTTAAATTTAAATGAGATTAACTTCGTTGAGCTCGCTGAAGCTCGGTTCTTCGCTTCACTCCGTTACGCTCAGAATGACAGTTTTTTGCAACTTTCAGGAATGGCGTGGGGCTGTCTCATTAATTGAAATATTATCAACCACGAATGGACACTAAGGACAACACGAAGCACACAAAGTGCTGCCATTTAAGAATATATACTTCGTGTCCTTTGTGCGTACTTTGAGTCCTTTGTGGTTAAAAGCATTTATGAGACAGCCCCTTTTACAATTATAAGGAAAAGACTGTCATTCTAAGCGATAGCGACGAACCTCAAAATTATTTAGTCGGACAGTAATGTTTAAGTTTATAAAAACTATTACCGGATTTTTTTATTTCATAAAGCCTTACTATATTTGTAATAATAAAAAATGAACATGAAAGCTGACCAGATAGAAATACTCGGAACGCTGAGATCAGGGATAAAAGGGATAATTGAGATGTACGAGAAGGAGAAGGCAGAGAAAGAAAAAATGCTGGAAGAAAAAGAAAAACTGGTAAGCAGAATACAAAAGCAGGAAAAGTTAATTAATGAACTTGAGCATAAATATAATACATTAAAAGTTGCAAAAAGTGTCCTGGCAGGAGTTGACAACGGGAACGATGCCAGGTTAAAAGTGAACAGGATGGTGCGGGAAATTGACAAATGTATTGCTCTTTTAAACCGGTAAGTCAGACACTACTGTTATGGAGGATAAATTATCAATCAGGGTGAATGTGGCCGACAGGTATTATCCTCTTAAGGTTGACCGGGAAGATGAAGAAAAAATAAGAAAAGCAGCCAGGCTGATAAATGAAAAGGTTTTACAATATAAGCAACGATACACAGACAAAGACACACAGGATTTCATAGCAATGGCAGCATTGCAGTTTGTGATAAAGCTTATTGATTGCGAAGATCAGACTAACTCAACACCATTTGAGCAGCATCTGAAAGACCTTACGGCAGAACTTGGAGCTTATTTAAAAAAAGAGTAACAGCGTTCTTTATATATAAACAATATTGCCCGCATTGTTTCTTCAACCATTTAAGGTAAACTCAACACTTACCATATTGGAGTGACCCTCAGGATGACAAAAGCAGGCCGCACCTTCTTCGGAAGTATCTCCCAGGAGATCGGCGGAAACTTAAATCGTCCTGGTAACTCCACCCATGTCAATTGGGGTTTTCTTAAATCTTGAAGAAACCTTGCGGGTTTTTTTTATTTTAAGTTTAAAGTTATGATAAAAATTATATCAGGTTCAATTCTTGTTATACCATTTATCTGGAGTCTTATTATTGGTATAACCGGACTGATCACCGGAGGAGTGTTATCCTACTTCATTGTTAACAGCAACCTTCGAAGAAAGTCTAAAAACATCATTAAAGACGCCGAAGCTGAAGCTGAGGTATTAAAGAAAGAGAAGATACTCCAGGCCAGAGAGAAGTTTTTGCTTTTAAAAACTGAACATGAAAGAATTATTAATGAGCGGAATGCAAAAGCTGCTCAGAGAGAAACCCTTATAAAGCAGAAAGAAGTTATGCTCTCCCAGAAGATGGAGGAAGTTCAACGAAAAAGTAATGAGATGGATAGTGTCAGGGAAAACCTGAACAACCAGTTTGAACTCGTTGAAAAAAGAAAGGAGGAACTGGATAAATTCCACAAGCAGCAGGTGGAACAACTTGAAGCTATTTCAGGCCTTTCAGCTGAAGAGGCTAAATTACAACTAATAGGATCGCTTAAGGAAGAAGCCCGTCATGAAGCCATATCCCTGATCAATGAAATTATGGATGAGGCGAAAATGACCGCCAACCGTGAAGCAAAAAAGGTTGTCCTTGAAACCATCCAGCGAGTAGCTACAGAAACTGCCGTTGAAAATTCAATAACCGTTTTCAATATCGATAACGATGAAATCAAGGGCAGGATAATTGGTCGTGAAGGGCGCAATATCAGGGCACTCGAAGCTGCCACAGGAGTGGAGATCATCGTTGACGACACACCTGAAGCTATTGTACTTTCGGCATTCGACCCTGTAAGAAGGGAAATTGCCCGCCTTTCCCTTCATCAACTGGTATCTGATGGAAGGATCCATCCTGCACGTATCGAAGAAATAGTTGAAAAAACCAAAAAACAGGTTGAAGAGGAGATCATTGAAGTGGGTAAACGAACCACTATCGATATGGGAGTACACGGACTGCATCCGGAACTGGTAAGACTTATCGGCAAAATGAAATACCGGTCCTCCTACGGGCAGAACCTCTTACAACACTCGCGGGAAGTTGCCAATCTCTCCGCCATTATGGCAAGTGAACTTGGACTGAACGCCAAAATAGCCCGAAGAGCCGGACTGCTTCATGATATCGGAAAGGTGCCTGATGATGAGCCGGAACTCCCTCATGCCGTACTGGGCATGAAAATAGCGGAGAGGTTTAAGGAAAAACCGGAGATATGCAATGCTATCGGAGCTCATCATGAAGAAGTTGAGATGACCACACTCCTCGCTCCCATTGTGCAGGTCTGCGATGCCATATCCGGAGCCCGGCCGGGTGCCAGAAGAGAAATTGTTGAAGCGTATATCAAACGGTTAAAGGAACTCGAGTCGCTCGCATTATCCTACCCTGGAGTCTTAAAAACATACGCCATACAGGCCGGCAGAGAATTGCGTGTCATTGTGGGAGCTGAAAAGGTCTCTGACAAAGAGGTCGAATCCCTCTCCTACGATATCGCTAAGAAAATACAGGATGAGATGACATACCCCGGCCAGGTGAAAATTACCGTCATAAGGGAAACCAGGGCTGTAAGCTACGCAAAATAATTATGAATATCATTGTTACCGGCGCAGCAGGATTTATTGGATTTCATCTGGCAAACCTGCTTATTGAATCAGGCTATCATGTGTTGGGCGTGGATAATATCAACGACTACTATGATACCGGGCTGAAAATTGATCGCCTGGAGTATTCCGGTATAAAAGGAACAGAAATAGAGTACGGGAAAAAAATAACCGGCAGCAAGAATTCCCTGTATAGTTTCATAAAATGCAAGCTCGAAGATAAACAGGGAATTTTCCGGATATTTAATGATTTTAATCCCGATATCGTTGTAAACCTCGCTGCCCAGGCAGGTGTCAGGTACAGTCTGACGCATCCTGACACCTATATTTCGGCTAATATCCAGGGGTTCTTAAATGTGCTGGAAGCCTGCAGGGCATATCCTGTTAAACATTTATTATTTGCGTCTTCATCAAGCGTCTACGGACTTAACACCGGGATGCCTTATTCAGTACACCATCATACCGACCATCCGGTAAGTTTATATGCTGCAAGTAAAAAATCAAATGAACTGATGGCTCATGTTTACAGTCACCTGTATCATATACCGTCAACAGGTATCAGGTTTTTTACAGTCTACGGCCCCTGGGGAAGACCCGATATGGCACTTTTCATCTTTACCAGAGCCATATTAAACGGGGAAACAATAAGCGTGTTCAATAACGGGAACATGGAAAGAGACTTTACCTATATTGACGATATAGTTAAGGGAATACATAAAATGATAGACCACCCCCCTGCCCCATTTCCTGAATTTAATACCTTGCTTCCTGATCCCTCTGTTTCTGCAGCTCCATACAGAATATACAACATAGGGAATAACAGACCGGTTAAACTGATGGATTTTATTAAAGCTATCGAAAATGCCACCGGGAAGAAAGCCAGGATTGAATTGATGCCTCTGCAACCGGGAGATGTGCAAAGAACATGGGCTGACGTGAATAAATTAATTGAAGATTTTGATTATGAACCATTTACCCCTATTCAGACAGGAGTTGAGAGATTTGTGTCGTGGTACCGGAAGTATTACAGAGTTTGATTAATCGCTTTTTTTGTTAATAATATTCAACAATTCATTAACCTGCTCAATTTTTTCAGGATATCCCATCTTTTCATAAGAGAATACCAGATTCCGGATAAGTCTTTCTATGGAGGTAATATTTGAGCATGGCACATAATACTCCTTTTGAGGCTCCAGCTTCTGTTCATACAGGAAAAAATCAATTTCCCTGCGGTTTAGAACTGCCCCCTTATTGTATGGATTAATATAAAAAAGTATACCATTTGGATCCTCTTTGAAATCATCATCCTTATATGCCAGGATATAATTAAGAGGTAAATTCACTCCATACACCGGCATTCCCAGACTTTGAGCAACAATCACATATAACAGAGACAAGCTGATAGGATTACCTTTCCTTGTTTCCAGAACCTGGTTAATATATGAATTACCCGGAGAATAAAAATTGGAAGTGTTCCCTGCAAACTTATGCAGGGCAAAAAATATATGATTCATTACCCGCACTTTTTCAAGTGCAGTCAGTCCGTCATGCAGTTCAATCCATACCTCTTTTCTGATCTTTTCGATCTGAGCTTCAATTTCAGAGTAATATAAGTCAGGATATTGGTATTTGGCAACCAGGTAAGCTCCATACAACAAACTTTCTCCGCCGGAAAATTTCCAGTCGCTTAGTTCCTTCTTAAGGTCGGTAAATTGAATATTGTGAATGATCCCTTCAATACGGGCCTGTAAATCCTGGTTTATGGTATTCTCCCATGCTTTCTCCAGTCCGGGGATAACTTCCCTGCCCATGTTCTGCAACTTCAGGGTAACCATACCAGAGACATCCTCATCAGGGTCCTCCAGTAATTTTATCATGGCATGCAATTCTTTATCCATCTTATTGAAAAAGACTCTCGGGTTTAAACTAAATCAGGCTGAAAAAAAGTATTTTTGTAACTACAAATTTACAATTATTTTTACGAATACATTTACGCATTGCAGTCCATAATATAATTAACCAAAGTTCACATATGATCAACAGAAAACAATTGTTCAATAAGTGCGAAATATGAATTATTTTTAATAAAAAGGATCAAATTATGATACAACGAATTCAGAGTTTATTTCTCCTGCTGGCTGCAGTGATCATGCTCCCTTTATACAGTCAGCCGCTGGCCAGGCTTCAAATATCAGACACTATCTTCCTTCACTTGTTCCACAACCGCGTAGAAGCTTTTAATCAGGACATGTTCACAGATGTAAGCACCTGGCCTGTAACCACACTTCTGACTGCTATGATCCTGATCTCCCTGTTCACTTTCTTTTCCTACAAAAAACGAATCCGTCAGATCAGACTATGTGTTTTTAATATAATTCTCCATTTCGGTTTTATCGGCCTGGTTTATTTTTATACAAAGTACACACTTAACCTGAACAATGGCGTTCAGAGTGTTTTCCTATGGCCTGTGATATTCCCGTTTCTGTCTGTATTGCTGAATTACCTGGCCTTAAAGAGGATACAAAAGGATGAGCTTTTAATCCGATCGATGGATCGACTTAGGAGGTAAGGATGGGATACTTAATTTGCCAGTCCCGGCCGCTTGCGCCCGGGGTTAACGATATAACAAAATACATTGTCAATTGAAATTTAATTATATGGCACACTCATTAAAATAAGAAAATATAAATCCTTTAATAAAGATTATATGAACAACACCAGAAGAAGTTTCATTAAAAAAACTGCAGTCTCCGGTCTTGGACTTAGTACCTTACCCTATTTTGCATATTCCAAACGAGTGGAAGCAAACAGCAGGGTTGTCCTGGCATTGATCGGCTGCAAAGGCATGGGATTCAGTAATCTGAAGGCTTTTTTAAATCAACCGGATGTTGAATGTGCTGCATTGTGCGATGTTGACAGTAATGTTCTGAATCAACGGGCTTTGGAGGTTGAAAAAATGACAGGAAAGAAGCCTGAGATGTTTAAAGACTTCCGCAAACTACTGGAAAGAAAAGACATAGATGCGGTAATAATAGCCACACCCGACCACTGGCATTGTTTACAGATGGTATATGCATGTCAGGCGGGCAAGGATGTGTATTGTGAAAAACCGCTCGCCAACTCAATAGCAGAGTGTAATATCATGTTAAAAGCGGCCCGGAAATATAACCGTGTTGTCCAGGTGGGACAATGGCAACGCAGCGATCCGCACTGGCAGAATGCCGTAAAATATCTCCATGAGGGAAGTATGGGCAGAATAAGGTCGGTTAAAGCCTGGTCATATATAGGATGGAAAGGCTCCATACCTGTCATGCCTGATGAGCCGGTTCCTGCAGGTGTTGATTATGATATGTGGCTGGGACCTGCACCCAAAAAACCCTTTAACATAAACAGGTTCCATTTTACCTTCAGGTGGTACTGGGATTATGCAGGCGGACTGATGACCGACTGGGGAGTACACCTGCTGGATTATGCCTTATTCGGGATGAACCGGTATGTGCCCAAATCAATCATGTCAACCGGTGGCAAGTATGCATTCCCTGACGATGCGATGGAAACACCCGATACCATGATGGCTGTTTACGATTTCGGTGATTTCGGACTGTTATGGGATCATACAATCGGTATTTATGGAGCTAATTACGGAAGAGGGCACGGGGTGGCATTCACCGGGGAACATGGCACTCTGGTAGTTGACAGGCAGGGATGGGAAGTTATTCCCGAATCAAGAGGATTCGGGGTAAAAGAAGGATACGCAGGAGTTCCCCTTCAGAAAAGTACAGGAAAAGGGCTGGAACTGCATACTGCCAATTTCATCCACTGTATAAAAACAAGGGAAAAACCTAACTGTGACATAGAGATCGGTGCTCATATAGCCCGATTTGCACATCTTGGGAATATATCCTACCGGCTGGGACGCAAAGTATTCTGGGATGGGAAGAAACAGCAGTTTATAAATGACAGGGAAGCGGATACTTTGGCGAAGCCGGAATACAGGGCGCCATGGGTATTGCCGAAAATATAATTAACAAAAAAATTTTAATATATTTGAGTTTCCAAAAACATTAGAATCCTTACCTGAGACATAATTATATGCCTTTAAAATTGAAGCATAGTGATGAAAAATTCTTCAGGGAACTTTTAAATCTTTATTTTCTAAAATTAAAGCGTTTTGCAGATTCTTATTTGAAAAATGAAGAACTTGCTGAAGAAGTTGTAATGGATGTTTTTTTGAAACTGTGGGAACGACGTTCAAAAATTAATTCTATCCAAAATTTAAAAGCTTATCTTTATATATCAGTTCGTAATACATGCCACAACTATCTTCGCAAGGAAAGAAAAATAAAGTTTGACACCCTTGATAATGTTCAGGTCAGGCTCTCGCGATATGAAAACACACCCGAAGGCGATCTTATTTCAGAAGAAATGCTTAATAAATTGAATTGTATAATTGAGTCCTTACCTTCAAAATGCAAAATGATATTCAAATTATTGAGGGAAGATGGTTTATCACGAAAAGACACCGCTAAAGTATTAGGCTTATCAGTTAAAACAATTGATAATCAAGTAGCACTTGCTGTTAGAAAAATAGCAGATGCTTTGGGGGTTGATTTAACTATAAAAAAGAATTTCAATTCATTAAAATCCTATTTGCTTTGTTTATAACTGTTATTTAAATATATTTTGTCATTCAATAGTTCGATATTCTTTTACAACCCCTGCTTCTTTCTATTTAAGTTCCTTTACAGAACACTTCTTCGTTTATCTTTTTCAAAATATTTCTTGCGATTATCAGGTAATACAAAATGCACTAATAAAATAATAAGATATACCCCCTATGATAGCAGTAAACGCAACATAGCGTAGGGATATCACGAACGAAGCGGGTAAACACGCATGAACAAAATCATGGAGGTTCTCCCGCTAAGGCGGGACAGGCTGTACGACCATTGATAATAAATTTTGTACGCATGAAACCCCCATGCACTATCGTTCACAAAAGAGCATGAACCGAGTTTACGAGCTCGCGACCAACGGGAGCAACAAACATGGGGGTTCCATCAGAACGCCTTAATTAACAATAACATAACGAATTTTTTTTCTGATGAAACCCCCATGCACTATCGTACACAAAAGGATAGGGGAAAAATATGGGGGTTCCAAAAGACCAATTAATTATAAAAATTTGTTCTTGTGAAAAAAGTTATCACAATCAGCTAACAGATAAAACATTATTACAAATTGCAATTAAAAAATTAAAAAAAACGAAAATTCATTTAGTAACTTCAACAAAAAAGAGTGTCCTATATGTATAAAGTAAAAACAATGTTGTTTAATAAAGATTTATCAAAAATAATTGCCCGTAATGCAATGCACTCTTATTCTGATTCTGACATGAAACTATTAAAACAATGGAGAAAAGAATCAGAGAAAAACTCTTCATTTTATTTGCTGATAAAAAGCATATTTAAAATTGATACCAGATATGAAAAAACAGAAGCAGAAAGAATTCCTGTAAACGAATTTTTTACTCGTACAAGTTTATACAGTATCGTTAATAGAAAGACTTCTTTTATAAAAATAGCAGCTTCAATAGCAGTTATTATATCAATATCGTCATTATTTATTCAATTCTTTTTGTATTCAGGAGCAAATAGGGTTGAATTAATTGCTGATGCGGGATTACGGTCAGAAGCTTTTTTGCCCGATGGCTCAAAGGTTTGGCTTAATAGTGGGTCTCGGTTAATATATGAACAGAAATTCGGACGTGTTAGAGATGTTGTTTTGTTTGGAGAAGCATTTTTTGATGTTGCTGACCTTAGTTTAAGTTCGTTTTATGTAAAAGCAGATGATTTAAAAATAAAAGTTACCGGCACCAAATTTAATATTCGGAATTATTATGATGAATCGCTTATAGAAACAACCTTATCTGAAGGAAGTGTTCTTTTATTAACAGAAGAAGGCACTAAAGTAAAAATGTCTTCAGGTGATGTAATAACAATGGATAGAGTAACAAAACACCTGACCAAACGAAAAAAAGATATAAGAGTAAGTACTTCATGGAAGGAAGGTTTTTTATTTTTTTCTGGCACTCCTTTTACAGAAATGATATCACGATTAGAGAAATGGTATAATATAAAAGTTATTTATGAACCATCTGAATTTGATGGAATTCACTACTCAGGAACAATAAAGGATTTAAGACTTGATCAGGTTTTTAATTTTATAAGCTTAACAATTCCAATTAATGTGAGAATAGAAGAAAAAAATGTAATTATTGAAAAACAACCATTAAAAACTAAACTCAGCCAATAAAGAATATGAAAAAACGGGAAATGCGCTAACATTTCCCGCTAAATCTTCAATACAAATTTAAAAGCAAAAGGTATTGAAGTCATTCTAGTTAAGAACTAAAACGTTGTAAAATTATGAAAAAAAATTTACTATTCGAGGGAATATTTTCTCACGAATTTAAACGGTTAAAATTAATTATGAGATTAACATTTTTATTATCTGCCGTTTTAATCTTCAATTTGTCTGCATCTGTTTTCTCACAAAACGAGATAGTTACACTAAAACTAAGCAACGCATCTTTAAAACAAATAATATTAAATATTGAAGAACAGACAGGGCTGCACTTCTTTTATCAGGATGAACAAATCTCTGAAGTGAAATCTATAACCCTTAATGAAACCAACCAAAAACTTGATGTTGTTTTGGAAAAAGCTTTAAACGGAAGTAATTTAAAGTATAGGATTATAGAAAATCATGTTGTGATTTATAGTTCAGTTAAAGAGAACGATTATCAGCAACAGGATCAATATAAAACAGTTACAGGGAAAGTTACTGACAGTTTTGGCGATCCTTTACCAGGTGTTTCAGTTAGTATAAAAGGAACTACTTATGGATCAATAACCGATCTGGAGGGTAATTACTCTCTCAGCAATGTTACTAATGAGTCAATCCTGGTTTTTTCATTTATTGGCATGAAAAAAGTGGAGGTTATTGTTGGAAACCTGACTATAATAGATGTAATTCTTGAGTCTGATTTTGTTGGTTTAGATGAAGTAGTTGTTGTTGGTTACGGAACACAAAAAAAGGAAAATTTAACAGGGGCTGTTTACCAAATTAAGATGGACGATATATTGGGAAGCCGTCCGGTAAGCAGTATATCCCAGGCAATAATGGGGGTCATTCCCGGGTTACAGATTACAAGTTCTACAGGTCAGCCAGGAGTATCAGAATCCATAAGGATCAGAGGAATAGAGTCTATCACAGGTGGAAACCCACTTGTACTGGTTGATAATGTTCCGATGGATATGCGATATGTTAATCCGGCAGATGTTGAAAGTATTTCCGTACTAAAGGATGCTGCTTCATCCTCTATTTATGGTGGACGTGCAGCTTTTGGAGTAATCTTGATCAAAACAAAGACAGGAAAGAGGAAGCAACCTATCAAATTTAACTATTCAAATAATTTTTCAACTACTTATCCAAGTAATTTACCTCAAAAAGCCCCTACATTGAAATGGCTTACCTTAGTTGAAACTGCTGGTGATGCCGATCACTGGACAGGACAAAATATATCGACCTGGAGAAATCTGCTCCATGAGTATAAAACGAATCCTGCACTATATCCTGAAGGAGAGACTACAGTGGGAGGTGTATTATATCGCCTGATTGATACTGATGGTTATGAATTATGTATGCGAAATAGTTTTGAACAAATGCACAATTTTTCCTTTTCCGGAGGTTATGACAGGGCTGATTACAGAGTTTCTTTTGGTTATGGTGACGAAGACGGCATATTGCGCTCAAATAAAGATACTTATACGAGATATAACATGAATTTGCATTTGAGTGTAAACGTTACTGACAAATTAACTTCTACTACAAATGTATTATACACTAATTCAAACACATCAACACCGTCTAATATTAATCTCATTTTTAATAATATATCAGGAAGAGGCTCACACTTAAATTGGGGATATCACACAAACGAAGCCGGCATTAAAATACCATTTGATATGCCCAACAATATTCTTGACAGGGAACCCCCTGATAAATATTACAGAGAAAATCTGAGGATTTTTGAAAAACTGGAATATAAATTATTAGAAGGGTTAAATATAACCGGTGAATATACATTTATGAATATTAATTTAACCGGAATCCAGATTGCAACCGATAATATTTATTATGATGCATATAATTATGCCGCAGTGCCGATTACTGACAGGGGTATTAGTGAATCAAGTTATTTTAGAAGTTCTGCCCAGGATCAAAATCATGCGATGAACCTTTATATAGGTTATGAAAAAAAGCATGCCGGACACGAATTCAAATTATTGGGTGGCACTAACCTTGAGTTACGTAAATATTCAAGATTTTGGACAAGAAGAGCAGATTTACTGCATTCTCAGATACCTTCACTGTCTACAGCCTCAGGTGTAATAACTGCAAATGAAAGTTTTGATGATTTTTCTGTTTTTGGTCTCTTTGGAAGGTTAGGCTATGTGTACAATAATAGATATCTGATAGAAGCAAATGTACGCTATGATGGCTCTTCCAAATTTCCCCAGGGAGACAGATTTGGCTTATTTCCATCCTTCTCAGCCGGTTGGATTTTAACAGAAGAATCATTTATGAGTTCATTAAAAAACATCTTTAATTTCGTTAAAATCAGAGGCTCATACGGAGAGATAGGCAATCAGGACATTAGCAACTATGCTTATATCCCGGGAATAAATACATACAATGCAGCATGGATTGATCCTGCTACTTCAATACGGGCATTAGCAATTACTACTCCAAGTCTGGTAAGTTCATCATTTACCTGGGAAACCGTTAGAACTAAAAATATTGGTATTGACATGAGGTTTTTAGACAGGCGGCTTAACCTGACTTATGATTATTATAACAGGGAGACATTAAAGATGCTTGGCCCGGGGGCAGAACTTCCGGCATTATTAGGAGGAGATGCTCCTGAACAAAATGTTGCTAACCTGGAATCAAAAGGGTGGGAATTCTCTCTTGGATGGGATTTAAGGAAGCAGGATTACGGCTATTCACTGGGAGTAAATGTTTCAGATGACAGAGGTTTTATTACCAAATACGACAACGAAGGAGGTTTGTTAAGTCAATATTATGTCGGTTATGAATTTGGTGAAATATGGGGATATGTAACTGATGGTTATTTTACTGTTGACGATTTTGTACCAGGCACCTTAAACAGTGCTTTAATGAATGGTACCCTGAATGAAGGAATAGCACCTTTTCACACAGTAGTACGCACTAATCCCGGAGATATACGATATGTTGATTTAAATAATGACGGCATAATAAATCCCGGATCAAGTACATTATCTGATCCCGGTGACCGTAAAATTATTGGGAACAGCAACAGGCGTTATCAGTTTGGAATCACCGGCAGCGGTTATTATAAAAACTTTGATTTTTCAATTCTTATACAAGGAGTTGGGAAATGTGATTTTTGGATGGAAGGATTTCATTTCCCCTGGACTTCTTTATACTCTGGTTTTTATGAACACCAGATGGATTACTGGAGTCCTGAAAATCCTGAAGGATATTTCCCGAGAATGTACCCCAAGGCAGGTGGAAATACAAATATAAGCAGACTACCGCAATCTAAATATCTTTTAAACGGAGCGTATCTGAGAGTTAAAAATATAGAAATCGGGTATAATCTCCCCAAAGTAATTATTAATAGAATAGATATTGATATGATGAGGGTATATGTTTCAGGTGAAAATTTATTAAAGTTTGACCATCTCCCAAAAGGTATTGAACCTGATTTAAGTACTATTTCCGGGGGAATAGGATATCCTTATATTACAAAATTCAGCGCCGGTGTTAACATAGCTTTTTAAACAGGCAAAACACAGGAAACGAGCATGTTCGTTAAAACGTAAATACGGATTAAAATTACATGCAAGTTTGATCCGGCCTTACTTATAAAACTACTAAAGATGAAAATAAATAATAAAATATTGGCCATTATTTTTGCCGGCATGTTGTTATTTTCCTGTGAAGATTTTCTTCACCATGTACCAAAAGATAAATTAACAACTTATTCAGCATTAACATCTTATGACGGAATAAAAGCTTACGCCTGGCAGTTTTACAGTGCTTTCCTTGCCTATGACCAGATTGGGCAGGCTTATGGATACAGAAATGAATTTGATGCAGATCTAATGCAGGCAAGCAGGAAAAACTCAGAATCGCTATGGATATATCAAAAAGTTGAGATCCCGACTAATACAGTTGAATATACAAAACCATTTGAAAGAATACGTGCCTGTAATGTTTTAATAGATAATCTCAATGAATCAGGTCTTTCTGAAAAAGACATCAAGCATTGGAAAAGTGTCGCATATTTCTTCAAAGCTTATAATTATATGGATTTAATGAATAAATATGGAGACATAACCTGGTTAGATAAAACTGTAAAAGATGGAGATATTGATATTCTATTTGGGCCTCGCACCCCAAGAGACGAGGTTGCAGCAAATATTTTAGATATGTTGTTATATGCTGAAGCAAATATTAAACCATCCGGTGACGGTATAAACACAGTTAATATAGATGTAGTAAGGGCACTAATATCACGTTTTGGGTTGAGAGAGGGTACATGGAGGAAATATCACGGGTTAGATGATGCAGATATTTATCTAAATGCATGTGTAAATGCGTCTGAACCCTTACTTACTGCATACCCCGAAATAATGGAAGATTATTCAGATGTGTTTTGCAGTGAAGATCTGGCAGGTAAACCCGGCATTATTTTATACAAACAATATGTATCCAATCAGGTAAATCATCAGCTAAGTTATATTGCAGGAAGTTCTTATGGATATTTGGATTTAACAAGAAAAGCTATTGATATGTACCTTATGACAGATGGACAAACCCGTTATACCAGCCCACTTTTTGAAGGCGAATACAAATATCAGGAATTTCGAAACCGCGATATTCGGTTATACTGTACAACCCCTCCTCCATATCGTGTAATAGGACCAGGAGTGGCAACAACATATACTCATACAGGAAACCCTGAAGATAGAGAGTTTTATGATCTGATTAATGGTATGGCCCTTAATGGCGGCATGAAAAATCTGCCACAGAGAGCATGGTGTGCTTATGTCGTGGATAAAGTTCCTAATTTCTCCGATAACAATGGAGGCAAAACATGGAGTATTACCCTAACAGGATATCAGCTGTGGAAATTTCAAACCAGAATAAATGAAAATAATTTAAAGGATAATATCAATGATTGTCCAATATTCAGAATTGAAGAAGTTATGTTGAACTATGCTGAAGCAAAACATGAATTAGGAGAGTTTAATCAGTTTATTTGTGATAATACAATAAATAAATTAAGAAACAGAGGAGGCGTTGCACCTTTAAATATTTCAAATATCACGGACGATCCTACACGTGATATTTCTGTTAACCCTTTAATGTGGGAAATTAGGAGAGAACGTGCCGTTGAATTAATGGCAGAAGGGTTCAGATTTGACGACCTGAGAAGATGGAAAAAAATGGATTATGCTACTGAGCGAAAATTAGGAAAATGGATTATTGCCGCTGATGAAAGAAACAGAGTCCCCGTATTAAATGGTGCAGCTTCAGGCTATGTCTCTTATGAAGGGATACCCCCAACTCCATTCCCCGATTATATGTACCTGTATCCTATTCCTTCAAACCAGATAATACTTACTAATGGAGTTGTTGAACAGAATCAGGGATGGAGCCAGTGATTCTCTTTATCAGTCAGTTATCTGTTAACAATTAACTGAAATATAGAATTATTTTGCCTCAAAATATGTGGCATATTAAGATAACAATATCTGCCATTACATTTTTACAGCTTAAATCTTACTAATATAAATTTTGTTTTTACTATTAAGATATTGTAAGTCAATTAAAATAAATATATTATGAAACGAGAAGTATGCAGCCTTTTATTTTTTATGTTATGTTATCTCCTAAAAGCCGGAAATGTTGGAAATGAAAAAGTAAGGATTTGGGAAGAACCATTAACACTTCCCACATATATAGTAGGAGAGCCGGAAAAGTCGCCAATTTTCATGCATAATTTTGCATATCAGCGGGCTAAAAGATGTGTTTATCCTTACGCAATGGACGATAATATTACAAATGTAAGGTTGGAAAAAAATTACAAGGCTTTGTATCTGGAGAACGAGTACGTGAAAGTTTGTATAATACCTGAATTAGGTGGCCGTATTTTATATGCAATCGACAAAACAAATAACTATGATATTTTTTATCGGCAAACGGTTATCAAACCGGCCAATATAGGTATGCCCGGCGCCTGGATATCCGGAGGTGTAGAGTGGAATACATTTCATCACCACAGAACTACATCACAATGGCCCGTTGATTACAGTCTGATTGAAAATAGTGATGGCAGTAAAACCATCTGGGTGGGCGAAACAGAACATCGCCACCGCATGAAATGGACTATTGGGGTTACTCTTCACCCCGGGAAATCGTATATGGAAATTACAGGAAGATTAATCAATCCTACACAGAATAAGAACTCATTTCTCTACTGGTCAAATGTAGCTACTCATGCAAATAAGGATTATCAGATTGTTTTTCCTGAAAGTACCGATTTTGGGGTCATGCATGCAAAAAACAGTTTTTGTAGATGGCCTGTAACAAGCGAAGTATATAACAGACTTGAACATTACAAAAATAATATAGATGCCAGTTGGTGGAGAAATAATCACGATTTGGTTTCAATCTTTGCATACGACTTAAAAGACGACTTTATCGCCGGTTATGATTATGGTAAAAATGCCGGTACTATGCTTGTTGGTAATGTTAACATCGTTAAAGGGGGAAAATTTTTCCTGTGGGGACCAGGAGCTTACGGAAGTATGTGGGATACAAAAATTCTTACCGATACCGATGGCCCCTATTTAGAGCTAATGGTTGGGGCATATTCCGACAACCAGCCGGATTATAGCTGGTTAAACCCTTACGAAGTAAAAACTTTTACAAAATACTGGTATGGCATCAGTAATATGGAGGGGGTAAAAGCAGGAAATGTACAAGCAAGTTTAAATATGGAACCAAGATCGGGTAACAGAGTATTCCTGGCTGCTAATACTACCGAAATAGTTGAAAAAGCAAAAATAACAATCACGGACTCAAATGGTAAGGTTTTATATAGAAATGAGATTACAATTTCTCCTGACAAACCGTTTAAAGCAGAAGCTAAATTACCTGTTGTTATTACCGACCCAACGGAATTAAAACTTACAATCTCAGATTCTTCAGGAAGAGAATTACTTTCATATCAGCCATTAAAAAAAGATGTTAAGTTACCGCTCCCTGAAACTGTAAAACCGCCTTTAAAGCCTTCAGAAATCAAAACAACTGAAGAGCTGTATCTCACCGGATTAAGAAACAAACAGTTTCATAATTCCTTTGTAAATCCGCTTGATTATTTTGAAGAAGCACTAAAACGCGACCCATATGATATAAGGAGTAACACCCAAATGGGTATCCATTACCGTGAAAAAGGTGATTATGACAAGGCCTTGTTTTATTTAAGAAGGGCTATTGAACGGTTAACAAAAGATTATACCCGCCCGCGCGATTGTGAAGCATTATATCACCTAGGATTGATACTTAAAGAACAAGGGAAACAAAAAGCAGCCATTGATACACTTTATCGAGCAACATGGGATTTAAACTTTATGTCGCCTGCCTATTTTCAACTGGCACAAATTTCAGTTCAAAAAAATAATTACAACGAAGCATTACAACAGTTAAACGAATCATTAACGGCTTATGCGTTAAACCTTAATGCGATGAATCTTAAAACTACAGTATTAAGAATAACTGAAGATTTTGAAGGCGCTGAATTATTGGCAGAAAAGGTTTTAATTATTGATCCTTTGAATTCCTATGCTCTTAATGAATTATACAGAATTGCTGAAACAAGCAGTAATTTAAAAGCCGGTTCAATACTTAAATCACTGAATGAATTACTTCGTAACCAACCGGAAGCTTATCTTGAATTAGCAATAGCATACATGAATAATGGGTTTACTACTGAAGCTGAAAAATTATTGCAAAGGGCTGACCAATCATCTGATGAAAAATTAAATAATTATCCTACACTGAAATATTACCTGGGATATATCAGTGATATTTCAGGGGATAGTATATCGGCAAAAAAATATTTTGAGCAGGCGGTATCATTACCGATTGATTATTGTTTCCCTTTCCGTTTGGAAACGATAAAAATTTATAAAAAAGCGCTTGATTATATACCAGAAGCTGCTAACACATACTACTTTATGGGCAATTTGCTGTTCGAGAAGCAACCGGATATTGCAATGGAATACTGGCAAAAATCAATAAAATATAAGCCTGATTTTGCTATGGCATATCGTAACATTGGCTGGGGGTACAGATACCATGTGAATGATATGGAAAAGTCATTAAGCAACTATGAAAAAGCTGTTAGTATTGACAATAGTCAGGCTATATGGTTAACCGAATTAGACCAGATATATGAAATTGCCGGGACAAATGTTTCTAAACGTCATGCTATGCTTACCAATAATCACGAAACAGCAATAAAAAGATATGAGTCTTTTGTTCGCGAAATACTTATGTTGATGCATGAAGGTGAATACGATAAAGCCATTAACTATTTTACAACTAATTATTTTAGTCGCCAGGAAGGGGTTGATGACTTGCATTGCATTTATGCTGATGCGTGTCTTCTTAAAGGTATTGGTTTAATGGAAAAGAGCAATTATTCGGAAGCCTATAACTCTTTTTTAATGGCAGACGAATATCCGGAAAACCAGAATTATGCAAGATGGGAAATTTATCCTCGTAATGCGCAAATTTATTATCTCATTGGAAAATCGCTTGAAAAACTGGGTAAAAAGAAAGATGCCCTGAGATATTACAAAATGGCAGCTAATACCGACACGAAAGGAGATTTTTATGGTTATACAAAAGGTCTTCGATATGACTATTATAAAGCTCTTGCCATAAAAGAAACTGACAAAAACACAGAAGTAACGTCCATATTTAAAAACATGATAAAAGAAGGCAATAATGACGTAACAGATCATGTTGAACTGTTTTTTGTGTCGTTTGGCCCTGGTAAAACAGTTGCTATGGTAAACTCCGAAGCTTATTATTCAATAGGTTTAGGATACCTTGGAATAGGTGATGTTGAGAAAGCAAGAGAGAATTTTACGAAAGCAATTAAAACAAAACCTGATCATCTGTGGGCTAATCACTTTTTAAACAGCTTAAACAAATAGATTTTCATAAAATATTTTGTTATGATGCAAAATAAAAATGCCAAGGGGAGTTATATCAGAAATACGTTTTTAATAGCCGGAGTCATAGTGATCATAGGATATGGCATTAGCGCGTGTACGCATAAAAAAGCGGACATCCCCGAATTTGAAGTAATAGGCAGGGTAAAACCTCTATCCGGCAAAGAAATATCATCTTCTGTACTTGGGGTTGGGTTTGAAACCCTTGACCGAAAAATGTTTGATCCGTCAATGTGTTATGAATTACTGGGTAATTTGGGTATTAAATGGGCACGTTGCCAAACAGGATGGAACAGGTGCGAAACAATAAAAGGCCAATACAATTTCGAATGGTTGGATGAAGTTGTGGACAACCTGCTCGCTGTGGGGATTCAACCCTGGTTTAACGTGGGGTACGGTAACGCACTTTATACCCCGGGCGCAGAAAACAATAGTGCTGTCGGATGGGTGCCCAAAAACAATGATGAAGCACGTGAAGGATGGAATAACTTTCTTCATGCTTTAGCGATACATTATAAGGGTAGGGTTAACCATTTTGAAATATGGAATGAACCTAATGTGAAATCTTTCTGGCGTCCGGGAAGACCGACCCCTGAAGAGTATGTTGCTTTTATAAAACGCTCATCATCTGTTATATATGCAGCTGAACCTGATGCTGTAATAGCCGGAGGTGCATTTGCCGGATTTCCAACTGATTTTTTCAAGCAATGTCTTGCCCTTGGATTAAGTGATTATGTTGATGTCATATCGCTTCATCCATATATGGTAAATCCAGATTTGAATTACCAGGAGCAGGTATTACAATGGCGTAAACTATTAGGTCAGCACCCTCCTACAACACGTTTATGGCAAGGTGAAGCAGGAGTTCCTTCAACTGATTACAGTGTAGGGGCAATAAGTAGTTTTGATTGGAATGAATCACGTCAGGCGCGTTGGCTTTTACGCAGAGTTATCAATGATCTAAGGGTTAAAATGGAGAAAATATCATGGTATCATACCTGCGATCAGAAAGGATATCGTCTGGCTCACTACCCGGGAGGTAAAAGCGGTGCATATTACGGATTGCTTCGAGCGGATGATTATACTCCAAAACCATCATATTATGCATACCAGACAATGTGTGCTTTATTTGACAATCAGACGGTTGTAAATAATTCATTAACAATAAGTTTCAGCAGCAGCAACAAGAACGGAAATGAAATTGAGAAAGCCACATTTGTTCGAAACTCATATCCTCTTTGTGCTTATTGGTTCCCATTTGATGTTCTTGATGATTTGGAAACCGAGCCTGTAACTATAACTCTTAATGTTACCGGCAATTTTGTACTGCAAAAACCGGTATTGATTGATCCCTTAACAGGAGAAGTAATGAAATTGGAAGGAGAAAATGAAGATGGAATATGGCAATTTCAGTCTGTTCCATTAAAAGATTATCCTATGATTATTTCAGATATGTACGCATTTGAAATAATACAATATAAAGAATAACTCGAAGTATAACAATAAAAGAAACAAGATGTTAAAAATAAGATTGTTTTCCACGCTTTTGTTCTTTTGTGTGATACTTGCGCAAGCCCAAACTGACAATGGCATCTTGCGAATGGATGAATTCAGGAATCCTCAAAAACGTCAGATTATTGCAATTCCTGATGTTGGTGAATTTAAAACGCTAAAATGCGATTTCCATACACACACCATATTTTCTGACGGGCATGTTTGGCCCGTTGTAAGAGTACAGGAGGCATGGGAAGAGGGCATTGATGTGATCTCTATTACTGATCATATAGAATTTACTCCCCACTCAGAAGATGTGCCAAACAATTACAACCGCGCTTATGAATTGGCAAAAGACAAAGCGGATGAGTATAATATCATTTTAATAAAGGGTGCAGAAATTACTAGAAAAACTCCTCCGGGGCATTTTAATGCACTGTTCATTGATGATGCATCAGGTTATATTAACGAATGGTCAAGCAAAAAAGATAATGAAGCTGTCTTAAAAGCTGTAGCGCAAAATGCTTTTATTATTTGGAACCATCCTGGCTGGAGGTATGAAAGGACTGAAGGATCATATGAGTGGATTGATTTTGTTGATGAATTGTACAATAAAAAAAATCTGCACGGAGTAGAAGTCTTTAACGGTTTTTGGTTTCATAAGAAAGCGCTTGATTGGGCTATTGATAAAAATTTGACAATTATAGGCTCAACCGATATCCATAATTTAATAAAACATCACTATAAACTAGGGGAAGACTATATTCACAGGACAATGACCCTTGTTTTTACAAAAGAACGAACGGCTGATTCCGTAAGGGAAGCACTTGAAAAAGGACGTACCGTTGCATGGTCAAGCAAGTATATTGCAGGAAAAGAAGAATATGTAAGAGATCTGTTTTATGCCTGTGTTAAAACAAACCCTTGTTTTCATTCAAAACAGGAAGAAAATTATTATGAGATAACCAATAATAGCGATTTATACTTTGAGTTGGAGTTGAATTCAGAAAAAGGGACAAAAAGCATTGTTCTGTATCCACGTTCTTCTCAGGTTATTATTGCACCCCATAACAAAAAGACCCTTACATATGAAGTGGTCAATGCTTTTATAAGGAGTGATAAGAACCTTATTGTGGATATTCCGCTAAAGGATAATAATAATTGACAGGGTACAACTATACATATTTTACAATTATGGAACATCAGTTTCTTAAAAGAACCAGAGGAGTGAAGAGCGAAAGACTTCATATAAAAATTATAAAAATCTCGCTTTTTTTGTTATCTCTTATGATAATTTCTTCAGGTTGCAGGAAAACAACAGAAAAAGAGCCTGATCCCTATATCCCGCCACCAGACAATACTGTATTAAATGAACCGGGGCCTCCTCCCGAGCCTCAGACCGGAGATTTTACGATAGTAGTATTACCCGACACCCAATATTATCTGTGTTTTAAAAATGGAGGAAAACCTGAAATGTTTAAGTCGCAGATAGATTGGATACAAGAAAATCAGGCTGCAGAGAACATTGTTTATGTTGCACATGTTGGCGATATTGTTGAAAATGGCGACAATCCAAATTATGCCAACAGTGAATGGTCTTATGCAAAAGATATTATGTATGGCTTGGAAAATCCTGTTAGCATTCCTTATGGAATTGCTGTAGGGAATCATGACCAGACACCTTTTGGTAATGCTATCTATGGAACTACTACGAATTATAACAAATATTTTGGAGTAAAGCATTTTGAAGGGCGTCCATATTACGGTGGAAATTACGGAATTAATAACGATAGCCATTATGATTTGTTTACAGCCGGAGGTTTTAATTTCATAGTGGTTTATATTGAGTACGATGGATTTGATCAAAATTGGGAGGATCTGAATAATTGGGCTTATGATGTTTTGTCTCAACACTCTTCACGAAAAGGAATTATTGTTAGTCACTACATAATGGGCAATAATAGCATCACCGGCTCAAATGAAGGTACTCCCGGAACATTAAGGCCTCAGGGACAGGCAATTTACGATCGTGTTAAAAGCCTCCCTAATGTATTCATGATGCTTTGTGGACATATACTGGGAAATGGAGAAGGATATCGTGAAGATACATATAAAGGTAATACTATCAGGACGTTTCTTTCTAACTATCAGGGTCGTGAAAATGGAGGTAACGGACGTATGCGCTTATATCGCTTTCTGGTTAATGAAAACAAACTGGCAATAAAAACATACTCACCTTATACCAATGAATATGAGACTGATGGTGACAGTCAATTTACGGTAAATGATATTTTCAATTAATACCTTACTTAAAAAAGTAAAATAAAAATTAAGACAAAGTGATGTTAGTTGCATAGAACAGTGCAAACTATGATAATCGGAAGCTGACAACAATTGGAAATTAAGTTATATGAACATCATCTTAACAAAGCCCACGGGGAAGAGCCTGACAAGCTCATCTGAGCGGCTTAAAAACACAGAAAGGAGGTAAATATGAGAATAAACACGAGAGTGTATGGGCGAGGCACGTTCCATTAACTCAAAAAAAGAAAAAATAAAAATTACCATTATTTCATCTAATTAAAAATTAATCCACATGAAAAAAATTACCATTATTTTATCAGGCTTATTTTGGGCCATTGCAGTTTTTGCTCAGACACCTGAAATTACCAGTTTATGGGAGCACTCAGTTAAAAAAGACGGTGTAGTCCCTGAATGGATGGCTACAAGAACTGAAAGGAGCATAGCTTATTATGACGGGAGAATATACATTTCTTCTGTTAATAGCAACCCTCATATTATAGTAGCAGACCCTGAAACAGGATTGGACATCTTCTCAGAAACAATAGATCTTCCAACTGATGTGGTTACAGGAGGTGCTAATGCAATTAATTGTATAAATATCACTCCCACAGGTAAGATTTTTTTAAATAATCTTACCACCGATACTAAAACAACGGCATTTAAATGCTATTTGTTAACCCCTAAAACCGAAAGTTCGGGTTATGATATAACAACAGTTATTAACTGGACTAATCCTGATGCAGAAAAAGGATACAGACTTGATTTCACAGCAGTTTATGGAGATTTTACTGCCGGGAGCAATGGTTATATACTCGCTGCATCTACAGCAATGGATGTATTACGTTGGGATATTACAAACGGTGTAATAGCATCTAATCCGGTTATTATACCATTACAGTCGTTACATCCTTTACCTGCCGAAGGAGATCCGTCAATTTATTTAGCGGGGGTTTTTCAACCTGTTGACCAGAATCGTTTTTTAATGAACGCGGCGGGGATGCATCCGACAATGTATAATATGGAAGGACAGATTATTGAAACTTTTAACGGAATTGTGGCTCCACAGATGGTGAAAATTTCAGGTATTTCTCACTTCAATTTTAAAGAGCGTTCTTTTGTAATTTGTGGTTCAGGGAATTATGCCGAAGGTGTTCCCCCTAATACTTTTGAAGTATTTGAAATATTAGAAGGAGAATACAACTTTAGTAATGCAGCTGCTGTTTCAGGATTACTCCCAACGGAAGGATTTGGGACTCAAAATAATAATACTTACCAGACAGCCATATCTGTTTTAGTTAAAGAAGAAGAGGTACTGTTTTATGTAATGTGTCCATGGAATGGATGGGGTGGTTATAAACTTACTATACCTCCATCATCAGTTAATAATACGAAAGCAGATAAAAACATTACAGTTTTCCCATTACCTGCTTCTGATATATTAAACCTGAGTGAAGAAATGGCGACTGTTGAAATATATAATTTAACCGGTCAGGTAGTTCGTAAAGCATTTAATGTAAACAAAATTAATGTTAATGATTTAAATGGTTCTTATATATTAAAAGCCATTGATAAGGATGGCCAGTTAGTACATAAAGTAATAGTTGTTTGCCAAACCCATTAAACTACCCGGTCAATTATCCAATTTGACCAGGTCAAAATTCATTTAATATGCGATAGCTGTAATTGCCATAATCCGAAATCGGTATCTGTTACTCATTAAAATAACCGATTGAACGAACCAAACCCTGACGATGTCAGGTAACCTTCGCAATTACAGCTATCGTAATAAAAGTTGTGCTTTCTGCAATGTCAATGTATCATATTCATCTTGATTATTTTTACTCATTGCTGACATTCAGGTATCAGATTACATCCTGTAAAAGGTTATTCAATGGTTATATTTTGTCTTTTAAATAATACGATTTGCCATCCTGTTGAAAATTATGCATTATATAATTCTGTTATTCAGTCATTTTAATAAAAACCGCAAATTACATAATTTTCTTGAGTGCGTTGGCAAAAAAAAAACTGCTCTTTTGTAAGCTGAAGTATCGCTTGTGTGTCGAGAGTTTGTCTTTTTGCATTTTGCCTAACGTAAGTCTGTGCAAAAACCAACGCGTAGCAGAGAACGCCAAACTACCACCAGGCCCCGCTATTGTTGGCTATACAATTTGCGCTGAGCTTTTTGTCCTTCTAAGTCCATAAATCATAAATCCAATCCCTGCTAAAATAAAAGGGATGCTCAAAAGCTGTCCCATATTAAAAGTCATTCCTTCTTCAAATCCGACTTGGTCTTCCTTTAAAAATTCAATTATGAATCTGGCTGTAAAAAATAAAACAGAACCAAGACCAAAAAAGAATCCGTTTTTAAGCCTATTTCTCCTTTTTTTATAAAGGATCATCATAAAGGCAAAAATGATAAAATAGGAAATCGCTTCATATAATTGAGCAGGGTGTCTCGGTATGTTATCTACTCTATCAAAAATCACACCCCAAGGTTTTGTTGTCTGCATGCCAATTATTTCAGAATTCATAAAGTTTCCAAGTCTGATAAATCCAAAGCTCAATCCTGAAACAACCGCTATCAAATCAATTGTGTCAATCATTGAGTGTTTTGTCTTTCGAGAATAGAAATATAATGCAATAAGTAATCCTAGTACACCACCATGACTTGCCAGTCCTTGATATCCAGTAAACATAATCCCACCGCCAGGAGGAAAGGTAATTGGAAGAATCATCTCTAAAGGATGTGATAAATAATAAGATGGCTCATAAAATAAACAGTGACCTAATCGTGCCCCTGCTATTATTCCAATCATACCATAAATTGTTAATTTCTCAAGATTCTCAGATGGAATGCTTTCTCTTTTATAAATCCAGCCTAAAATATAGATGCAAAGAATCAATCCACTTATAAAGAGTAATCCATAGTATCTAATTGAAATCCCGAAGATATTAATAATCTCAGGGTCAGGGTTCCAGTGAATATAGTTTAATATCATATCTTATGTTTCATTTTTGCAATGTCGCTCCCAGCTTTGCGCCCAACGGGAGTCTGTGCAAAAACCCATTTCAGTAAAATAAAGATATGCATAATTCCTGTTTTAAGAACGTATAGCATGCTTAAATTTTCAGAGTGGCTGCCTGCAGTTTTTTACAGCATGCTATATGATTAACGCGAATTTATTGGCAACTGGACGTTATCTGAAAAGTTTTATATAATTATCAAATACATACATTCTACTTCTTTGCCCTCCAGTCATTTCTTTTAAAATATTAATGTTTTCTAAATCTGAAATCAATTTATATGATGATGGCATTGAAATGGATGCAATCTCACTTACTTTATCTGCTGTAATCATTGGGCGTTTGTATAAATAATCTATAACTTTTTTAGCTTTTGATGCTCTGCTACCTAATGACTGAATTTTTATATCGGTCTGCTTTTGAAGTTGTAAGATTCCATCAAATGTCTTTATGCCGTTTTTAGCTGTCTCAATAACTCCTACCAGAAAAAATTTAAACCATTGTCCCAAATCATTTTTTTCTCTAACATTCGTTAAATTATCGTAGTATAACTTTCTGTTTTTTTCAAAGAAGTCAGACAGGTATAGAACTGGTTTCTGAAGTATTCCTTTACTAACTAAATATAAAGGAATTATCAGACGACCAACTCTTCCGTTCCCGTCAAGAAATGGATGAATTGTCTCAAATTGATAATGAACCAATCCTATTCTTAATAGTTCCGGGATATGTATCTCTTCGTTGTGAATAAATTTTTCAATATCGCTCATTAACTCTGGAACCGAACTATGAACTGGCGGGATAAAAAAAGCGTCACTAATCGTAGCACCGCCAATCCAATTTTGACTAATGCGAAATTGACCAGGTTGTTTTTTTTCACCTCTCACTCCTTGAAGCAAAACACGATGGGTTTCCCGTATTAACCTTGTTGAAAATGGCAATTTATCTAATTGATTAATAGCCCATTCCATCGCTTTAATATAATTTTGAACTTCCTCCCAATCATCACGCTTATCTAATGGCAAATCCTCTTTTTCTTGCAAGGCTTCATCCATATTTGTTTGTGTACCTTCAATTTTACTGCTCAGGGTTGCCTCTTTAATTACATGCATACTGATAAACAAATCAATGTTTGGGATATATTTTGAATACATATCCAAACGACCTAATTCTCTGTCTGCCTGACTCAGCAACTGCAATATCTCCATATTCTCAATTTGCAATTGTCTGTTTATCAATACAGGTTGGAAGCTTTTATAGTAACCTTGACTTATATACTGTCCTGATTTAAACTTTTCCATGATTAAATTTTAAACAAAGATAAGCCTTATTTAAGTTTTAGTCAAATATCTTAAATAACTAATTCTTTTATTTAAGATTCCAGTAAGATTCTTTTGTGTCTGATATCTTTTCGCCTGGTTGCCAACGGTTACATAGTAGAGTAGGCAAGGGGAATTTATTCGCCTATCGGCTCATGAGATCGCTTCGCTTAGTTCACCCCAAGCCTCTCACGGAACGTACGTCCGCCAGCTGGCGGAATGTGTATAATTCTGAAACTGAACATGTCAGCCCCTTCGCTCCGCCAGGTTTCCCTGGTTTCATTACTAATACGGGCTTATCCGTCCCTATCGTATCGTGACTTCCTTGCACGTTTGCGTCCTTTTCAATCAAATCTTTTGTTGGAGGAAAGGTAATTGGAAGAATCATCTCTAAAGGATGTGATAAATAATAAGATGGCTCATAAAATAAACAGTGACCTAATCGTGCCCCTGCTATTATTCCAATCATACCATAAATTGTTAATTTCTCAAGATTCTCAGATGGAATGCTTTCTCTTTTATAAATCCAGCCTAAAATATAGATGCAAAGAATCAATCCACTTATAAAGAGTAATCCATAGTATCTAATTGAAATCCCGAAGATATTAATAATCTCAGGGTCAGGGTTCCAGTGAATATAGTTTAATATCATATCTTATGTTTCATTTTTGCAATGTCGCTCCCAGCTTTGCGCCCAACGGGAGTCTGTGCAAAAACCCATATCATACAAGTGAGAATAAAAATGGTTTTAGACATGTCATTCACACTATAAGCATTCGCTTACTTGAGTGCCTTTTTCCGCTGGAGAAATACACGAATGGATACTATTGCTAAAATGAGGTACAACAAATTCCAGACCCCAAAACTAATGTAGCCTGGTTTGGTTAATACCCAGCCTAAGTCCACCGCAGTCCAACCCGCACCAATAAGACTAAGAATTCCATTGAGAATGAACAGGACTTTCGCAAATCTCTCCAGCTTAGTCATTCCAAAAAAGGAAGCTGCCAACCATGTCCCTATACCTATACCACCATAGCCCCACATCTCAAACGCCCATGCGAGAGACGTTGGATTACCCATTGATAATGCTTGGAGCATTACTGCTTGATCAGGTGTATATACAGAAACCACTGCTGGGATATATGTAGTCTGAATGATGTAATTGATGCATACAATGGCGCCTCCAGTGATTCCGAATACTAATCCTGCCAGGGGTGAATGCTTCGAATCGGCTAGTAGATAAATAGCGATTAAAAGCATGAAGCTACCACCGACGAGAAAGAATCCAAAATAAAACGGGAGACTTTGAATCACATGGTAATGCTGAACAAAGACAGCTGCACTCTCCCATGGAGGTTGTTTTGGCTGAAGGAATATTGCAAATAATGATGGGAAAATTGTACCAAGTACTATAAGAACAGCACCCACAATTCCAAAATTAAATTTTATTCTGTCATTGAAGTTTTCTTTCATTTGAACCTCCTTATTTTAATCGTAATTCTTGGTTTATATGATTAAATAATAATTTCACCACTTTCAATGATTTTTTTAATGTTTCTAATAAATCAGGCGGCGGGGGCACCATCTATAATATCATGGTCAAAACTAAATGTCAAACATAAATGTTGTCTTTTCTCTGAGTGATTATTCTGATCAACAACTCTGTCAACGATACCTCCAATTGTAACATTTATTGTATGTGTTGCTATTGGAATACCCCATCCAGCCCCACTTCCAATCATATTTGCTGATGTAACCATAATTGTACCAGCTTTCTTTTTCATTAATTTGGATGATTTATCAAGAAACCTAAAAACTAATTGCCTTATAAATGAAGGTATTGCCAAAAAAAGATTTATTGAACCAAAAACTTCTGCTTCCGAAACATCTTTTTCCTTTTCTTTTTTAATTTCTTCTGATATTTCTGTAACTGTTTTGCGATTTGCTCCACGAACTATCATGGCAACAACTTCACTGTTATTATCAACTTTTCTTTCAATTGTAGTGCTTACGTCAACATCATTGAATAGAATCAATTGATTTTTTTTATTCCTGTAAGCATGCATAATTTTATTTTTATCTACTGCGTTTAATAGACAATGAATAATATATCCCGTGAATGATATATAGTGATTCGTTTCCTTTTAAGTTTACGTAGATTTTTCCTGGCATTCAAAATTGGCTTTCTCAATTTCATGCAAAGCATTTTGAAGCTTTTTTGTGTCATACTTTTTCTTGTGTTAATAATTGCACCGTTTGATACCAATAGTAGAATGAGGATTTATGCGTCTGATTTTTCAAAGCTTAATTGATAGTTCAAGTTGCCCGCCTAATCCCAATTCCACTATTTTCTGAAGTGTCGAAAGGCGAACTTCTTTTACATTGTTCTCCAGTCTCGAAATATAGGATTTTGTAGTTCCAACTTTCTCTGCAAGCTCCTGCTGTGTCATTCCTTTTTCAAGTCTTGCTTCATGAATTAATGCTCCGATTTTGAAGCTTTCGTATCCAGCTTCAAGTTCGTCTCTCTTGGCAGTTCCACGTTTTCCGTAATGTCTGTCTTTGAACTGCTCAAGTGTCATAATGCTACTTTTTGCTGTTTTCATATTCTTCCTTTATTTTTAGTGCCTTAATAATTTCTTTCTTTGGTGTTTTCTGGGTTTTCTTTTGAAAACCGTTCATCAGTATCACCAATTGTCCCTGGTCAAAAAAACAGAATATTCGAAAAATATCACTTCCTTGTTGAACACGGATTTCGTAAAGTCCGTCTGTGTTCTCCATGTATTTCAGGTAGGTCTCGGGGATTTTCTGAATATGTTCAATCAGCTCAAGTGTTCAGATTATCTTGTCCCTTACCTTGTCACGTTGCTTTACAAAGAAATCCTGAAAGTAGTCTTTGTAAAAAATGATAGTTCTATACTTCTGTTTTTCTGCCATAAGGCAAAGATAAGAAAAGTTGTCCTAAAGTGCAACCTAAATAAAGAATATTATTTTGTTAATTTCTCCTATTAGCTGGTTTGTGCGCAGTTCTAAAATCGCATACAGTCGGGTCACGCAAGGGAATTTCACCCTTGCGTTCTCACAGGCAGGGTCGAACACTGGCGCACCAATCTTTCTGATCGTGTTTCCGGCACCCGCCTCGTCAAACGCAGCGTGCGCATTTAACGCACTGCGCTTTCCTAATGATTTCAGATCAGGTTTATAGCCTATCATATCGGGGCAAATTTCCTGGGGGTTACTTTAAAGTCGCTAAATATGTTGTATGTATCCATCACTTTTACTCTGGCTTGCATCTTGGGTTGATAGTTTACTCCCCATTTACCGGTCTTCGTCTTTAGTCTCCTAAAGTCAAAGCCTAGAAAACCAAAACTATCCCCTTTGACTAAATCCAGTTCCTTTGTCTTCTCTTCATTAATGTGTACCTGTAATTTATTCAATTCTTCCCGGAGCCACTTGTTGACCCCAACCCATAGCCAGTTCCATTTATGATGTCCATCTACCAATATCACTACATCATCAGCAAAACGTGCATATTCAAGGTGCGTGTACTTTCCTTCGCGTGTTGTTTCTTTCGCCTTCTCAAGCATTTTATCTACTTCGTTGAGATAGATATTGCTTAATAAGGGCGATATAACTCCACCTTGTGGAACACCTTCTTTTCCTCCTGTCTTCAGCATTTGGTTAAGCAGTCGCATGATCCTGTCATCTGCTATCCGTTTTGCTACTTTGTCTAATAGAATATGGTGCTTTACAGTATCAAAGAAAGATTGCAGGTCTAAATCTATTACCCTTGTCTTTGCCTTTACCACCACTTCGCCCACTCTTTCTATTGCCTGATGGGCTGTTCTTTTCGGTCGGTATCCATACGACCCTTCCTGAAAGTCCGCTTCAAATACAGGTTCAATAATCAGTATCACTGCTCCTTGCACTACCCGATCCTTGATCGTGTGGATGCCAAAATTCCTTGTACCCCCTTCCTTTTTCCTGATCCCTACCTCCTTTACCGGTGGTGGAAAGTAACTGCCAGAGGTGAGTCTGTTCCATAGCTTGTATAGTAGAGAATCCCGGTTTTTATCAACCAGCTTCCAATCCATATCATCTATGCCTGCACACCCCTTATTGGCTCTTACCTTCCAATAGGCTTGCCATACCATCAGTCTGGTTATTGGCTGTGATTTTGTTTCATAATAATCCGTCATTCCATTTCTGGTTGTGAATGTTTTCTGAAACTGAACATGTCAGCCCCTTCGCTCCACCCTGGTTTCCCGGGTTTCATCACTAATACGGGCTGATCCGTCCCTATCGTATCGTGCCATCCTTGCACGTTTTACGTCTCCGCCAGTTGGCGGATTAACAAAGCTACGATAGGTTCTCTTGTTCCATACAAAAGCCTGTGTATAGTTCCTGCCAGCTTTGTCCCAGATGCCCTGTAACCGGAAATCAGGTCATCTGTTACAGTTAGTCGCAAAGGAAAACGTTACCCCTTGCTTTCGACATCGTCTTTGCCGCTATCGAGACATCTTCCACTGGTTCAATCTATTCAGCTCCTATACTCACACCTGCAAGGATTGCTACCCTCGCTTTTCCTTATCGTTTACCACTTGGGGAGTTGCCGCCCCACGCAACATAAGGCTTCGTCGTGAGCTCAGCCGAACGGTGGTTTGCAAACTGCTCCTGACAGCCGTTTGCGGAAGACCTCTCTTGTTCTTGCCTTGTAGTTATCCGGACAGTCAGTTCGCTCGACCTCCGCTCAAACCTCACAAGTCGCCTACAAGTCTTCCATCTTTTGTACAGCACTCTCAAAGAACAATGTTCTGGTGTCTTTGAGATTCAAGACACACACGGCGGTTCGCGTATATGATTAGTTGCGGTTTGCAGGGCACTTTCCTGTCGAAAAGCACCGAGGCTGATGCGGAGCAATACACCTAGTTATCAGCACTTGTACCGCAATTAATTATATACGCTGTTGTATGCCTGTGCTTTTTTTTGTCCGTGGGATGGGGCAGCCATACTCTTTGGCAAGTTTTGGCTTGCGGGAAGGCTTTGAGCGACTTGCCGATGTGTATGGATGCGATGGATCGGCCTTACAGTGAATCAATAAATTCCTTGATGTTATCCCAAGTCCAAACTTGGGTATTGACTCCTGCAAGGTCTGTTCTGTCATTAGTGTATGCCCAAATACCTCTGATTTTCTTTCCTTCTTCTTTAGCACATTCAATTTCCCATTTCTGTCCGTTTGAAGTCAACGAGTTCTTACTTACCAATACAATCACTCCGTCAGAACGTCTAATTCTTGTTCTAACTCTATCTTTCCACTCCTTGTCGTAAGGCTGTTTTACTGACATGTCAACATACTCGAATGGTGATTTTGTGTTCAGAGACTGACCTTTCAGAAGGTCTCTTTGTTTTACATCTTCAATTGCAAAGGCAATGAATACTACTTTTTTATCTGCCATGATTTTTTATTTAATAGTTAAATTCTTCTGTCTTTTACAAGTCTCCAATAATGATAACCCAATGCAGTGAGTCTGCAACTTTTAGAGTGCATTGCAGCAAAGTACATATGTTGCTCATCCACAGGAACGACTAAGCCAACGCTTGCCAATTTTTGCAGATCTTTGAAAACGGATACATTCTTCTCATCTGCGTGGGGTTCTACAAATTCGTGTTCTATATCTGGGTCGTTGGTAAATTCAAATGAGGGGTCAAGTTTAAAATGGTCTTCAGGAACAGTAAAATATTGGTTTAATCTCCTTAGTATTTCAGGCGAAACTTGTGGTGAAACTATCCTGAGTGATGTAAAGCGTGTTATGTTAGTTTTAAATACGGGTCTCTGATCCCAAGGGCCAAGAGCCTGGTCTATGTATGAATAAATGCTGCCTGGGGTAATATGACCTCTTAAATCTGCTGCTCCGCCTTGCATTGCATCCAATAAAAGGTTTGTAAAAACACCATGTCCATTGATTTCTACTGATGCTTCATCTGCTTTGCTGGCCGTTAAAATCGATACACCTTCACCTATTTGGGCATTTCTGCCACCATAGAATTTTGGATTGCCAAAAGAACCGGAATGACAACAGTCCAAGATTATTACTCGGTTCTATGCCTTTGATTCGTTTGCAATAAGGAGAATATCATCCATTGAAATTCCTTCGTCATTTTCTTTAAAATCAGGAGTGACAATTATTCCGCCACCTGTTTCATCAAAAAATCCATGACCTGCGAAATAAAAGAGAGCAGTTTCACAATCCCCTGCAAATAAATCTTTTATGTGTCTTTTTAAATCTCCTTTCGTTGGAACATCAGTAAGTAACCTCACATTAAAATTTGGAGAACCATCACCATTTGTTTCCAATGTATTACCAAAAGCAGAAGCATCATTGATGCATCCAAATAATTCAGCATTTGGATAGTTGTTGATACCGACTACAAGTGCTTTTCTCATATTATATCCTTTTAATGACCTTGGCTGAAATTGCTCCAAGACCAAGTGATTAATTTTTTCCTCTCAAAAGTGCAACTGCCCCCGCACCAAGAATTACTGGCCACATAAAAGTCTTTTTATCATCTCGGCCCTATAAATTTATCTCCGTTAAAATGGATCATGTGATCTGGGAAACTGACTACCCAAACTTCCGTTTCCCAGGCAAGATCAGAAGTATGCTTTTTGAATTCTTTAAAATCTGGAAATGCTGTTACATATATTTTACCTGCTTTGCAGTTCTTTAACATTTTTTCCATTTCCACAATCCGTTTTGGTGAAACCGGGCCATGTGAGGTAACAGCTTCAATCAGAAATAGCCACTTTTTCTTTTTGTCATAAAGAACCACATCCGGTAATTTGCTATGCTCGTCAATCGGGAGTCCTAACTTTTCCAACCCATTTTTATCCATGTAAAGGTCTTTCTTGGCAGTATCTCCGACATACAGCAAATCACTTCCGGGCGCAAAACGTGGGGCAAATTCTTCTATGACCGCTATCTGAACTTCATTGTGTTTACCTGGAGAAAAAGTCAATTCTGTTCCGTCTTTCAGTTTTACCGGAATTTTTTGCAATTCCCTTTTCTTAAGGTATTTGTCGCGTAGCAATCCGACATTTTCTTTGAAGTACTTGATCTCTTTGTTCCAGTTTCTGGTGTTGAAGGACTTTATGACTTTTAAGGCCTCTTGTGATAATCGGTAATGGTTGTCCTTGCTGTTGGTTGGCAGTTCGGGACTTTCTGGGTTATGGTTTACTATTCCGGCCTGAACGAATTGATGAAGCGTTTGTCTGCGAAATGTTTCTCGCGAATTTTCAGCGTATGGTTTGTTGTAATGTTCAGCAATGAACCGCATCAAGCCTTCATATTTAGCATTTTCTTTATTGCCAACAACAGACATGCTTACGGCTTTGGCTTTGCTCCATTTGTCTTTTTCTTTCAAGTAGCACAAAGCAAGCAGTGTTAATGCAGAACGGTCGTTTTGCTGCCTTTTCGGAAGCCCAATTGCCTCCAAAATTTGTTTTGCTTCTTCAATTTTACTCATGTACTGTATGCTGGTTCAAAATATTCGGTTACAATTTGGTTTGTATTATATACTGAAAAATCGTTAGAAAGAATAATGGTGTTGCCAATTTCCTGAATGATCTCCAATGGCGGCAAAGAAATATCTCTTAGTTCGGTAGCACTCACATTGACATTGCCATTGAAAATCCTGAAGTAAGTATCAAAGAGACTGCTATTAAGCAACGCGCAAAGTCCTACAATTTCATTTCGTTCCAAATGCCCTTTAGGGCGGTAGATGTAATTCACCTTGTTTTCAACTCCGATAAAATCAGATTTAATGAAATTGCAGTAGTATGGAGCGGCAATCAATCGATTTTTATCATCTTTGCTGCTGAACCGTCTCAGGAGGATATAGTTTTTGTTGAGAATGAGGAGCGGCATGGACTTTTCCTCAATGTTTATGTATTGCTCTTTTTTTGGCTTAACTATTGGCCATTCCAATATCATTTGTTTCACATTATGCAGCCAGAAAAGAGGGGCTGATTGCACCGTTCCGTTCTCAAAATTCTCCCTTAGATAATCCCTTGCCCGGAAAGCCACTACAGGACCGGTTGAAATTTTGATATTGTATTTAGCTAAATTACCTTTCCAGTTCTTAAAAATCTCCAACACTGCTTCATCATAGTCGGTTGTTGGCAGATAGAGGATTTTCTCATTTGTATTCAGATCTATGATGTCTTTTTTCGGAAAAATCTTTATCAACGGGGTATTTAAGTCTTTCAATCCGCTTGATGAAGAAATGGTTACCTGTGGTTCAGGCTCAGGTCTTTTGGTTCCTTTGATGATAACCGTTTCTTGTAATACTTTATCTCTGCTAAAAGTATCTTTTCGTGAAACAAAAAGATGCACCTTGTCCAGATCAATGATTTTGAAGAAATATTCCCGGAAGATTTTAAAATATCCGCCTGCCGCATAGCTGCGCGGAGTAATGAAAATTAACTCCCCATTTTCTTTGAGCAGTTTAGCCGATAAAGCCATAAAAATGGCATAAATGTTCGGGTGACCATTCACTACGACTTTTGCAACTTTTGTTCTTTTGTCATCAATAGATAGTTTGAAATAAGGAGGGTTTGAGATGACGATATCAAACTGCTCAAACGGTTTGGAAAACAAATCACCTGTTTCTCTGAAAAAAACGGAATTATGAAGGATGAAGTCCTCTGTATAAAGTTTTGTTTTGATATTGATTCCCTGTTGGGTTCCCCATTTTTCTAGATAGTCAAGTGCTTGTTGTGATATAGGGATAAGTTCGGAATCTGTTTCGTAAGCAATCAACTCAATGGTTTTTAAAGCCTTATTAGTGTTCGATAAATGCTCAATCAGGTTACAAGATAAAACTGCAGAACCACAACCAGGGTCAAGAATTCGGACTGAATTTCCTTCAAAATCGGAATAGGAAGCCATTAAGGATGCAATTTCAACCGGAGTAAAAAACTGTCCGTTCTCCTTTTTATGCTGCTGACTAACTGAATAAGCGTACACGACACCTAAGCGGTCAGCAAAACGACTTGGCAACTCTTGTTCTATGGGCTGTATGGAATTCTTATTTCCCACTTTGATTTTTCGTCATGTATTTAATTTTCTTTTCAGCTACTTTTAATGCATCTGCTGCCAAATCCTCATCTTTCAGATCGTACAGCACCCGGTCACTCAAGTAATTGATGAGTAACTCTTTCTTATCCGCGTTGAGAATTCTGGCTATCTGAATAATCTGTTCCTTTGAGGCTTTCCGTTCACCTCTTTCTATCTTGCTTAGGATAGATTGGTCAATGTCCAGTTCAGCTGCAACCTTACGTAAAGGCAATCCCTGGTCTTCTCGTAGTTTCCTTATTTGTTCTCCTATTGATAGCATTTGTTTGGACTCAAATAATTTGGACTTAATATGTCCAAAGATACTAAATCACTTTCCATTTTCAAAAATAATTCTCATTAAAGTTATCAACACTTTATAAGGGAGGGAAGATTTTCGCTCTTTTGGGTTTTTGGGGTTACGATTTGAGCGTTGGCAAAAACCAAATGTGCTAAAATGTGCGTCTGGCTTTTTCAGCATGGCATACAACGTTTTGCAGCTAAGCCCAGTGCGGGCTTTCGGAGCCGTTTTTTGTCAAACGAGAATAAAGTTAATTTGAAAAACTGACATACGCAAACCACTGAACCGCCCGCATTGGGTTTAGGTGCTGTTATAGCCAGTGCCTTTTTGTGGCTGCATTGTCTTTATATTAAATTACTTTTCCCCAAGTTGCATTTTTCACAGAGAGTTTCTAAATTTTCAACGACTGTCTCTCCGTCTTTGCTCCAAGGAATTATATGGTCAACATGTAAAATTACACTTTGGTCTTTTGCAGGAGAACGTCCGCACTTTCTGCATGAGAAATTGTCTCTTTGAAGAATTGTCCAACGTAATCGTAAATTAATATTACGAGAAGTTCGTTTCGTTTTAATTTCTTTTTCAGTTCGGTTTTGAATTTCACCTGAAACATTAAGGGGAATTAAATCTGCTTTATCATTCTCATTTGATTTAATTGAATTTTCTGAATTTACATATTCAATAAAAGCCCCCAATGCGGCAGTCCAAGAACCGAAGCGCCTGCCATAAGTTGCACCGTGAAATCTAGACTGCGGTGCAATAACTTCTCCGTATTTAGGTTGCCTACCAAGAAGTGTCCATAAGTCTAAGATGTTTTGGAATAGCTCTTCAGTGGAATTATTTATGACATTAGATACTTCTAAGTTCGCTTTTTCTTTTGCTTTGTTCCAGCTACCAAATCGAACACGCATAGTCACACTTGTAAATTTACCATGTCTATTGTATTCATCAGATGTCAAATGGGGTTTGTTAAGTTCATTGGCGACTTTAACAAGGTCGGCTATCAAAACCTCATCCCTTATTTGCTTCTCGCCATATTCCATGCCTTTTAGACTTTTTTCACCTTCAAGACCCGCCTCTTTCAATAAAGTGTTCCAATCTCCAAATCTCGCTATTGCACTTTTTAAGTTGTATTTTGCTCCATTCTTTTTGGAATAGTCTCTTTGTTTGAGACAATTTTTTCCTAACCTATTGGCAACAGCACGCAGATCATTGAGATATTCAATGTCTGTGATTTTAATGCGCATGTTTGTCAATTCATATTTCATTAGATTTCGTCTTTTGGCATTGGCTATAACATAATAGTGTTTTATTCATCGTTCTCATACAAATATAAAAAGAATAGAAAGGAAGATAATAAGATATTGATAAATAATTAAAGGCAGGGATGAGAATGATGAATAAAACACTATTATGTTAGCTGTCAGTAATAAAAATCATTTCTTATACCCCCCTTTCCTGATATTAAATTAATCAATTTTCCACACAATGAATTGAAAGAACATCCAAAACTTCCTTATCACTTTAATTATACACTAACATTTCCTGTAACTCAAACTGAATTATATATAGTGCCGTTTGCCGGTTCCTTACTATCAACATTGTGCAAATATCCCGTATCATCCCGGAAAAATTTATAAAAAAAACTTGCGGGAATGATTTATTTTGATTACTTTTGATCGTTTTGATCTTTTATATATTTCGCATTGCCTTGATAAAAGAAAAGAGAAATACAATAATACTGGAACTACTGAACGAAAACAATTCGGTAAGTGTCACGGAAATAGCAGAAAAATGCGGCGTCTCTGAAATAACAGTGCGACGAGACCTCGAAGACCTCGCATCACAAAACCTCATCATCAGAACCCATGGAGGCGCTGTTAAAACCCGGCTGATCGAACACCTTTTTAATTACGACGAGAAATTCCAACGCTATAAAGAGGAGAAAATAGCTATCTGCAAACATGCATCCGGATATATTACGGATAATGATATTGTTTTTATCGACTGCGGAACCACTCTCGTTCATATGGCAGGATTTATTAAAGGATTTAACAACCTGACCGTTATAACAAACTCACTGCCCGTTGCATCGGAGTTGATCAACTATCCTGATATTAAACTCGTTCTTGTCGGCGGAAGTGTTATCAGTGAAAGAAAAGCGATATACGGAACCCTGGCGGAACAGTTTATTGCCAGGCATCATGCAAACAAAGCTTTTGTCGGGGCCGATGGTGTTTCACCACAAAAAGGCCTTAGCTCACACGATATGAATGAGGCGGCCATAACACTGAAAATGGCGGAAAATGCAGATACCGTTTACCTCCTGTGCGACTCATCAAAAATTGGCAGAGATTCTTTCGTCTCAATCACCTCTCTTTCGAAAATTAACTTTTTGATCACGAATAAAGGCATTGACAAAACAACTATAAAAAGGTTTCAGAAAAAAGGTATACAAATGATCACTGTTTAGATTATTCATTCACTAAAACTCAAAAATATGTCAAAATTCTGGTGGAAAGAAAACCTGGGCGAAATACCCCGGCTTATTACAGAAACCCCCGGTCCCAAATCAAAGATCATGCACGCGAACACTTCACGTTACATGAAAGGACTCAGTTCACAGGTAAAATTGTTTCCGGTTTGCTTTGAGGAAGGGATGGGCATAACGCTTACAGATGTGGACGGAAATAAGTACCTCGATTTCTCATCCGGTATTTACGTTACCTCCCTGGGGCATTGTCACCCGAAAATATCCGAAGCTATCGCCTTCTGGGCAAAAAAGCTGATGAATGCCCACGATTTTACCACCCCGGTAAAAGAAAAGCTGATGGAAAAGATGGCTTCCATACTCCCGGGTAAGCTGAATGCTATTCAGTTATATTCAGACGGAACAGCGGCTGTCGAGGCAGCAATACGTGCAGCCAGAGCCATTTCCAACAAACATGAATTTATCTCCGCATACCGTGATTTTCACGGGAAAACACTGGCAGCGGTAAGCTGTGCCCAAATGTACAGAGGGGAAACCCATAGCTACGGACCAACCCGCTCTCCGGGATTCTACATGGTCCCGCGGCCTGACCCGTATCGCCCTTTATGGACAAAACCCGACGGCGCCATTGATACGGATGCCTATATCAGATTCTACGAAACTTTCATTCTGGAAGGAACTGTTGGTAATGTGGCCGCATTCGTGCTGGAACCCGCACAGGGCTGGGCAGGGAGTATTTTTCCCCCGGATGATTTTTTCCCGAAACTAAAAAAACTGTGCGATAAATATAAAATTCTTTTATATGACGATGAAGTCCTCGCGGGCATGGGACGGACCGGCGAATGGCTCACACTTAACCATTGGAATGTTGTCCCGGATATTGTAACTTTCGGAAAATCGTTCGGTAACGGGTTTCCTGTGACAGCCATGGTGGTTAAAGAAGAAAACGGGGATGCACTCGAGAAAATCTCGGCCTCATCCAGTTACGGGGGAAATCCTATGGCATGTGCCGCAGCGCTCGCATCCATCGAAGTCATTGAAGAGGAAGATATTCTGCAAAATGTGCGTACAGTCGGGGAATATTTCATGAAGAGAATGCAGAAAATGAAAGAACAACATCCTATCATCGGAGATGTAAAAGGGAAAGGATTCCTGCTGGGCATTGAACTGGTAAAAGATAAAAAAACCAAAGAACCTTTCGATGAAGCAGGGAAACTGGTATACCAGAAAGCATTCAGAAAAGGACTGGCGTGGATCCCTGCAGGCCATATCCTCCGCATGTCCCCTCCCCTTATCATGGATGAGAAATATGCGGCCATGGGAATGGATATCATCGAAGATGCAATAGCAGAAGTGGAAAAGGAATTTGACTATAAATAATAGGCAATGGAAAGGAAAAAAATACGTTTCGGCTTAATAGGCCTGGGTTTAATGGGGAAAGAGTTCGCCAGCTCAGTTGCCCGCTGGTGCCACCTTCTCAACCAGGATACTGTACCGGTTATTGCAGGAATTTGCGATGTCAATAAGGCAACATGGAAATGGTATACGGAGAATTTTCCCGGGATAACCATTCAGACCGATAATTACAAAGACCTGCTGAAGTCAGATGAAATTGACGCAATTTATTGCGCAGTTCCTCATAACCTGCATGAGCAGCTTTATATAGATATTATCAGGTCCAAAAAGCATCTCTTTGGTGAAAAACCTTTTGGAATTGACAAAAAGGCAAATAGCAACATCCTGAAGGTGATAAAAGAAAATCCGGATGTGGTTGTCCGCTGCAGTTCGGAATTTCCCTATTTTCCTGCTTGTCAGCAACTGATCAAATGGCTGCAGGCCCGCAAATACGGAAGATTAATTGAAGTGAGGGCAGGATTTCATCATTCCAGTGATATGGACCTGGCAAAACCCATAAACTGGAAGAGAATGGTCGAAATAAACGGGGAATACGGCTGCATGGGCGACCTTGGAATGCATACCCTGCACATTCCTTTCCGGATGGGTTGGAAACCGACAGATGTATCGGCTGACCTGCAGAAAATTGCCGAAACAAGACCCGACGGAAAAGGCGGCACTGTTCCCTGTAAAACATGGGATAATGCAGTCCTTACCTGCCGGTGTACCGATCCTCACAATGAAAAGGAGTTTTCAATGGTGGTGGAAACAAAAAGAATGGCACCCGGAGCAACAAACACCTGGTTTATCGAGGTCTATGGCACAGAGTGTTCGGCAACATTCTCCACTCACGATCCAAAGGCATTCAACTATTTAACAACCGGCGGCAAGGAACAGGGTTGGACACGAATTGATATTGGCTCACAGTCGGCAATTCCCAGCATAACCGGAGGTATTTTTGAATTTGGATTTTCAGACGCATTCCAGCAAATGCTCGGGGCATTCATGCAGGAGTTCTCAGACAGTCCTTCAGATCACCCGTTTAGAAATGTAACACCCGAAGAAACCAGCTGGAGTCATGAGCTCTTCACCGCTGCCCTGGAATCGCATAAAAGCAAAAAAAAACAAATGTTGAATTTTAGTAATATGGTTCGTTAAATTTAAAAGAAACGCAAAGGCGCAATGTGTTGATTATTAATTATATGCACAACTTAAGATAAGGCTGTTAGAATATTCATTATCAACGCAATGTCAAAATATTTAATACTAAAGACAGTTATTGATTAATAAAACATTGCGCCTTTGCGCCTTTGCGTTTCTTTTATTTAATACCGCTAAATAAACCCGGATGCAAGAAACAGTAACCATCAAAGGTAATATTATCACTGAACAGGGTGTCCGCGAAGGATACATCCGCCTTGAAAACGGCATCATTTCTTCGTTGCCGGTTGCCAGACCTGAGGGCAGAATCATTGACTTTGGGGATAGTTTTATCGCACCCGGCTTTATAGACCTTCATATCCACGGAATACACCACTCCCTGGTTGATAACGGTCCTGAGGAACTATCAGAAATGTGCAGAATATTGCCCCGATACGGAGTTACCGGATTTCTTCCCACTGTTACCTCCAAACCGGCAGGTGAAGACGCTGCATTTGTATCCCTGCTCGCGGAAATGAAAACTGAAGGTGCCGCAATCCTGGGTTTTCACATGGAAGGCCCTTTCCTTAAATTAACCGGTGCATTGTCTTCTGACGCTATCTCAGGATCAAATATCTCCCGGGTAGAATCATTGATTAAAGCCGCAGAACCATACCGGGCAATTTTCAGCATTTCCCCCGATGTCAGCGGTATTGAAAACATACTGCCACTGATGAGCCTTAATAACACTCCCGTTTTTATTACCCATACCATGGCAACTGTGGAACAAACTCAAAAAGCCATTGAACTGGGAGTCAGGCATGCCACTCACTTTTATGATGTCTTCCCCTGCCCTCCCGTGCAGGATCCCGGAGTAAGACCCTGCGGAGCCGTTGAGGCTGTCCTGGCCGATGAACGGGTAAGTGTGGATTTTATACTTGACGGAGTGCATGTAGACCCTGTTGCCGTAAAAATGGCAATGCTCTGCAAAAGACGCGGACCCGGATGCGTTTGCCTGATCTCCGATTCAAATATAGGAACAGGATTGGAACCGGGAAGATATACATTCAACACCATGGGGGAAATTGAATTTGTACACAAAGGTGCGCCTGCCAGAATGGTGAAAGACAACACCCTGGCAGGAAGCGGTTTAACTCTCGACCAGGCTTTGAGGAATGCTGTAAAATGGCTGGACATTGATTTGCCGGAAGCGGTTAAAATGGTGAGCACCAACCCCGCAAAAGTACTTGGACTTGATAACAGTAAAGGAAAACTGGAAAAAGGATATGATGCTGATTTTGTAATATTGAACAGGGAATTGCAGGTAACCCAAACCTGGATCAAAGGAAAGGAGTATTTTTTAATTCATGAGTCCAGTTTATAAAGTCTGAAAGTAGAAAGTTTATAAAGTTAATTTGCTGATTGATAGAATATTGTATAATTTTTAGTAAATTTATTATTGGTCTGAATATCAATAATATAAGAGTTTTTCTGAAAGAATATCTGACATTTTAGACCAGACTCATTCATAATAGTTATTCAATAGTTCGTTAAATTAAAATAAAACGCAAAGGCGCAAAGGCGCAAATTAAAATAAATATTTTTCGCATTCATTGCGCCTTCGCGTTCTTTTTGAAAGAAATACTGAAAATATTTATTATATAAATTGCGCCTTTGCGCCTTTGCGTTTCTTTTTTTACGTAATGTAATATTTCAAGTAATATAACAGTAGAAATTACTCAAACATATTTAATATGAAAAACACCAAAAATACCTTTGATTTCAGCCCTTCCCAATGGGTTCCATTCAGGAATAAAAAAGAAATTAACCGGGTTTTAAAAATCAAAAGGGAAAATATCGAAAAACACCCCAATCCCGATTTTAAGATACTTGTCATTCCCGATGCTGATGTTGAGTTCATAATGATAGCAGACATGTTTCAGCGGATAAAGCATTCTGCTGACACGGGTGAAAAGCTGGTAATGATCCTTCCCAATCCCTGTCCTACATACCGGTTTGTTGCCCGCTTAATAAATGCATGCCAGGTTGACTGCCGGAATGTATATGCCTTTGCCATGGACGAATATGCCGACGAAAATGGCAATATCGCCCCTGAAGAATGGGAATTTGGATTTACCCATGCGATGATGAAATATTTCTACTATGAGATAGACAGTAAACTGCGGCCACCCAAAAAGCAAATTACCGGGTTCACCAATAAGAATATCAAAAATTACGGACAGATGATCGCTGACATGGGAAACGCAGACGTATGCTACAGTGGGCCGGGGTGGACAGGACACCTTGCATTTATTGAACCTGATGCACCGGAGTTCCAGGCTCCTCTGGAAGAATGGAAAAAGATGAGTGCCAGGATCTGCACATTGAGCCCATTCACCCTGGCTCAAAACTCACTCCACGGAAGCTTCGGCAAAAGCGGGAACCTCGCTGCCGTTCCCCCAAAGGCAGCAACCATTGGCCCACAGGAAGTGATAAACTCAAAACACAGATTGGATTTTCATTCTATTTCTGTACATGGAACAACTACAGCATGGCAACGGCTTATAACACGCCTTGTATTACACGGCCCGGTCACCCCGCTCGTTCCGGAATCAATTTTGCAAACGCTGAGAACCGATGTTTACGTGTCTGAGACCATAGCACAGAATATAGAACCCGACTGGAATAAAGGATATTAAAAAGTCCTGGAGATGATTATAGTAACTCAAGAGAATATTAATTTACTATCTGCATTTTTGCGTTTTTTTTGCGCCTCTGCGCCTTTGCGCTATTTTTTATTGATTAATGAACAAGTCTTACATAATTTAACCATCATAAAAGTAAAAAGAACGCAAAGGCGCAGAGGCGCAATGTCCTTATTATTAATAATATACCTAATATGAAAAGAAGATGCCGGTTGAAGATATGAAAAACACCCTTATTGCCGGAACTGCCACTTCCGACATTACCCCCTCCGGATCGCATTTCCTCTTTGGGTATCCCTATGTGGAAAGGATGAGTAAGGGAGTGCACGACCGCCTGCTTAGCTCAGCCCTATATCTCTCAGACGGGATTAATCGGGTTATGCTGATTTCAAATGATATTATCTATGTAAGTAAAGCATCAGTTTCCAGAATAAGGGAAGGTATCCTGAAAAATACAGGGATCCCGGCTTCAAACATTTTAGTCAGCGCAACACACACACACTCCGGTCCTGTTACGGTTGACTGTATAAACTGCTCCAATGATCCGGTGGTTCCAAAAGCAGATACCGCGTATATTAACTACATGGAAGAGAAGATCATTGAAGCCGGCTGCAATGCATTTAAAAATGCATCTCCGGCGGAAGCGGGTTTTATTATGGCGAACGGGACCGGTATCGGAACCAACCGTCACGACCCGGCAGGGCCTGCCATAATGGATATACCCGCAGTGGTCTTCAGGAAGCCGGACAACCGGTATATTGCATGTATGCTGGTGTGCAGCATGCACCCTACTATACTGCATGAAGATTCCAGGTTGATCAGCGGGGATTTTCCTTCTTTTACCCGGGAAATCCTGCAAAAAGAATACCTCGGAACAGACTGTCCTGTTTTATATTTCACAGGGGCGGCAGGAAATCAAAGTCCCAGGCACGTAACAAAAAGCAATACATTCGCAGAAGCTCAAAGAATAGGTGGAATAGTGGCAAATGCTATCGGGGAAAAAATCAATGCAGGACTTAACTATTCCGGTGATATTTCCCTGCAAAGTTTTCAAAAGCTCACTGACCTGCCCAGGCGTAAGTTCCCCGAACCGGAACAGGCTCAGCAGCACAGGGATGAATCCCTCGAAAGATTTGAAAATCTGAAGAGAACTTCCCTGAATCCACAGGAAATACGTACGGCAGAAGTGGACTGGTTCGGGTCGGAAGAACTGCTGCATTTGTCAAAGCTGGCCAGATCTGAAAATTTTGAGGATAATTACAAAACATGCTTGCCGGCAGAAATACAGATCATAAAAATCGGAACATGGAATTTTGTAGCATGGCCGGGTGAAATATTTATAGAGTACGCACTGGAACTAAAGAAGACAGACGAGAACATTTTTCTCATTTCTCTCTCCAACGGCGAATTACAGGGTTATATTGCAACCCGGGAAGCGGAAGAAAATGGCTTTTATGAAGCCTCAAACTCCATTTTTCATTATTCGGCAGGAGAAGTATTGGTTGAAGAAACACTTAAACTTCTTAAAGAAGTAAACCACCGCCCCCAAAGGAGGTGGCTTTAGGAAAACAATCCTCTAAAAGAGGGATAAATATATTCAATCTATGTACTAATAGTCAGAATCGAAATAAAATCAAATAACAAAAACCCAATTCTACCTTGATTTTAAATTAAACTAAAATAAATGGGATGCTTTCTTGGTATAGATCTGGGAACCAGCTACTTCAAAGCCGGGCTTTTTGATGACAAAGGCAGGCTTAAGGGATTGGGCCGTGCTTTTGTGAAAAAGGAAACCGGGAAAGGTGATATTTGTGAATTGCCACTCCCTGTTTTCCGGAATACTCTTGAGTTTTGTATCAAAGAAGCTATAAAAGCAGCAGATATTCCTGCCGGGGAAGTGCTTACCATTTCCTACTCCTCACAGGCCAATAGTTTCGTCCTCCTGGATAACAATGACAACGAGCTGACCCCGTTAATTCTTTGGCCGGATCTGAGAGCCATGGAATCAGACCTTCCTGACCGGTTTATTCAGAATAAAAATGAATTCATGAATAGAACCGGTTTAGGGGAAATCCCGGGAAAAGAGTTTGCTGTTGCCAAATTTAAATGGTTTCAAAGGCAGAAACCTGAACTGTGGAAACGGGTTAAAAGCATACTATTTATCTCCGATTACCTGACCTTCCTGCTTACCGGACAGAAAATCTCTGATGTTAGCACCGCATCCCTCACCGGCTTGCTGGACGTTGAAAAATGTGAATGGTGGGGAAAGTCGCTTGAACTGATTTCGCTAAAACCAGATATGCTTTCTACTCCGGTAAGAATAGGAACTTTAGCAGGAACATTGACAAGATCAGGAGCTGATTTAACTGGTCTCTCACCCGGTATCCCCTGTTTTGCAGGAGCGCTTGATCATCACTGTGCAGCCATTGGCAGTGGATTGCCGTATAATGACCTCATCAGCGAATCAACAGGAACGGTTCTGGCATGTGTAAGTTATTCAGACAAATATAATCCCGGCAGTTCCCGGTATATCGCTCCGGGATTAACCCCCGGTCATCATTTCCAGATGGCCTTTAATGAAAACGGGGCACAGTCCCTCGAATGGTACCGGAATAATCATGCCCCGGAATATTCCATCTCGCAGTTAACAGAGCTCGCTGCCCAAATTAACAGTGGAAGTGAAAGCTTGTCAGCCAAACCATGTGTATTTAAGTACCCCGGTCTCAGTGGATTTGAAAACATTAAGTCTTTACACGGACATGGCCATTTTGTGAGAGCCATCATGGAATCCACGGCTGAAAGCCTTGCCGGATTAGTAAAATCGCTGAAAGGTCAGGATAGTACTAAAGGTATAATTTCAACAGGTGGAGGAGCAAGAAGCAGGCTTTGGACAGAGATCAAAGCCGGCAGGTTGAAAACCGCATTTTATATCCCGGAATGCAGCGAAACCGCCTGCATGGGAGCGGCTATGATTGGCGCCAGGGGATCAGGATCATTTGGAGACAGGGATGAGTTGATGGAGAGATGGGTGAGGTTTGAGGAGGTGATTGAGTGGTTGAGTGGTTGAGTGGTTACGTGGTTACGTGGTGACGTGGTTACGTGGTTACGTGGTTGAGTGGTTACGTGGTTGGTGTGTTGAGTAGGAATTGCGCCTTTGCGCCTTTGCGTCCTTTTTTATGTAAAAAAATACTTTTTTACGGCTCTGGCCCCTGAGTCAAATAAAAGTTTACAAACCAGTGATACAACCATTTGTATGAATAATAAAAGAAAAACACATAACAATCCTGCCGGACAAGGCATTAGAATCATGGAAAGAAAAGCCTCCGATAACAAATACCTGCATAAGGATTTTCATGTGGCTCTCAATCACCTGATGAATTATATTTATAATAATTTTGGCGAAGATTCCCTGCGGGATTACCTGAGTCAGTATGCAAGGGCATTTTATAAACCGTTGAACCACAGACTGAAATCAGGGAACATCGCAGAGATCGAGCGCTATATAACTGACATATATAAAAAAGAAGGATGGAATGTGAAAATCACGAAAGGGACAAATTATATTGAAATCGAACAGGAAGCCTGTCCGGGTATTTCTCATATCACGGCAAAGGGAGAAAAACCCTGCGTTTTATACAGGGAAACCTATAATACAGTAAATAAAACTCTTTGTGAAAACACGCCTTTTGAATACACCCTGAAAAATTTTAATGAAGAAACCGGGGCTTGCACACAACTATTTGTAAGAAAGGAGGCTAAGCCATGATCTCGTGCACCGAATTTATACCCGCATACAGTGAGGGATTCAAATTCCTCGAGTTAAAAGGAGGACGAGGGGAAGTTGAAAAATTCTGGAGCTATTTATCTGAACTCTACCTGACAGGAACTTTATCAAAATATATTGAAGAAGAAGGGCTCGCAGGGTGTTTCACATACTGGTCACACTCACTTAATGAGGAAGCTGCCGACTTCAGGATGATTCTTGATGAAACAAAGCAGGAGTTCCGGATTGACATGTTCAAATGTCCGTCGAAAGGCATGCTGAACGAAATGAAACATATGGAGCCTTACCATGCATATTGCGACCATTGCCCTGCATTATACAAACCCATTGTTGAAAAACACGGCTTTAGCTACGAGGATGATCTGAGTCGTTGTGATGAAGCAAGATGCAGTATTGTTATCAGGAAAAAATAAACTAAAATATTTACTTATGAATAATGGATTTTTCCCTGCCCTTGGGACTCCCACAGATGAGAGCGGAAGGGTTAATAAAGAAAGCTTTATTAAACAGATTGAAATGATGATCGGTGCAGGAGCCTCCGGCCTGCTTTGCATGGGATCAATGGGCAAAATGGCATTTATCAGGAACAGAGAATATCCTGAAATAGCAGGGATTTGTGTCCAGGCTGTCGCAAAAAGGCTGCCTGTTATGGTCGGGGTAATGGACTGTTCGGCGGGAAGAGTGCTGGACAGGATCGAATCTCTGGGAAATATAGATATTCAGGGAGTTGTTGCAACTGCCCCTTATTACCATAAAATAAAAGAAGAGGAGCTAATTGAATTTTTTGTAAAAATTTCTGAAGGTTCAAAGTACCCCGTATATATTTATGACTTACCTTCGGTCACACAATCGCCGGTAACAGTAAAAGTAACGGATGTGTTATTAAAATACCGGAATATTAAAGGAATAAAAACAGCCAATATGCAACTGGGTATTGATCTGAAGAATAATGCCGGTGGAAGGAACGATTTCAGCATTTTTTACAGTGATCTGGATACATTCGATGTGGCTTTTAAAGCAGGATTGCAAAAGAACCTGGACGGCATGTTTACCTGCACACCCTTTAACTCTGAAAGAATGTATGGACATACGGAAAACAGCACGTTGTTTTCTCCGGCTTTACATGACATTCTGAAACTCAGAAATCTTTTCCTGAAGGAGAGTGTTTTCCCTGCATACAGTTATGCAATGGAACTGCTGGGGATTCCCGGAATTTATCATCCCGACTACTGCCGTGAAATTTCAGCCGGCCTGAAAGAAGAGATATTCCAATGTATGAAACAAATTCATGAAATATAAACTATGATAAAAATCGGAATAATAGGAATGAGTCCCGGAAATGCCCACCCCTATTCCTGGTCGGCTATAATCAACGGTTGTTACGACGGTAAGGAGATCACAAAGCAGGGCTATCCGGGTGTGACTGCCTACCTGGATGCCAACAGGGACACACTGGGACTTACTGATGCAGTGGTTTCGCATGTTTGGACACAAGACCGCAAAATATCCGAAAGCATAGCAAAAACGACCAATATCCCGGCTATTGCTGACAATCTTACCGATATGATCGGAGAAGTTGATGCAGTTATCCTTGCGCGGGATGACCCCGAAAACCATGTGGCTATGTCAAAGCCTTTTATTGAAGCAGCTATCCCTCTTTTTATTGACAAACCGCTTACTGCAGACAGGGAAGAATTGAAATGGTTTTCAAATGAGGTTGCAAAAGGAAAATTCATCATGTCGTGCTCATCCATGCGTTATGCCAATGAATGCCGGACTGCAAAAACCGAACTCAAAAGCCTGGGGAAACTGGAACTGGTAACTGCCACAGGAAAAAAAGACTGGATCAAATATGGAGTACACATGCTTGAAGCCGTATTTGCTTTACTGGATGATCCCATGCCCGTCACAGTAAAACATATCGGCAAAAATAAGAAAGACACTGTATATATCGAGTTTGATAATGGCATATTGTTAATACTTAGTATTTTCATGAATATTTCACCAACCTTCCAGGTATCCCTTTTCGGAGCAGATAACTGGAGGCTTGTGGAAATAAAAAATTCCTATTCCATGTTCCATGATACGATCATTGAATTTGTACGGTCGGTAAAGGAAGGAAAACCAAGGCTGGAATTTTCCAAAACAGAAAATATAATCAGAACACTGATCGCAGGCAAGGAAAGTCTGGAGAAGGGAGGAAAAATTATTGGATTGGGATAAAACAGAACGTGTATTTAACCACAAAGGACACAGCGCCTCTGCTGAGTAGCTTCAGCGCTCGCAGAAAGGACAACACAAAGTATTGCAAATCAGAAATATATACTTTGTGTCCTTCGTGCGTACTTTGAGTCCTTTGTGGTTAAAAACATTAATGATATAACTCCTACATACCCCGTCAAGGGAAAATTAATTAAATTAAAAAATAAACCCATGCACGTAAAAGATCTGTTGAATTTAAAAAACAAAATCATTCTCGTCACCGGTGGTGCGGGAATATATGGAAAAACCATTGTTGAAGGTCTTGCTGAAGCCGGCGGGACAGTAATAACCGCCTCAAGAAACCTTGAATTGGGGAAAAAGACTGCTGAAGAATTTCAAAACAAGGGTCTGGATGTTCATGCACTTCAGGTTGACCAGGCCGACCACAACTCCGTCATGCTGCTTAAAGAGAGTATCCTTACTATGTTCGGCAAACTCGATGTATTCGTAAATAATGCCGTTTTGCGTCCCATGCCCGGCTATGATGCACCTATTGAAACCTTTGCCGAATCCATGAGGGTGAATGCAACAGGCATGATGGACATATTAAGGGAAATGACCGACCTGATCGTACAAAACAAGGGAGGAAGTATTGTTAATATAAGCTCAATGATGGGTATGTTTGGTCCTGAGCTTTCCAATTATGAGGGCACCACGATGGGGAATCCCCCCCCTGATTACTTCTTTCACAGAGCAGGAATTATTAATCTTACCCGCTACATGGCAAAGTTGATGGCAGGAAAAAACGTAAGAGTAAATTGCATCAGTCCGGGTGGTTTTTTTAGTAATCAACCGGAACGTTTTGTGGAAAATTATTGCAAAAAAGTCCCTCTGGGAAGAATGGCAGGTCCGGACGACATAAAAGGTCTTGTTGTGTTGCTTGCTTCCGATGCAGGAGCCTATATCAACGGGGAAAATATTTTAATGGACGGGGGTATGAATGCTTAACCTGCCTGCTGTCGCACTATAATAATGAATTGTTAAAATGTTCATCATCTGTGCATGATAAAAAAATGACGAACTATTGAGGTAAATCCTGGGTGCTAAAAATACCAATTATGACAGAACGGGAAAGACTATTAAAGGTGCTTAAAGGGGAAACACCCGACAGGGTTCCCTGGTTTGCTGATCTTGGCCACTGGTACAGGGCAGAAAGCGGCGGGAAATGGAACCTTTTCAATATTAATAACTGCACAAAGGAGGTTACCGATCTTCACCGGGAAGTGAAAGCCGGCTGGTATATCGAAGTCGGCAGTCTCCATGAGGAATATTATGAAGACGGTGTGAGCCGGCAAAGAGAACTTGAAGGTGACTATGCAGTAGAAAGAATTCAGACGTGCCTGGGGGAAGTTATCATGAAAAGAAGATGGAACCCTGTAAGCTACTCATGGGATATCACCAAACTAATGGTGGAAACGGTTAAAGACCTTGAAATTTTATTATACGCAGTAGAAAGAAGAAAGTTTATTCCCAGGTATGAAAACTGGCAATACATCGAACAAACAGGCGGTGATACCGGACTGGGCTTCCCAAATCTAGGATATACCGGACTGGGATCGCTGATTTCCTATTATATGGGTGTTCAGAATACTGTTTATGCAATTTACGATCATCCGGACATGATGGAGAGATATATTTCCACTTTTAACCGGAAGCAACTTGAACTGGTTGATATTTACTGTAAATCCCCTGCACCGCATCTTATATTTACCGATAATCTGTCGGGTGATATTCAGTCTCCTGATATATTCATACCCTACAGCGCCGGTCAGTATAAAACCATTGCAGAACGTTTTCATGCTGCCGGAAAAACTGTCTCGGCACATTTAGACGGAATGCTGGGTGGAATAATCGGTATTGTTGCAGAATGCGGGATTGATGTTGCCGACGCCTGCACACCTAAACCCACGGGCGACCTGACACCCAGGGAGATCAGGGAACAGGCAGGGACAAAAATGATCCTGATGGGTGGTATTTCCCCCGTGAAATGGCTTCCGGAAACCAGCGAAAGAGATTTTACAGCTCACGTGAGAGAATGGCTGGATCTGAGGAAAATAAACAGCCGCCTGGTACTGTCAGCAGGAGATCAGGTTCCCCCGGGAACAGATATTAAAAGGATCAGACTGGTTTATGATCTGGTTGAAGAATTCGGGAGATTTTAAAATTTGATGAATTAAAAATAAACGCAAAGGCGCAAAGGCGCAGTTTTAATTTATAAGGAGTATTTTATTGGTTCAATATGTTATTATATTGCGTTGATAATGAATATTTTAATGATTTATGTATAAAATCCTCATGTTGTTAATAATCAACATATTGCGCCTTTGCGCCTTTGCGTTCTTTTTTATTTTATCGAACTATTATATATGAGCATAACACGCAGAACTTTTTTCAGTATCGTGGGTATTGCAGGTATCGACCTGGTTACCGGCAAAGTCCCTTCTATTAGTCATCAGAATATATCCAATCCGATGAAACATAAAAAACTCAAAATTATCAGCAGGAGTAGAATCCCCAAACCTTTGGATGATAAAAATTTTAACAGCAACACTTTTCCCTGCATAACCAAACTCCCCTCAGGCAGGTGGCTGGCATCCTTTAAAACAGCTGAGAAAAAAGGAGATTGCGATTTCATTCAATGTGTAATGACCTGGTCTGATGACAAAGGCAAAACATGGGCACCGCTGGTTGATCCGGTTCATCTTCCTGATATTGACGGCATACCCGGTCAGAAAAGGACGCTGTATTTTATGCCCCTGGGAGGGAAAAGAGTACTCATGCTTGCCAATTGGGTGGACTCCTCGGATCCTGCAAAACCTTACTACAATCCACAAAATGAAAGTCTCAAAGATACCCGTATATTCTTCTCCTTTTCAGAAGATGAAGGCGAGACATGGTCAGCACCGGAATTAATGAGAACTGACCCGGTAAATGATCCGGTGCCCCTTACCGGCCCTCCTTTCATGCTGAAAGACCGAACAATTGTTTGCCAGTTTGAGATAAACAAGCATGAATGGGATGATTCCAAATGGGTGCACAGGTCAGCAATGATCTTTTCCTGTGATGGGGGAAAGACATGGAAGGACGTTGTAATAGTTACCGAAGAACCCGACATGTACTATTGGGATCAGCGCCCTAATGTTATGTCGGATGGAATGACCATTACAGACTTCTTCTGGACACTCGACGGCAAAAGTGAGAAATATCTTACTATTCACGTGCGTGAAAGTTCTGACGGAGGGAAAACGTGGGGCGACATCTGGGATACAGGTATCTATGGCCAGCCAGGCCAGCCGGTTAACCTGGGTGATGGAAGATTGGCCACGATCGAAATAGACAGGTCGGTAAGACCTGTCATTACAGTACGTACCAGTCGTGACAGGGGAAGAACCTATGAAGACTCTCTCGTAATTTATGACAGTGACCTTACCAGGCAGGACAGCCGGAATATAAGCATGAATGATGCATGGGACGAAATGGTACGTTTCTCTGTAGGTCATCCTAACCTTCTTAACCTGGGCAAAGGAAAGATAATGGCATACTATTATGCAGGAAGCCAGACTGATCACACGAGTGTTGAATATGTTATTATATCTGTTTAAGAGTTAAAAATTAATACCTAACCAAATATACATCAGAGGTTGTCTCATAAGTCAAGAATATGTTTAACCACGAAGGACACAAAGGATAACACAAAGGACGCAATGTATTTCATATCAGAGATATACACTTCGCGTCCTTTGTGTCCATGTGGTTAAAAACACTTTTGAGACTGCCCCTGTTTTAAATAAAACTAAATGAAAATCAAAGTACTAAACAGTAATCAGATCGAAAAAATAAGGCATTATACTGAAAAGATAATTGCAGAAGTGGGGGTCAAAGTAGAGGATATCACTCTCCTGAAACTGGCGGCAAAAGCCGGTGCAGTCGTTGATATAGCAGAGCAGACAATCAGAATTCCTGCAGAGTTACTGCATGAACAGTTGTCTAAAGTACCGGAGAAATATATTATCAGAGGTATAGATAAAAAGGAATATCAGATTGGAGGAAATGAACAGTATATATCAGCTATCGTCACCGACCCATGGATTATTGACTATAAGACCAAGGAACCCCGCCGGCCAAATCTTGAGGATATCAGAAGAAATACCATTCTTTCCCAGGTGAATGTACAGGTAGCGCAGATCAGCAGAATGGATTATCCTGTAACCGATTATCCGGATCCAGGATCCAGTCTCAAAGCACTTGAAATGCATCTGTTAAACCATTCAAAACATTGTTCTGTATATGCCGCATCCCTGGAAAGTTTAAACCAGTGGATGGTTATTGCCAATATACTTTCACAGGGAAGTGACATCAAAAACAGTGGCCTTATGACATTGGCGGTAGCTGTTATCTCTCCGCTCAGGTTATCGGGATTGAATTGCCAGATTATGATGGAAGCGGCAGCCAGAAACTTTACCGTGATCCCTACCATATGTCCGATGGCCGGTACAACCTCACCATACAGCAAGGATTCTACCCTTCTGCAGGGTAATGTTGAAAACATCTTCCTCGCTGCACTAACCCAGATGATCAATCCCGGCAATCCTTTTCTTTATGCCTTCGGTCCGTCGGTCAGTGATATGCGGACAGGACATGATCTTTATTACACCATAGATAAGGTACTATGGAAAATAGCATCAACAGAACTGGCAAAATCATATTCCCTGCCTGTTTCTGCCGAATGCGGCGGTACATTGTCACACCGCTATGATATGCAAAGTGGTGCAGAAAGTATGCTATTTATGCTTTCAGCCTGTAATCCAGGAGCAGATCTGCTGGCAGGACTTGGATCGTGTTATAATGCAAACGGGCTTTCTTCAGAGATGATCGTAATTCAGTCGGAATGGCTTAATGCAGTTAAATACCTGGGAAAAGGAATAAATATGGAATACCTGGATGAGGGCATGAAGAGTCTAAAGTCTCAAAAACACGGGGGAAACTTCCTGACAGATGAATTAACGTTGGATCTTCTGGAGAGTGATGAGTTTTATAAAAGTGATCTTCCGGACATGTCCGGGGGCTATGAAATCTCTAACTCCCTCCTGGAAAATGCACATAATAAAGTTGAAGAGCTGACAACCGGATTTGTGTCACCGGTACCCGAAAAGATACAGGAAGATCTGGAAAGATATTTTCATTCTCTTTGTGTACCTTCGTGATAACCTTTGTGTTCTTCGTGGTTTTATTTTTTGAACCACAAAGGACACGAAGGATTACACAAAGGACAGAAAGGAACAACAATTCAATTCAAAAATTAATAAAACATGAAAAAACGAATGAGAGAAAGTGTGGTTCTGAAGAAGCTCAGAACCGGAGGAATTGTCAGCTCTATAAAGTTAAATTTCATTGACGGTCAGATCGCTGAGCTGGCTGCCATGGCAGGGTTCGACTGTCTGTGGCTGGATCGCGAACATTCGGTCCAGGACTGGTCGGCGCTGAACGCCCAGAACTGGGCAGCCAAAGCGCACGACACTGATGTTATGATCCGGGTTTCCAGGGGTAGTTACAGTGATCATATTAAGCCATTCGAAATTGACGCTACCGGAATTATGGTGCCGCATATTATGAATCTTGAGGATGCAAGAAGAGTGATCCATATGACAAGGTTCCACCCTGTTGGCCGCCGCCCTGTTGACGGAGGTAATGCTGATGGCTTGTACACATCACTGGACTATAAGGAATATATTAAACAAGCAAATGAGCAACGGTTTATCGTTTTACAGATCGAAGATCCCGAACCCCTGGATGATCTGGAGGCCATTGCTGCTTTGGAAGGGTATGACATGCTTTTCTTCGGACCTGCAGATTTCAGTCAGGGTATAGGTGCACCGGGAGAATGGGATCATCCGGAACTGATTAACGCTCGTAAACGGGTGGCTGAAATGGCCGTAAAACATGGTAAATACGCAGCCACTACAGGAAGTGTCAATAATCTGGGAATGTTAATGGATATGGGATATAAGTTTATTAATATTGGAGCTGACGTAGTAGGTTTGCTTAATTATTTCAAAGACATAAAAGGAAAATTTGTAAAAACCATCGAAGAAAAAATGTAACCACGAAGGGACACAAAGGATGTCACGAAGGAACACGAAGGAAAAATATTTAATTCCAATAAAAAATAATCGTTTGCACATTTACTTTGTGTCCCTTTGTGGTGAACCTTTCCGCGAGCGCTGAAGCTACTCAGCGGAGGCGCTGTGTCCTTCGTGGTTAAACAAATTCTATATTAATGCTTTAATTCAAAAACAATGCTAAAAAAGCCCCTTGGAAACACAGGCATGAAAGTATCCGAACTTGCCTTCGGCGGAGTGGAGATAGGTATCCCCTACGGTATTAATGTAAAAAATGAAGCTGATATGCTTTCCGAATCCGACGCGATACATCTTTTACATTCTTCTTTTGATGCCGGGATAAATTTTTACGATACAGCGCGAATGTATGGCGATAGCGAAAGGATCATCGGTAAAGCTTTTAAAGGCAAAAGGGATAAAATTATCCTTGAAACAAAATGTGTACACTTTAAAGATGAAAAGGGTAATATACCTGCCTGTGCCGAACTGAAAAGGATAGTGGAAAATTCATTGAATGAAAGCCTGAAAGCCCTTCAGACCGATTATATTGATATCTATATGCTTCACTCTGTAGATATGAGGATACTTGAAAGTGAAGATGTAAGCAGGATATTCTCAGACCTCAGGAAAGCTGGAAAAATCAGGGCAACAGGGGCATCAACCTATACACCTGAGGAAACAGGGAAAGCAATTGATACAGACGTATGGAATGTTTTACAGATACCATTTAACCTTCTCGACCAACGCCATAACGAGCATTTCTCCAGGGCTTTTCAGCAAGGAGTCGGTATTGTCATCCGCTCTGTGCTTATGAAAGGAATTTTAAGTGAAAAAGGGAAGAACCTTCATCCGGCACTCCATGATGTTGAAAATCATCTTCCAAAGTATAGCGAGCTTATTGTTCCCCCGATAAAAGACCTTTCAGCCTTAGCGGTAAAATTTGCCCTTTCTTTTCCTGAAGTTTCCTCAGTGCTCATAGGGCTCGACCGGATGGAATACCTGCAGCAGGCATTGAATATGGTGGATGGCAATTACCTTGATGAGAAACAACTGGCAAGGGCCAGGGAATTATCCTATCCCGATCCGGAGTTTTTAAACCTACCATACTGGAGTAAGATGAAATGGTTGTGATTATACCGGTTCATAACAAAAGATAATATCACGCAAAATCATCTGAAATTGCAACAAGCAAAGCAGAAAAAATTTATCCGAAATACATTTCATACTACATTTCAGCTAACAGAATAACATGATTTTCCCAAATTAAAAATCAATTTCCCACGCATCCATCATGCAGAAAGTTTTGTCTTTTAAAAAACAAATGGCTATGAGTAGGTTTACATTTATTTTGTTCATAATGCTTTTCTGCTTTTCCTGTCAAAAAGAAAAGTTTGACATCAATGATCCGGATGTTGGCATTTTTGTAGCTCAATTAAAAAGTGGCACATACAATTGCCATGAAATAGGGGGAAATGGAGAAAATTTATGGCTCATTATGCCTAAATTCACCAAAGCTCATATTCAATCCCTGATGGATTTCTCAAAAGACACCTCCGGAATTGAAGATTTCCCGGTTAATCCGATCTCATCAAGAAGTCCGTTTCCGTTAGGACGGGAATATTATATTTTAGGTGAATGTTTGCTCTGGACAATAGAAGGCATCAGAAATGGTAACGGATATGGTTCTCTGGATCCTTACCTGATAGATACCGCAAAACCTGAGGAGGTAAGATATAAAGGATTATCCAAAGCGGAAATTCTGATTGTCAGGAGTTATTATTTAGAATGGTGGAAGTCCTTTAAAAATGATAATTGGCAGGATATACACCCATTGGCAGAAACAAGCTGGAAATGGTTTTAGGAAGATGCCAAATAACCCAATAACCTAATAACCCAATAACCTAATAACCCAATAACCCAATAACCCAATAACGTAACCACTCAACCACTTGATCCCGTGACACCCCAACACGGTAAAGACACAGCTATACCCCTGCGTTATATCTTGAGATCATCGGTTTTGGTCCCGGCCCTATGGGTAACCAGCTTACTATCATCCCAAAAACGATCCCTGCTAAAAGAGCAGCAGGCATCATAAATAAAAAACTCGGGCCGGGGACGCCAAAAATATTTTCCCAGAAGGATATAATGATTGCCGTAGAAGCACTCGCCAGTGTGCCAATCCAGGTTCCAAATACAGTAGCCCAGGGTATGAACATGGCCATGAAAAACATAATAAACAGAGGTACTGTAAGGAGATTGGAAACCCGGTAGGTTACCTCCAGTAAATTGCCAGGTACTACTGAAGCATACAAACTCAGAATTACCACAATTACCCCCACAATCACAGAGACTAGCCTTACCAGATTGAGATTTTTATTTTCATTAATCCTATTTTTTCTGAAACGATAGATGAAATCTTCAGCAATTACAGCACTCGAAGAGTTAACCCCCGATGAAAGGCTTGACATTGCGGCGGCCATTAAACCGGCAATAACCAGGCCTCCGGCCCAGACCGGTAATGACTTGCCAATGAATTGAGGCAACAGCTGGTCGGCATTCTCATAGATGGTCTGCCCGTCAAGCATTAAATGAGGATTTTGCATGAAATATGTCAGCAATGCAAAACCCAGCACAGATAAAAAAACAATTACTATACACCCTGTCAGCAGCGAAGTAAACAACACCCTGCGGGCAGTTTTCACATCCCGTGTGGACAGGAACCTCTGAATAGCCATCTGGTCGGAACCGGTAGTACACACCCACCATATCACCGGTGACAGGAAAAACCAGCCAAAAGTCCTGTCGCCAGATGTCTGAAAGCCCCAGCGGGGAGGAGCCCAATGACTCATCCATTGATCCGGCCACCATTCCCCTACCCCTCCCAGGTTTATTGTAATAAGGATCATTACTAAAACGGCACCGCCAAATAGGATGAACGACTGTATGGCATCTGTTAATACAACAGCTTTGATACCACCCATTGAAGTATATAGGAGTGTGATAACTCCGATCAATGCACCTATCCAGGGAGTCATTTCAGGACTTAGTCCCACTATGGGGATTATTATTTTATCGGTAGTGGCATAAATAATGACAGCCATCCATAAGATTCTTAATAACAGAAATATAGAACTGCTGAGTGACCGCACACTCAGATCAAATCTTCGTTCCAGTATCTCATAGGCACTTGTTACCTTTAAACGCATAATAAATGGAATGAATAGCCAGCCGATAACAAAATACACAACCGGCATGGCAAGCACATAAGACAGAAATAACGGACCGTGTTTGATGATCTCTCCGGGAGTTGACAGATAGGTAATAGTGCTTAACAGTGTGGCGAATAAAGAAAGTCCTACCGTAAATGATCTCATGGAACGCCCCCCGAGAAGGTAGTCTTCCACGGATTTATTACGCTTCATATAGGCATAGCCGATGCCTATCATAAGCAGAAAATACAGAACGATTATCAGCCAGGCGAGCCAGTGCAACTTAGGATGGATACGTCGTTCTATTCGCAGCAGGGCATTCGCTGCTTCAACCCTTACTTCAGGTTCGGGAGAATCCAGAAATGTCAGTAAAAGCGGTATGTCTTCCACATTCCCTTCAACAGCAAGGGTTTTAGCCTTTTGGAATGCTTCTTCCATTGCAGGATCAATGTCTGCAGGATACTCCGACATTTCAGGATGAAGCTGCTCAGCGGCCGAAATATAGTCCAGTGCCAGCAGGTATTCAGCCGCGCGGATCCTGCTTACCCCTTCTCCGTTTTGCATCTCTTCGCGCAGAACATCAATGATCTGTTCACGTTCTTCATCCGTGAAATAATTTGAGGAAGAAATATTATTGCTTAGTAATATTGCGGGAAAGAGGATAGAAATAACTATTGAAGTGCTCAGATATTTTATTGCTTGCTTCATCCCAAAAATATAATTGTGTTTTTACTTATTGGTTCGTTATATATTTTTATCGCGCTGATAATGAATATTTTAACAGCACATCCTAAAATTACTCATGTTGTTAATAATCAATATATTGCGCCTTTTTGCCTTTGCGTTTTATTTTAATTTAACGAACTATTGTTTACTAATCAAGGTGTTTTATTTTCCTTCTCTACGCTTTCGCTTAAGCTTCAGCGTAGGCGCAGCGTGTCTCTGTGTCTTCTCTATGGAACTCTGTGTTATAATTATTAAAAGAAAAATCCCAAGGCTTGTTAGACAGCCCCGGGAATTCCATTCACAACAATCTCTTAAATCCGCTGTGTGCAATTTTACTATCAATTATATGATCTAGCTTGTCTGTATTTATTACTTCTGCGATTTCGGCAAAAACCTCATCCACTGCGTTAATATATTTACCGGCAATTTCCATGTTATGTGCCATGGTAGGGTAAATGGAAGCACCGGCCAGGAATCCTTTTGACAGCATCTTTATGGTATACAGTGTCCTTAGTTTTTCCGCATCTTTATGGTCGAAGGAGAAATGAGCCAGGCAGGGATATCCGGACGTTTTTACCGGCAATTTATGCCTTTCTCCAAGGCTTTGCCATCCATTCATTAGACTGTTACCGATCTTTGCTATATGATCCGGGACACCGGACGATTTCATTTTTTTCAGCGTAGCCAGTGCAGCAACCGACCCCAGGCTTTCTGTCCAGTATGTACTGCTGATAAAAGATTCATTTGCTCCCTCCATGGCCGGTTTTGTTCCTATTATTGCACCTATAGGCACTCCGTTTCCGAGAGCTTTTGCAAATACCGCCATATCCGGGAAGACTTCAAATTTTATATGTGCTCCTCCGTAAAATAGCCGCCATCCAATGGTTATCTCATCAAAGATCAGCAATGCCCCGCATTTGCGTGTTACTTCCCTGACAAATGCCAGAAAGCCAGGTTCAGGATCATTATTCCGGCAGGGTTCCATAATAACGGCCGCAAGCCGTTTTCCATACTTATCTATTATAGACTGCAATGCCTGTTTATCGTTATATGGAAAGGTTACCGTAGTATCCCGAAGTTCTGCCGGTACTCCCAACGGGTTCAGTCCGGGTAAAAGATGTCCTCTCAATGAATCACTCTCTCCGAGATTTGCTGCCAGGTACCAGTCGTGCCATCCATGATACCCGCAAACGGCAATTACTGAGCGGTCTGTTGTTGCCCGTGCAATACGGACTGCCACAGCGCAGGCTTCTCCCCCGCTACGTGTGAACCTGACCTGTTCCGCCCATGGATGAATATCACATAATACATCGGCAAGCTCCACTTCCTCCGGCGGATTCAGGGAACACATACTTCCAAGGTTTATACGGCGGCGTAATGCACGATTCACATCAGGGTCATTGAATCCCAGCAGACAACTGCCAATACCGTTGGTGGCCATATCATAATAATGGTTTCCATCCATATCCCATACTTCGCATCCCCTGGCTTCACTAAAATAAGCCGGCCAGCGATCCGGCGCCATCATCTCCGGTCTCTTGCTCAGCAACTGAACACCTCCCGGAATACGCTCCTTTGCATGCCGGTATAATTCACCCGTAGCACCTCTGATATCTTTCCTTAATACCAGTCTTTCGGCATTATTACAGAAAATATCGGTTAAATCCTCCCTGTTCAACCCAAACTCTTCAGCTGCATTTCTGATAGCCAGCAGTGATTCGATGCCCACAAGCAAAGGATTGGAAAACTTCTGCTTTTCCCAGTCCAGCGTATCTTCCTCAAGCCATACAAAACCGTCTCCGATAGAAATGCATTTACCCCTTATCAGTGATACAGGAAAATCACTGCCCCACATTAGTTTTTCAGGACCAAATTCCCTGAGAATAACCATGAGGGCATCAGGCTCACAAACTGCCGATGTGTCGAACCAAATGTTATTAAGTCCGCGTAACTGCCTGATTCCTTCTTTTGCATGCGGGCTATGAAAACACCGGGCTGCATGTGCCAATATAAGCCTGATACTGGGATAACGGGAGCATATTTCCCTTATCTCCCTGATATTATCCGGGTCGGCAACAGCATTTCTCTTTACAAGGTGCAGAACCACTATGCACTCATGTTTATCCGCAAGTTCCCATTGCCACTCCGGAAAATAACCCCTCACGGAGGATTCCCATGTAGGTTGTTCATTGCTGAAGACATGATAGGGTTTCATCCCGATAATTTTCGTATGGCTGAGTAATTCAGACAATTCAGCGGGGGAAGTACCGGGGGAAACCAAAACCAGCCCCCTGGAGGAGAGTTCCCTCGCTGACTCCAGTTGTGAAAGCAGGTAAGCATTTTTCCTGTTTATATCACATGCTGAGACAGGATAAGGAAAGAAAAGTCCGCCGGAGAGTTCTCTTCCGTTTAATAACGTGGTAAGATGCTCCTTCCATACATCAATGGACACTTCAGCAGGTCCCACAGGGATATTGGAGGGCTCTGATATATTAAGATCTGAGACACGATAAATATGCGCATGAATATCAAAAATTTTTTCCGGCAAAAAACCTGACAGATCTTGTATATATTTCAGATCGTATTCGTTGAAAAACCATTGTTTTATCATTGATCAATTTATTTTCTCTCTATATTTATAAAACAAGAATCCTGCTAATGCTGTTAAAGTTACTGCTATTCCCGATATATATGAAGCACCCTTCCCCAGTGCAAAACCTTCCGGGGCGAGAAGAATATATGTTGATATAACTGCGGTCATAAACAATGCGGGAATAAGGGTAATCCGGTAGTTCTTCTTTTCTTTCACCAGATAAACCGTGATGGTCCACAGTACAACAGTTGCCAGAGTTTGATTTGACCATGCAAAATATCTCCAGATCACGCTGAAATTAATCTGAGTAAGGAAATAACCGATGGCAAACAGAGGAATACTTATCAGCAGGCGGTTAATAATTGGTCCTTGTTTCAGTTTTAAAAAGTCGGCTACAATAAGTCGTGCACTCCGGAATGCCGTATCTCCGGAAGTTATGGGTGCGGCAACCACACCCAGCAGTGCAAGGATTCCCCCGAATTTTCCAAGTAATGAATTGGATATTTCATTAACTATCCATGCAGCATTACCCTGATGTTCGGCCATAATATTGTTCAGTTCACGGATCCCCCCGAAGAAACTCATGCTAATTGCAGCCCATATCATAGCTACAAGAGATTCCGTAAGCATAGCGCCATAAAACACCCGCCGGCCTAGTTTCTCATTGGTAATACATCTGGCCATTAAAGGGGATTGGGTTGCATGAAAACCTGATATTGCCCCACAGGCGATGGTGATAAACAACATTGGAAATACAGGGAATTTATCAGCTTCCGAATGAAAATTTCTCAGATTTGAAAATGTTAATTCCGGTATGGGCATTCCCTTTACGAACAAAGCAATAATTAATCCTACGGCCATAAAAAACAAGGCAAAACCAAAAACAGGATATATTCTTCCGATAATTTTATCAATGGGAAGCATGGTGGCGAATACGTAATAAATAAAAACAATCCATACCCAGAAAGTCATGCTTAAAACATCGGGGGTAAGTCCTGCCAGAATTTTTGCAGGCCCCATGATAAAAACAGCACCCACCAGCACCATAAGGCAAACAGTGAATGCACGCATAAACTGTTTGGTGAACTTCCCCATATATATCCCGACAATTTCGGTGATGCTCAGACCATTATGTTTTATGGAAAGCATACCGGAGAAATAATCATGAACAGCTCCGGCAAATATTCCCCCGAGAATGATCCATAAGAAAGCAACCGGACCCCACATGGCGCCGGCGACTGCACCGAATATCGGGCCCAGGCCGGCAATATTCAGAAACTGTATAAGGAACACCCGCCACCAGGGAAGCGGCATATAGTCAACACCATCAGACATCCTCATTGAGGGGGTCACACGGTTTGCATCAGCACCGGCGATCTTTTCGATATACCTGGAATATAAAAGATAAGCAAGGATGAGGATGAAAAAAGATATAATAAATGTGATCATGAAAATTTTTATGTGTTAACACATACTCAGTTCTGCATTATTTATCCGTGCAGAGAAGAAACGGGACATTAAATAATAATGATTGAATTAAAAGGTATCAAATATAGAAAAAAACTATTATAGTGCAAAGGCAATTATTTTCTTAACAGAATTCTTGTATAGACGTGCCTCCTGGCACATCTCCAGGGGGCTGTCTCATAAATGTTTTTAACCACAAAGGACATCAAGGATAACACGAAGGACACAAAGTATATATTTCTAAACGACAGCACTTTGTGTCCTTCGTGTTATCCTTGGTGTCCTTCGTGGTTGATAATATTTCAATTAATGAGACAGCCCCCTACCCAAAACCTCCAATACCGCCTCAGCAACCCTCTCCCCCAGTCGCCTTGAACCTTCATCTGTAAAATGCACATTCTCAGGTCTTTGAATCTCTGACAAAACAGGCAGGGCAAAAGAATAGAGATCATTAACGGTAATTTTATGCTTTTTAGCCAGCTTAACAGCAACCTGATTATATTTCACTTCCATTCCCGGATCCCTTAACGGCCTTGTATTCTCAGGTACGGGGGTGGTAGTGGCTAAGATTAGCTTCGCACCGGAAGCTTTCATCCGGTTTATAATAAATTCAAGATTCTTCCTGTATGTCTTCAAATCAGCCTGTAACGGATCGGCAGGATTACTGGAGTTTTCACCGGTCACCGGATGAACATGTTTCAGATCGTGTAACCCGAAATTAAAATGTATCACATCCCAGCGGGTAGTCCCCAGCCATTCATCAATTTTTGCCACACCTTTGGTGGTTCCCTGGCAATTCTCGTCAGGACGGGAAACAGTGGCCTTTCCCCCAAGTATTTCTTTTACTATGGGTGTATATCCGATAGATATAGAATCCCCGATAATAAGAACATTGGGTAAATTATTCTGTAAAAAGGAGTAACTTTTTGGATGAAGGAAAAGCAATCCTCCCAGTGCGCCGGCTTTATAAAGGAATTCTTTTCGTGAGTGATTCATGATAATTGAAAATATAACATCAACAACAATTTACTTAACCACAAAGGACACCAAGTACACACAAAGAACACAAAGGGCTGTCAATCTCCAATATATGCTTTGCGTCCTTCGTGTGTACTTTGTGTCCTTCGTGGTTAAAACACTATATAGACAGCCACTAAATCACCAAATAATTTACCAATCAACGGGCCACGAAGAAAGGTTTTTAAAGAATAAAAGGTCTTCGTAATAAGGCTTTGTTTTCTCTTCAATGGCCAGCATTTCATCGGCAGAGAGGGGTTTGAAGTTTTTTGCGATTTCTATATTCTCTTCCAGTTCTTCCAGGTTGTCCAGACCAACAATTATGGTGCTGACAGGAAGGGTTAGTACATATTCCATGGCTTCCTTCATGGTTATGATCCCTCCATGACTGAATATGCGGTCGCGGGCAGGGATTTTCATCCCGACGATACCCATGTTTTTTTCCACCACATTGGGCAGGAACTTCTCAATAAAGGAGTCGTGATGTTTATCGGCTGCATTAATAGCCACCAGCACGTTATCAAACGGGTACCTGTCGGCAAGAGCATTCATGACATCAGGTCCTTCATGACCTGTAAAACCGACAAAGCTAACCATTTTCTCATCACGGGCTTTTTCCAGGGCTTTTATTACCCCATCCTCTGCAAACATACGGTCGAGGGTCTCAATTTCTGCGGATTTGACATTATGTATCTGCCACAGATCGAGATGGTCTGTTTGAAGATTTTTAAGGGATTGTTCCAACAGCCTCATTGATCCGTCATAGGTACGGTCATGTGTCTTGGATGCAAGAAAAACTTCATTACGACGGTATTTGAGCACCCTGCCAACATTTCTTTCGCTTGTCCCCCTGGCTTCACTTCTGGGTACTGTATCCGTTGCCCTGCCATATGCAGCAGCGGTATCAATGTAATTTATCCCCAGATCGATGGCTCTGTTGACGATCTCTTCCGCCAAATCTTCCTTTCCGGGTATTTCAACAGTGCCCTGTGCTCCGAGACTGTAAATACCTACCTTGTATCCTGTTTTTCCAAGAGGTCTGAGTGGAAGCTTGCCATTACCTGGTTTCCCGTTGACACATGAACTCATCAACGGGGAGAATCCCATAACAGCTGATGCAGTGATCAGCTTTTGCAGGAATTCACGGCGTGTTTCAATACGGTTTTGTGTCATGATGATTTTTTTTATCAAATATAAGGCATATCTGAATAACAATCAAGGGAGGATAAAGTTTGATTATTAAGTTACAATGGTTCGTTAAACTTTTATATTGCGTTGATAATAATTATTTTAACAATTCGGGCATAAATTACCCATATTGTTGATATACAATATATTGCGCCTTCGCGCCTTCGCGTTTTATTTTAATTTAACGAACTGTTGAACCTATAAATTGATTCAAAAAATTCCGGCTGGTAAGCAGAGCATTTTTAATATCTTCATCGCTTCCCTCAAACGCTTTATCTTCCACTTCAATACATACCGGTCCGCGGTAACCCACACTGGTTAACGCTGAGAAGAAATCCTTCCATCTCACATCTCCTAATCCGGGTATCTTAGGTGAGTGGAACTGTAACGGATAAGCCAGGATGCCATGTTCGTCCAGTTTCTCTTTGTATATCTTTACATCTTTAAGATGAATATGGTGAAGCCTGTCTTTGAAATCATAGACAGGTTTTACTTCATCCATCATCATCCACGTAGGATGAGAAGGATCATAATTCAATCCGAACAATGGACTTGGTATTATTTCGAACATTTTTTTCCAGATAGCCGGAGAAACAGCCAGGTTTTTCCCTCCCGGCCATTCATCACGGGTAAATAACATAGGGCAATTTTCTATACCTACCTTAATATTATATTCCTCTGCTACTTTGATAATACCCGGCCAGCGTTCCTGAAACAATTTCAGATTATCTTCCATGCACTTTCCGGGATCACGGCCAATAAAGGTGTTGATTACAGGAACTTCCAGTTTATCAGCCATTTTAATTAACATTTTTATATGCTCAATGTAATATTCAGCCTGCTTAACATCAGGATCCAGGGGATTCGGATAGTAACCCAGCCCGGAAATATATACATCTTTCTCTTTTAGTGATTTCCTGATACTGTTGATATAATTCTGATCCGTGTTGTTAACATCTATATGGGTTACACCTGCATACCTTCTTTCGGCCTTTCCATAAGGCCAACACATCATTTCCACACAACGGAAACCATTGTCCGAGGCAAATTCAACCACCTCAGTAAAGTTTTTTTCAGCAAGAATGGCACTGACAAATCCTAAGTCTAACATAATTTTTAGTTTAATTGGTTGTCAAATAAGGGATCATGATATCAAGCTATCACGGGATCACGGGATCAGGTTATTAAGGGATCACGCTATCACGGTATCACGGGATCACGTGGAAAAAGGCACAAGCGAACAGCATCCCAAAATCAATAAATCAATAAATTAGCAAATCAATAAATCAATAAATCAATAAATGAACAGAAAGGGATCACGATATCACAGGAACATGAGATCATGATATATAATAACTGGTAAAAATAATAATTAGTATGATTTCCCCTGAAAAAATAATTTAACCAACATCTCTGAGGGCATTGTTACCAAATTATGATGTTTAAAACTTGAAGATGTGATGGTTGCAATTTGTTAATTTGGTGATTGCAGCAATTGGTTAATCAGGTTTTCAGCCTGTTTGCTTATTTGCCCGAATCAATGTTCTTTTTGTTTTAGTTAGACAAATACCATAATATAGTATCATTCGTTGCTACGTTGCGGCAATGGGACGGGTGTCATGAAGACGCTAACTATTTAATACAATAGTTAAAAAAAGTTAAGGCGTAGCCAAACCTAAACTAGAATATTAATTCGTAATTTATTTTAATTTTAATATTATTATCTTTGGAACAATAAAAATATCCAATAGTCACCCGATCCCGTGATCCTGTGATAGCGTGATCCATTAATAACCTGATCCCTCCACTTGATCCCTTGATCCCGTGATAGCGTGATCCCTTTAAACCACTTAACCATGAACCGTAGTGAAATAAACCAGATCATTCGTAATGCCAAAAATTTTATGGCAGAGATGAATTTTAAACTGCCCGTCTGGGCTGAATGGACAGTTGAAGACTGGCAGAAGAACAAAACCGAAGCAATAGAAATCATAGAAAATATGTTGGGCTGGGATATTACCGATTTTGGCAGCGGTGATTTCTATAAAAGGGGATTGTTTCTGTTCACCATCCGCAACGGTAATCCCCTGCACGACAGCAAGCCATATGCCGAAAAGATCATGATCGTGGAGGAAAACCAGGAAACACCCATGCATTTCCATTGGAGTAAGATGGAAGACATTATAAACCGGGGTGGAGGAAATCTTGTAATTGATCTCTATAATTCAACCTTTAATGAGGGCTTTGCCGACACCTCGGTAACCGTTAAAATAGACAGTATTCCGCGTACTGTTCCTGCCGGGGGAAAAGTGATCCTCACACCGGGTGAAAGTATCTGCCTTGAACAGGGTATTTATCATCGCTTCTACGGTGAACCGGGAAAAGGGAAAGTGCTGGTGGGAGAAGTTTCGGCTGTAAATGACGATTCAGCTGACAACAGGTTTAATCCGGTTGTAGGACGGTTTCCTGAAATTACCGAAGATGAAAAACCTTTGCACCTGCTGGCAGCTGATTATAAAAAGATACTATAATAAATAACATGAAAAAAATCATTATCTCCGGCACCGGCTGTTCACTGATTGACAATTTATTCAATAATCTTGACTTCTCCAGCGACATTTTCAAAAGATATTTATCGAAAAGTGCCGGAGATGGAGGTTTAAAACCAGGACAACTTGTTTTTACCGAAGAATTCGAGCAATTTGCGGGAGAAGATATTAACACTATCCTTTCCAAACTTATCGGCAACCGCCCACCTGACGCTTATAATGTCGGCGGGCCTGCTATTGTGGCATTGATCAATGCCGCACAACTGACCCATGAGCTTGGCACCGTTGTTAACTTTTACGGTGCAAGAGGTGAAGATGTCAATGGTGAGCACATCATGGAATTGCTGGCTAAAACTCCGGTAAATATTTCCAGTTACAAAGTTACAGGGAAACCAACTCCTTATACCAATGTACTCTCCGACCCTGGCTATGATAACGGACACGGAGAACGCACATTCATCAACAATATCGGTGCTGCATGGGATTTTTTCCCGGGAGACCTGGATGATGATTTCTTTGCATCCGACATTGTGGTTTTCGGAGCCACCGCATTAGTCCCCAATCTCCATGACAACCTCACTTCCCTGTTAAAGGAAGCAAAACAAAACGGATGTATTACTGTGGTTAATACTGTGTATGATTTCCGCAACGAAAAACGCAATCCGGACAAGAAATGGCCTCTGGGAGAGTCGGATGAAACATATCGGTACACCGATCTGCTGATTACAGATCATGAAGAAGCGTTACGACTGAGCGGAAAAGGGAATATTGAAGATGCTGCTGAGTTTTTCATCAGTCAGGATACAGGGAGTATCGCAATAACTCACGGAGTAAACCCGGTAATGATATATTCCTCAGGAAAGTTTTTCAAACCTCAACCGCTTATAAAAATTCCTGTATCCGAAAAGATCAGGATCATGCTCAGGGAACACCCGGAACTGGCAGGCGACACAACAGGTTGCGGGGACAATTTTGCCGGTGGAATGATAGCTTCCCTGGCTATGCAAATCCATAAAGGCGTTGAAAACCCTGATATCAGCGAAGCAACCTTATGGGGAATAGCTTCCGGAGGATTTGCCTGCTTTTACGTCGGGGGTACCTGGTTTGAAAAGGACAAGGGGGAAAAACTGAGGGAAATAATCCCCATTTATAATGATCTTGCAGGCCGGAAACAGCCAGATGTATGAAAAGTATGGATAAGAAAATGGTACTGTTCGGCGCAGGAAAAATAGGCCGTAGTTTTATTGCCCAGTTGTTCAGTCGCTCGGGCTACAGGGTTGTGTTTGTGGATATATTTCAACCGGCGATTGATGCCTTAAACCGTTGTGGCAAATACAGAGTTGTAATAAAAGATAAGCAGGAAGAAGAAATTATCGTCAGTAATGTAGCCGGTATTCATACCCGTGAAAAGGAAAAGATTGCAGCTGAGATTGCTTCTGCATCCATCTCCGCGGTATCTGTCGGCCAACAGGGTTTACCTTCCATAATACCCCTGCTGGCTGCCGGACTAAGCCTGCGCTATACATTATCACCGGAAACCCCACTCGATATTATTATCGCCGAGAACATGAGAAATGCTGATTCCTGGTTTCGTGATAATCTCGGTACTCATCTTCCCCCGGGGTACCCTTTTGACAAACTGGTCGGACTGGTAGAAACAAGTATCGGGAAGATGGTTCCCATAATGACGGAGGAAGATACTAAGCATGACCCGCTGCTTGTATTTGCCGAGGCATATAACACGTTGATCCTTGATAAAAAAGCTTTTAAAAATCCTATACCGGATGTGAAAGGTCTTGCACCCAAAGAAAATATGAAAGCATGGGTTGACCGCAAGCTTTTTATTCACAACCTGGGACACGCTGCTGCTGCCTACTACTCCTTCCATACCAATCCCGGTCTGATATACCTGTACGAAGGACTTGCCATCCCGGAGGTTTATCAACAAACGAAACTCGCTATGGAACAATCAGCACAGGTTCTATTAACACTGTACCCCGAAGAATTTACCACTGCTGATATGGACGAACACATCTCCGATCTGCTTCAGAGATTCCAGAACAAAGCGCTGGGAGATACCATACACAGAGTGGGATGTGATCTGCCACGAAAGCTCTCCCCTTCCGACCGGCTGGTAACACCAATAAAATACGCCATTCAGTTCAATCTTCCTTACAATTACATTGAAAAGGCCCTGCAACTGGCATTTGATTTTAATACCACCGACCTGGATGGGAAGATGCACCCTGAAGATGTACGGTTTCATAAAATGCTGGCGGAAAACGGGAGGGAGTGGGTGTTGGGGAAGGTGTGTGGGTTGGGTTAGAAGGGATCACGCTATCACGGGATCACGCTATCACGGGATCACGGGATCACGGGATCACAAGACAATGTTACAAGCATTAAGCTATTTGGATAAGATTATTAATCTGTTCTTAGCAAATATACCATAAAATTAAGAGATTCCTCCCCTCGATCCCGTGATAGCGTGATCCCGTGATCCCTCACTCAATCTCCCCATGATACTCCTGCAACGACTTCACCGGATACTTCCCATTCTGCCTTTCCTTAATACCCTTGGTGGCTGCCAGGGCGGCAGCGGTGGTGGTTATATAGGGAATGCCATATTTAATGGCGTTTTTGCGAATGTACGAATCATCATATTCACTCATCTTACCGGCAGGAGTGTTGATTACCAGGTTTATCTCCCCGTTTTTGATAGCATCTACAATATTCGGCCGGCCTTCGTAAACTTTATTGATGGCTTGTGAAGGAATTCCATGTTGCTCCAAATATTCTTTTGTGCCACCGGTAGCCAGTATCTTAAATCCCATGTCGATAAAGTTCTGCGCTGTCTGGTTGATCCTGTGCTTATCCCTGTCGGCAATGGTGATCAAAACGTTTCCTTCAACAGGAAGGCTTATCTTTGTTGCCTCCTGTGATTTAAAGAATGCCAGTCCGAATGAATCGGCAAGACCGAGCACCTCGCCCGTTGATCTCATTTCAGGACCAAGGACAGGATCCACATTCGGGAACATATTGAACGGGAATACCGCTTCCTTCACTCCATAATGTTTTATTTTCCGGTTCTTCAGATTGAATTCAGCCAGCTTTTTACCCAGCACAATTTCCGTGGCCACCTTAGCCATCGAAATATTACATATTTTTGACACCAGAGGAACTGTCCTTGATGCCCTGGGATTAGCCTCAAGAATATATACAGTATCCTCATAAATGGCATACTGGATATTCATCAGGCCCACTACTTTCATTTCCACTGCAATCTTCCTTGTATACTCATAAATGGTTTTCAGGTGTTGTTTTTCAATAATTACCGCAGGAATAACACAGGCGGAATCACCTGAATGAATACCTGCATACTCTATATGCTGCATCACTGCAGGGACAAAAGCCTCAGCGCCATCGGCCATGGCATCGGCTTCAGCCTCAATGGCATCTTCCAGGAATTTATCTATCAGAAGGGGTCTGTCTGGTGACACATCCACTGCCAGGGCTACATATTGTCTGAGCATGTCCTCATCCATGATGATCTTCATGCCACGACCTCCCAAAACATATGAAGGTCTGACCATTAACGGATAGCCAATACGGGATGCTATTTCTATCGCCTCTTCAGCGGTGCTTGCCATGCCTGACTCCGGTTGGGGTATGCCCAGCTTTTCCATAATATGCCGGAAATGATCCCTGTCTTCAGCAAGGTCTATAGTTTCAGGACTTGTCCCGAGGATCTTCACCCCGTTCTCAGCCAGTTCGTTAGCTATATTCAGGGGGGTCTGTCCTCCAAACTGGACAATCACCCCTTCGGGTTTTTCCTTCTCGTAAATACTTAGAACATCCTCAACAGTAAGAGGTTCAAAATATAATTTATCGGATGTATCATAATCCGTTGATACCGTTTCCGGATTGCAATTAACCATAATGGATTCATAACCGGCATCTCTTATTGCAAAGGCAGCATGCACACAACAATAGTCGAATTCAATCCCCTGTCCTATACGGTTCGGGCCTCCACCCAGAACCATTATCTTTTTCCTGCCGCTTACCTTTACCTTATCGGGAGCATTATAAGTTGAATAATAGTAAGCTGCATTTTCAACTCCGCTTACAGGCACTGCTTCCCATGCCTCCTTCACCCCAAGGGCAATCCGCTTTTCACGTATAGATTTTTCGGACACTCCAAGCAATTGCGACAGATATCTGTCAGCAAACCCGTCTTTCTTTGCCTGTACCAGTAGCTCATCGGGGAGAAGCTTACCCTTGAAAGTGAGAATTTTCTCCTCCAGTTCAACCAGTTCCTTCATCTGAGTTATGAACCATGGTTTAATGTATGTTTTCTCATATAGCTGCTGAATGTCAGCGCCTTTCCTCAATGCTTCATACATAATAAACTGCCTTTCGCTGGAAGGATCCTTCATCAGTCCCATCAGTTCTTCAAGTGATCTCTTATTGAAATCTTTGGCAAAGCCGAGTCCATAACGACCGGTTTCCAGGGAGCGTATAGCTTTTTGCAGGGCTTCCTTATAATTCTTTCCTATGCTCATTACCTCTCCCACGGCCTGCATCTGGGTGCCCAGTTTGTCTTCCAGTCCGTCGAACTTTTCAAAAGCCCATTTGGCAAATTTCACTACCACATAATCACCTGAAGGGGTGTATTTCTCAAGCGTACCTTCACGCCAGTAAGGAAGTTCATCGAGAGTAAGTCCTCCTGCCAGCAGGGACGACACCAGGGCAATAGGAAATCCTGTTGCTTTGGAAGCCAAGGCAGATGAACGGGATGTGCGGGGATTGATCTCAATAACCACAACTCTGCCGGTTTTGGGATCATGGGCAAACTGCACGTTAGTTCCCCCGATAACTCCTATGGCCTCAACAATACGGTAGGAATAATCCTGTAACCGGGCCTGAAGTTCAGGACTGATAGTTAACATGGGGGCAGTACAGAATGAGTCGCCTGTATGTACACCGATTGCATCAACATTTTCAATAAAACAAACCGTGATATTCTGGTTTTTGGCATCCCTTACAACCTCCAGTTCAAGCTCCTCCCAACCGAGAACCGACTCTTCCACAAGTATCTGGTTAACCATACTGGCAGCCAGACCTCTTGCAGCAATAAGCCTCAGTTCTTCAATATTATAAACAAGTCCTCCGCCGGTACCTCCCATAGTGTATGCCGGCCTTATCACCACAGGGTAACCCAGTTTCTCTGCAATTTTTTCTGCATCTTCCACTGTGTTGACAGTCTGGCTTTGAGGCATGTCTATACCCAGTGAAGTCATGGTTTCCTTAAAAGCAGTGCGGTCTTCTCCTCTTTCAATAGCATCAATATTCACGCCTATAACTTCCACGTTATATTCCTTCAAAACTCCTTTTTTTGCAAGCTGGGATGAAAGATTCAATCCGGTTTGTCCGCCCAGGTTGGGAAGAAGTGCATCCGGCCTTTCCTTCTTTATGATCTCTGTCAGCGCATACTCATTTAAAGGTTCTATATAGGTGTAATCTGCCATTTCCGGATCGGTCATTATGGTGGCCGGATTGGAATTAACCAGCACGATCTTGTACCCAAGCGAGCGAAGCGCTTTACAGGCTTGTGTTCCTGAATAATCAAACTCACAGGCCTGACCGATGATGATGGGGCCTGAACCTATAATCAGAATCTTATGAATATCTTCCCTCTTTGGCATAATAATTTCCGGTATTAAAAATGAATAAAGTAATAAGCTTTAAAAACGGCTGTAATATTATAAAAAAATCCCCTATTATGGGGTATTAATATGTGTATTGTTAATAATTAAAGTTTCGCACTTATTAAAATTGTAGCTGCTTCGGTGGTATAAAACTTATGATAGATTAAAAAATCTAACATTCAATAATTTAATTAGATTTAGATTTAACACAAAACTATACAGACTGAAAGTCCAACTTATTTCAGCCCAATGGCAACGCCTTGGGTCGGGATTGAAATGCGGTTCTGCGCTTAAATTGAATAGTTTGATAGATTATTTTAGCAGAGTTCATTTTTCGCAGATGATTTGAATAAATTCTATTACCCTTAATTAATCTGCCCTTACAGGGCGCATTGAATCACGGCGATTCTACCCAAGGCGTTGCCATTGGGCTGAATTATCCTGCCCTTAGGGCGTTCTTAACATTTTAAAAATAAGTGCGAAACTTTAGTTAATGAATAATGAGGGATAAGAAGATACAGGATAATGGAATAGGAGATTACCTTTAAAGTAGTCCTTAGCATGCCTTTGTGTGTACTATGTGTCCTTCACAGACTATGCGCTGTAATAAGAAGAGGAACTCCTTATCAATTGGAGTATCAATTAGCATAAAAATATTTCATAACGTTTGGTGAAACCATAGAAATCTTTGTGGTTAAAAACGTATTGTACAAACCACGAAGGTACACAGCACCTCCGCTGAGTAGCTTCAGCGCTCGCGGAAAGGATTTCACGAAGGTACACAAAGATTTTTTGAACAGCCTGTTTGCGTTTAGCTGGCCTCTCACTTCACCGGGAAGTCCAGTAATTTCCTCTCCCCCAAATATCCCTCCAGCTGGTCACCCGGTTTCACGGGACCCACACCCTCGGGAGTACCTGTAAAAATCAGATCACCGGTTTTTAATGTCATAAACTTCGACACATAGGCTATGATTTCTTCAAAGGTAAATATCATATCGCCGGTATTCCCTGCCTGAACCGTATTACCGTTAACATCCAGGCGAAAATCCAGGTTATGAATGTCGCCTGATTCATTCACGGGAACAAACCGGCTTACCGGTGCTGAATAATCAAAGCCTTTGGATATCTCCCAGGGCAGACCCTTTTTCCTGCATTCCGCCTGGATGTCCCTGGCAGTAAAATCCACACCCAGAGCTATCTCAGAAAAATAGCGGCCGGCGAACTGCTTAGAAACGGATTTACCTAACCGGTTAATTTTAAGGACAATCTCAATTTCATGATGTACGTCGGAGCTGAAATCGGGATAAAAGAAAGGCCTGTTTCTGATTACCAGCGCGGAGTCAGGTTTCATGAAATAAACAGGTTTTTCCGGTATGGGATTTCCGAGTTCTCTGGCATGTCTGGAGTAATTCATGCCGATACAAATTATCTTCATTGGTTGTTATATTAGAGAGATACACATGAGGCTGTCTAAAAAGCTTAATGTAAAAATATTTCTCTTTGTACCTTCGTGAAATCCTTCGTGTCCATTTGTGGTTAACTACAAAATGTTTTTAACCACAAAGGACACGAAGTACACACAGAGGTACACTAAGGTTTTAGTCAACCTTCTCATTTACCGAAGGCCCTCAGCTTTATCGCCGTCAGCACTTTCTTTGTATATAAAGGGAAGTCGCTGTTCTGCATCCAGGAATAATATGCTGGGTCCTTTGTAAAAACCTCCTCCACCAGCTGACCCTTGTATTTCCCGAAGTTAAACACTTCCCTGTCATTGTCATCATATACTATCCGCCCTGCAAAATCTGCATTTCTGGTATGAGCAGAGAAATCAGCAAGGGCTGCCATATCATTGTGCAGTTCGGGATAACGGTCGAGCTGGGCTTTTAGAATTTCATAGGTAGCACGGGTATCAGCTTCAGCGCTGTGAGCATTTTCCAGATCCTTGTCACAGTAAAACTTATATGCAGCGGCCAGTGTGCGTTGTTCCATTTTATGAAATATCACCTGAACATCAATGAACTTCTTTCTTTTCAGGTCGATATCTACTCCGGCACGCAGGAATTCCTCCGCCAGCAGGGGAATGTCAAATTTATTTGAATTGTACCCGGCCAGATCACACCCTTCTATCTCATTTGACAGATTTTTAGCAATGGATGCAAATGTGGGAGCATCCTTTATCTTTTCATCTGTAATACCATGTATCTCAGTGGACTCGAGCGGAATAGGCATCTCCGGATTAATAAGCATGGTTTTACTTTTCTCATTACCCTGTAAATCGATCTTCAGATAGGATAATTCCACAATACGGTCTTTGGAAATGTCAATTCCCGTAGTCTCAAGATCGAAAAAAATCAAAGGATTTTTAAGGTTTAACTCCATCAATGTCCCTTTCTACGCGTTTATCATCATTGGCATTAGAAGCATGAGAATATCCTCATTCTCATTTTCTGTTTCGGCGGGCAAAATCAATCCCGCCCTCGAAGGATCCGACATCTCGATGATCACTTCCCTGGAGGAAATATTAGCAAGAATTTCAATAAGAAAGAGCGATTTGAAACCAATCTCAAGGTCATCCCCTTCAAACTGGGCATTTAACCTTTCGTATGCTGAGATGGAAAAGTCAATATCCTGTGCCGATACAGTCAGCTGGTTACCTTTTATCTGAAGTTTAACCAGGTTACTTGCCTGATTGGAAAAAACAGAGACCCTTCTTAAACTGTTATAAAGGTCCTGCCGGTTTATTGTTAGCTTATTGGGATTCTCCACAGGAATTACCGAATTATAACTTGGGTAGTTACCTTCCACCAGGCGACATACCAGTTTGTAATCAGATAACGTAAAGGAGGCATTCTTTTCATCCAGCTCAATTTTAACCATATTGCTCTCCCTGGAAAGAATATTTTTTAACAGTGAAGCAGGTTTTTTAGGAAGTATGAAAGAGGCTAAGGATTCGGCTTTTCCGTCGGATCTTTTATAACGCACCAGTTTATGAGCATCTGAGGCTACAAAGGTAATATCATCGGGGGAAAACTCAACGAACACACCGTTCATCACAGGGCGCAGTTCATCATCAGCAGTGGCGAAAAGTGTTTTGTTAATGCCGCTGAAAAGCAACTCTCCATCAACATCAGCGCTAATTTTTTTCTCTTCCTTAATGACCGGCATTAAGGGATATTCATCTCCGTTCTGTCCGGCAAGAGTAAACTGTCCGTTTTCCGAGTTAATCACCACACTCAGAGTATCTGTATTAATCTCAAAAGCCAGTGGCTGTTCAGGAAATTCTTTCAGGGTGTCTGACAGCAGTTTTGCCGGAATGGCTATTTTCCCTGACTTGCTGGTATTCTCCAGCTCAATCCTTGTTACAAATGTCGACTCAAGATCAGATGCAGTTATCTCCAACTGTTTCTCCTCAAGGGAAAAGAGAAAATTATCGAGTATGGGCAATGTATTCTTTGCGCTTATAACCCTGCTTATTGATTGCAGATGCGATAAAAGCTCGGTGCTTGATATTACGAATTTCATTATAAATAAATTTTTAGTTTTAGTTTAACTTATAAACGAGACTGTCTCAGTAATTGAAATATCATCAACCACGAAGGTATACTAAGGATAACACTAAACCATTGACCTGTCAATAATACAAAAAAAACGCGGATAAAAATCCCTGAACATAAATTAATTTACAATAAAATCTCCCTTCTCCTTCCCCCACAAATCAGTGAGCACATGCTTCCCGATAAGTATTTCCCCTGCCTTATTTTTTCTTAAATAGATGAACCTGTCATCCCGCTGATTTCCGTTATAACGGGGGAAGATATCCAATTCAATGCAATCTCCCTCATGCCCCTCAAGAAAAATCTGTATTTCAGGAGTAACAGAAAGAACTGAATCTTTCACCCTCCTGTCAGCTACAAAATCTTCAAAATAAATGCTCATAAAATAACTTATAAACATACGGAGTTTTTCAATATGAATGGTTTCCCGCGGGTAAAAAAAGTTATTAACCGGATTAAACAGCACGAGAGAATCATTTTGAATAAACACAGTGAAATTCTTGTCCTCTTCCGCAGGATAACGCATTGTTATTGCAGCTATTTCCTGCGGTTTCATGGAAACGAGGAGCCTTTCCCTCCAAAAGAACGGGTCATCATTTACCACATCTGAAATTCTTATTTCAGGGAAACCGGAAACCTCAGTGATAAAGAGTCTGTCAGCATTTTCCCTTCCAAGCATATCCATTCCGTTCTTCTTGTAATAATAAATGACACGTTTCTTTCTTCCTTCATCTATTTGAATGATGAAGCTTGCTTCATCCTGCCGGATTCCGTTAGCATTTGTTATGCTCTTTATTTTAAGCCGGCTGAAAATAAACAGAAAATTACTGACAGCCACAGGGTCTGCCATTAATGAATCATTGATTATCCAGCTGTTGTTTGTCCTTTGCAGTTCAACGATCTGTGTACCCTCTATTTTTATTCTCTTTACCAGCAAGGTGTCACTCACAGCAAAATACCTGCCGGCAATGGCAATGGTGGACCTTCTATCTCTCCATGCAAAGATATACAGGCATAAGATTATCAGGATGCCGGCAATAACTATATAATGTTGTTTTTTCATTATAAGATGTTTCAGTTATCCCGTGTACCGTATTTTCTTTTTCTCAAATACGCAAATACCAGTGCGAAAACCAGGACAAAACATGAAGGAATCACTGTATTTATAATTTTCCATTTCAATTTCTGTGATGAGGTTCGTATTACCGCCCTGTTAAGCAATCGGAGTCTGAACTCTCTGTTTCTCAGGGTAATCAGTCCATGATCATCCGTCATGTAATTTATAACATTCATGATAAATTCCTTATTACCGAAGGTTTGACGAGTGTCGTGGTCATAACCAAGGGGTGCAGGAACAGGTTCTCCGTCTGATATCCCGACATCATTTCTCAGGAAATCGCCGTCACCTGCCACGAAGACCCTTGCAGGCATGCTCACTTTTATTATTTCAGCATCAGGGGGAGTGACACCCTTAGGCACTCCGTAGTTTGTATAAAAGGATTCAAAAGTCCCTTCTGCCATGATGGCTACCGGCAGTCTGGATTTGTTGAACACCCGGCTGTCAGGTTTCTGCACTATTTCATCCATACTTATCACCACGGGATTATCAATTTTTGCACTGGTGTCGGAGGTGGATAAAAGAACTGTTCTCTGTACACCGGGCAGAGGTGCTGAACTGGTATCAATGGAAGATACATACTGACCAAGAATATAATTTAATCCTTTAGTAATAACATGGTCGGAACGGGGTGTAAAAAGAGGGAAATACCACCAGGGCATAAGACTTACTGTGGGATTCTGGTCTTCCACGGAGGATTCAACCCTGACAAAGCTGCATTGAATATCCTTCACCAGGTTGTAATCAATCCTGAATCCATATTTAAATAACAGATCATAAATATTAAGATCAAGAAATGAAGTATAGGTTCTTCCCGACATCAGGCTGTCTGCGATCGTCTGCACCGGATCGATGAAAAACAGGACATTCCCTCCCCGCATAATATACTGATCAATGGCAAACTTATCTGCCTCATTGAAGCGCTGCAAAGGCTGGGCTATAATAAGCGCTTTATATTCCAGGAGGTCATTGAGGTTTCCCCGGACAGTTCCCCTGTCAACCTGGAAAAACAAAAGGAGTTCGGCGGTGATATCATACACGTCATAATCATTCAGCTCCTGGTGACCTTCGATGAATGCAATCTTTTCTCTCTTTTCTGAGGTAAGACTCTTAACAGCCCGGATAAATTCAAATTCAAGACTCTGAACTGAGTTGGAAAGATTTACATGATAAGGAAGGCCAGGGTTGTTTTTCAGGAGGTTAACGGGGAAATCCGTTCCCCTGTAATTTACCAGTGCACCGGGAAAGATAATACGTGTGGTAAATCCACCGTCTTTATCCTTTAAACGTATATCTGTAAGCCGGAGTCCTTTTTCCGAAAGATTCCTCATTATCCTGTTTCTTACCGCTTCATCAGGTTCGTCATAAACATTGATGAATTCATATTCAATATTCCTGCCGGCATAGGCGCGGAATTCTTCCAGGGTTTCCCTCACTGACTTTCTGAATTGTAATAGATCGGAAGGCAGTTGTCCGTCGAGATACACCCTGATGAAAACCGGACTTTCGAGTTCACGGAGAATAGATTTACTCACATCAGCGAGTGTATACCTCTTTTCAGAGGTAAGGTCGGCGCGGAAAAACTGAATTCCGCCCAAAAAATTCAGTGCGGCAATAATCGTAATAACTGCCACCAGCTGGCTTATATGCTGTCTTTTTAACTCTTTTCTGTTCATAGTCTGTTTATTTACCATTTCCTGCTAACAAGTACCGTGCGGGTTAAAAAGAGAAACAAAAATATAACGGAGAAAAAATACAACAGGTCACGGCTGTCAATCACCCCCCTTGAGATAGACTGGTAGTGGTAGTCAATGCCCAGGCGGCTGATAAAAAGCGCAGACTGTCCTGATGCTGCCAGTGTGCTGATAAAGTCAAAACCCAGGTAAAAAGTAAAACAAAGGATCACGGCAGTTATAAATGCAATGATCTGGTTTCCTGTAATGGCCGATGCAAAGAGTCCGAGTGCAGCATATATTCCGCCAAGGAGTACCAGTCCGATGTAGGAACCCCATGTTCCCCCGGAATCGATATTTCCCTGGGGACTGCCAAGGAACCACACCGAGATATAGAAAATGAGAGTCGGAACGAGGGAAATAAATATCAGCACCCATGAGGCAAGGAACTTTGCGTTTACAATCTGCATCTCACTAACGGGTCGTGTAAACAGCAGTTCCATGGTGCCGGAACCTTTCTCCCCTGCAATCATACGCATGGTGATGGCAGGGACAAGAAAAAGGAATACCCACGGAGCCAGAGAGAACATGGTATCGAGGGAAGCATAGCCCTTTTCCAGCACATTCATCTGTCCTTCAAAAACCCACATAAACAGGCCGGTGAGCAGGATGAAAACAAATATTACCACGTAACCGGTGAAAGAACTGAAGAAGCCGCGTATTTCCCTTAAGAATATGGTGTACATTGAATTTTTTAAATAATTGTATGAAGTGCAAAGGTATAAACCATGAAGGGATAAAAAAGCTAAAATATTTATTTTTTTTAAAATAATAAAAACGAAAACAATAGGGAAAAATGGTGTGCCGGTTTTGTCTTAACTTCTCAACGCTGGCGGAGCCAGGTTTTACAATTTGCTGATTATTTCCGGTAGTGAGACCTGTCCGGCTTTTTTCAGCCGGACAGC